>Ga0180220_1000866_pt1 | contig 26776 bp, 20 predicted proteins | sample eDN5th37CBELigBY_FD_151335 | JGI IMG/M metagenome (GOLD analysis project Ga0180220, IMG submission 151335) | Enriched backyard soil microbial communities from Emeryville, California, USA - eDNA 5th pass 37_C BE-Lig BY (version 2) (version 2) | ecosystem: Environmental > Terrestrial > Soil >...
AGATAATCGGACAGCCGCCGGGGGCATGCGGCACCCATAACGGGTGATTGCTGCCCCTTCATGGATAGACAGAAGAAAGGTGGGAGCCCTACCCCATGAAAGAGAAAAAAGGCACCCGGGAGTCGCTGAGCCGGCTCCTGAAGGATCCGTCCTCCCTGGTTTTGGTGTTGACCAGCTTTATCGTATTGATTCTGTTCGTCATTTATCCGCTGATCGTCGTCGTGTTCACCTCGGGCTTCGACAATTGGGGCACGTTTTTCAGCAAACCCCGGTACGGCCGGGCGCTGCTGAATACGGTCGTCAGCTCCTCGTTGTCCGCGGTGACGGCGACCGTCATCGGTTTCGTATACGCTTATGCGATCCATTACAGCAACATCGCGGGCAAAAAGTTTTTCCGCATCATCGCGTTTATCCCGCTGCTGGCCCCGTCGGTCATGAGCGGCCTGGCATTTCTGCTGCTGTTCGGCCGCGGCGGCATGATTTCGCAGTGGATGAACTCGGTATTCCATGTCGAGCTTGATTTGTACGGCCTGCCGGGGCTGTGGATCGTGCAGACGATTTCCTATTTTCCGCTGGCTTACATGACGATTACGGGCGTACTCCGCTCCATCTCGCCGAATCTCGAAATTGCGGCCCAGAACCTGGGCGCCAGAGGTTTCCGGCTGTTCCGGACGATCACGTTCAAGCTGGCGCTGCCGGGCGTCATCAACGCCTTTTTGCTGGTGGCGATCAACTGCTTCGCCGACTTCGGAAATCCGAAGCTGATCGGCGGCAACTATTCGCTGCTGGCGGTCGAGATTTACGGGGAAATCATCAACAATGAGCCGGGCCTGGCTTCGGTGATGGGGATCATTCTCGTCCTTCCGGCGCTGCTTGTCTTTTGGCTGCAAAACAAAGTGCTGTCCAAAGGTTCGTATTCGACGGTGACGGGCAAGCCGGTTTCCGGGCTGAAGCGGATCACGACCTCCCGGGGAACCGACGTGCTGCTGTTTATATTCAACGCATTGATTTCTATATTTATCATTTCGATGTTTGCGATTACCGTTTTGTTTGCGTTTACGAAAAACTTCGGGCGCGACAACACGTTTACGCTGGACCATTTGATGAAGGTCGTGTTCAGCTCCTCCAGTCCGGCGGTCATGAACAGCTTGGTGCTTTCGCTGGTGAGCGCGATTTTGGCGGTGGCGTTTGCGCTGGTCCTCGCGTATATCGTCGTCCGCAAACCGTTTCCGGGCAAAAAGCTGCTCGATTTCAGCGCGGTGCTGCCGATTGCGCTCCCGGGCACCTTTGTCGGGTTAGCCCTGATCGTCACCTTCAGCAAAGGCCCGATCGTGCTGCAGGGCTCTGCCGTCCTGATCGTGATGGCGATGCTGCTGAAGCAAATGCCCGTCGGATACCGCGGGTTGACCGCTTCCTTCAAGCAGGTGGACAAATCGATCGAGGAGGCCGCGACCAACCTGGGGGCAAACAGCCGCAAAACGCTGACGACGATCGTGTTCCCGATGCTGCAAAAAACGATCGTGGCCAATTTCGTCTACGCTTTCATGAAAAACATGAACACGTTAAGCACGATCATTTTCCTGATTACCCCCAAATGGGTGGTTGCGGCCGTGTCGATCTTCAACTATGCGGAGACGGGAACCTATTATTGGGCGGCAGCCGTCGCGGTGGGCCTCATGGGCGCCACGCTCGGGACGCTGGGCATCATCAAGCTCATTTTCCGATCCAAGGTCAAAATATTCGACTTCTAGCAGCTTAAACCTCGCGCAAAACTGGAAAACAGGGAGTGGACAAACGTGGAATCACAGGTACTGCTTGATTTGAAAGACGTCAACAAGGTATTCGGGCAAAATCACGTACTCAAACATATCAATCTGCAAATCGAACGCGGCAAGTTCATCACCTTTCTCGGCCCGAGCGGTTGCGGCAAAACGACGCTGCTGCGTTCGATCGCCGGATTTTACACCGTCGACCAGGGAGAAGTATGGATCGACGGCAAAATGGTGAACGACCTGCCCCCGTACAAAAGGGGAACGCCGATGGTGTTTCAGGAATATGCCTTGTTCCCGCATATGACGGTTTTCGACAACGTGGCGTATGGACTGGACATGCAAAAACGCCCGGAGGAGGAGGTGGAGCAGCGGGTGCAGGCGGCATTGGCGCAGGTGAAGCTGACCGGTCTGGAGCAGCGTTATCCGCATGAAATGTCGGGCGGCCAGCAGCAGCGCGTGGCGATGGCGCGGGCGCTCGTCATGAATTCGCCGATCATCCTGCTCGACGAGCCGCTGAGCAACCTCGATGCCAAACTGCGCGAGGAAGTTCGCGTCGAGCTGCGCAACATCCAGCAGGAGCTTGGCCTGACCGTCATTTACGTGACGCATGACCAGCTTGAGGCGTTGTCGATGTCCGATTATATCGTCGTGTTCAACAAGGGGAAAATCGATCAATACGGCACGCCGCATGAAATCTACTACAAGCCGCGCACCCGGTACGTCGCGGATTTTATCGGCACGACCAATTTTATCGAGGCCGTCGTCGAACGTCAGGAAGGGGATCAGGCCGCCGTCGTTTACGGCCAAGGGCGCCGGGCGGTTTTGAAAACGGAAGAATCGTGGGCGGCGAACCAAAAGGCGGTTCTCAGCATCCGGCCGGAGTCTTTGCGGCTGAATCCGCCCGAAGGGTATGCGTTTCAGATGAAAGGCAAGGTGAAATCCTCGATGTTCCTGGGCGAGAAGGAGCGGTATTTCATTTTGGATGATGAAGGCAAGGAGTGGATCGTCGACGCCTATGACGTTGGCCAAACGACTTATGACGGCGAGGTGGCGTTTGGGGCGGCCGCCGACAAGATTCATATCCTTCCGGACGATGGGGATGAAGCTTAGCATGAACTCAATGCAGATTCGATTGCTTTGGCATCGGCAAGGATAAAAAAGGAAAACAAATTTGTTTTCCTTTTTGGCGTTTCAAGTTGTTTTAGGAGCTAAGGGCATGAGGGGGAGTTGAGGGGATGAAAAAAGGGAGCATGTTTTTGGTTCTGGCCGCCATTCTTGTTTTGGCAGCGGGATGGATGTTTAAGGGCTACCCGGGGAAAACCGCGAAGCCGCCCCTGAAGGTGTATGTCATTTTCCAGGAAGACGAAGGGCGCATGCTGCTCGAAAAATTCAAGAAGGAAACCGGCCAAGCCTACGAAGTGATCCGGATGTCCAGCGGCGAAGCCAGCTATCATCTGTTTACGATGAATAAAACCGGGGTTGACGTGGTGCTTGGCGGACCGGCGGATTTGCACGAGCAGTTGAAAAGCAGCGGCAAGCTGCTGCGGTATTCGCCGCGCATGAGCGACAAAATTCCGGCCGCCTACAAAGACAAGGAAGGCTATTGGACCGGCATGTACATGGGGGCGCTGGTCATTGGCGTGAACGAGCAGGCGTGGAAAGACGACCCGAAGCTTGCGCGGCTCCCCTATCCCGAGCGTTACGAGGATTTGCTGCGTCCGGAGCTGAAGGGAAAAATCGAAATTCCCGATCCGGAAACATCCGGCACCGGCTACACGCTCCTCGCATCGTTGGCGCAGGAGCGGGGGACGGACAAGGCGCTGGAGCTTATGCATGCGTTAAAATCGCAGAGCTCCGCCACCACCTTTTCGGGCATCTCTTCGGCGCAGCGCTTGGCGGTCGGGGACGTTGCGGCAGGCGTCAGCTTTTTGGGCGACCAGCTCCGCTTCGTCAGTTCCGGTTACGCGATCCGTACCGCAATTCCGCCGCAGGCGGGATGGGAGGTCGGGGCGGTTTCGATCCTGAAAAACGGGGACAACAAAGCCGCGGCGAAAAAGCTCGCCGATTTCGTGCTTTCCAAAAGCGCGCAAACGGCATACATGAACGCGGCGTACTCTCTTCCGGTCATCCCCGGCATCAAACCCAACCCGCTCCTGACCGGCGTCAAAGCCGAAGAGTTGCTCACCAGCTACCGTTTCGACGTCGCAGCCATGGCCCGGTCCGAGCTGCTGGCGCGGTGGAAGGAAGGGGAGAAAGGCGGTCGATAGCGTGCGGTTTAGGGTAGCCCTTGGGGCGCTATCGCATCTTTCATAGGCTTGCCCAAGGCTAAAGTCTCGCGTTTCAATTGCGGCGGCCGTCAACATGTGCCTCTTTTCCCAGGAACGTATCCGCTGCGATATGGGACTTTCGCTCATCGAAAATAGGGACGGGTTCCCTTCTGCAAACAGAATTCGCGGCTTATGATATAAAGGGGACTTCCGCCCCCGCCATCCGCCTAAGCATTATGCTCCGGCGGATGGAATAAGTATCAGTCTAGACATTATGAAATGCAGGAGGTGCAGCTTATGCCGCTGCTTCGAAAACTAGTTGCCGTCATGACCGCGGCCATCATCGCGTGCGCGTCGATGCTGGGTGCGCTGCCCGGTCAAGCATCCGCCGCATCGGATCCTTTTCCGGCGTATCACAAGGTATTCAAGAAGGGACCGAAGATCCCGAATCTCGACACGCATTACGTGCCGCAAGGGTTGACGTATTACCCGGCCAAAAACTGGATCCTGATCTCGTATTATTACCATAAGAAAAACAGCAGTGCCGTAAAAGACAGCCTGATCGCCGTCGTGGACGCCAAAACCGGGAAATTCGTCAAAAACGTGTATCTCGCCGACGAGAAAAAGTCGGGAGGCATCTACCACAGCGGCCACGTCGGGGGCATGGGCGTATCCAAATCATATCTTTGGGTCGCTTCCTCCGCGAAATCCTCGGACACGAAATACAACATGCTCCGCTACAAGCTGAGCGATCTCGCCGCAGCCAAAAACAACAGCCGCCTGAAGCTGAACAAAGGCTTCAAGCTGAAGGCCTCCTCTTACGCCACCGTCGCGGACGGAGACCTGTACGTAGGCAAATTCGACGAGAAAAAAAGCTCCTACCTGTACCGGTATAACCTGAACGGATCGGAGAATCCCGCTTCCAGCCCGATGAAAACCTACAAAACGCCGGCCAAGGTGCAGGGCGTTGCCGTTACCGGCAGCCATTTGATTTTCTCGACTTCCTACGGCCGCAACAATCCGGGATACCTTCGCATCTACACGAAAGCCTCTTCGCCCAAGCTGAAGAAGACGATGAAAATCCCGAACATGTCCGAGGATCTGGCGATCATCAAGGGCAATCTGTACATCAACTTCGAGTCTGGCGCCAAATATTACAGCGATTCGAGTTATATTAAAAAGACGTTGTCCTATGCGAAGCTGAGTTCGGTGATTTAAGGAACACCCCCTAATGAACGGAGAATGTTAGCAAACAAAAAAAGACTCCAAGTTTGGAGTCTTCGAGGTGCCGGGAAGGTCTGGACGACTTTCCCGGCACCTTGTTTTATATCGCGCATGAAGTTTCCCTGATCACGATGTTGCTAAGTTGCCTTGACCAGGCTTTCGTCCGTTTCCTCCGTTTCGGTGGCTTCGCCCTGCCACAGCAGCTGCATTTCGGAGCAGGTTGCAAGAAGCTCGGTCAAGGTGCCTTCGGCTTCGATGCGGCCGTCCTTCATGACGATGATATGGTCGGCTTCCGCCAGCGCCGCTTTGCGGTGGGAGACGGCGATGCAGGTGGCGTCCTCCTCTTGGAAGAGGCGCTCCCACAGCTGTTTTTCCGTCTCCACGTCAAGCGCGCTGGACAGATCGTCGAAGATGAGCAGGTCGGAACCCGTCATCATCATCCGCGCGGTGGCGGCGCGCTGGATCTGGCCGCCGGAAAGCATGACGCCGCGCGGCCCGACGAAGGTATCGAGACCTTTTTCCAGGTCGCCGATATCCTTTTCCATGACCGCGAGCCGGACCGAGCGTGCAAGCCGATCCTCGCCGCCGGGGCTGCCCTGAATGACGTTTTCGCGAAGCGTATCGCTGAACAGCCGCGGCACCTGCGGCGTGTAAGCCGCTTTTGGCGGAATGAGGAACTTGGATGGATCTACTTCTTTGCCGTTCCAAAGCACGGAACCTGCGGATTTGGGAAGCAGGCCGAGCAAGGCGCGGACCAGCGTGGATTTGCCCGAACCGATGCGGCCGGTGACGACCACGAATTTCCCGCGTTCCACCGAGAAGCTGATGTCGCGGATGCCGTTTTCCGAACCCGGATACGTGTAGGATAAGCCTTTGACTTCCAGCGTTTGCAGCCGTTCTTCCGGGTTTTTGCGGATCACCGGCAGTTCAGGCGGTTCCTCGTAGAGATAGGTTTCGCTGAACTCCATGATCCGCTCCTGCTCGCCCGGACGGAACAGCACGCTCATCCGATCCAGCGACACTTTTAATCGTTTATGCTGGAATACCATAAACCCGAACAGCGAGATGCTGAACGCAATGTTCGTCAGATAGGAGGTGAAGAGCGCAAAGTCGCCGACGGTAAACCGTCCCGCCTTCATCGCCGATGCGCACATCAGCAGAATGATGCCGGTGCAGATGCTGAGCACGTGCTGGTTCAGCGAACGCATCCATTCTTTGAACAAATTGTCCTTCAGCGCCGCCTGCCGGCGGGATTCGTTCAGCTGGACGAAGCGGCGGTGGACATGTTCTTCCGCCTGCCCCAGTTTCAGCGCCTGCACCGCCCCGAAGGATTCCGCAATAAAGCTCGTAATGCGTCCGGTCGCTTCCCGGTTCATCTGGCCGTAACGTCTCGCCCGGTTGCCCGAAAGATTGTTCAGCAGCGTCACGGCGAGCAGCGGGAGCAAGGCGACGAGCGTAATCTGCCAGTTGATTTTGGCCATGATCGCCAGGGAAATGACCGAAAATGCAAGCCTGCCCCAGAAATCCACCCAGGACTCGACGTATTCGACGACCTCATCGACGTCTTCCCGGAAACGGCTGACCGCTTCCCCCGGGGAGGCCGGAAGGTTGCGTCCGGGCCAGCGCATAATGCCTTTCAGCATATTGGTGCGCAAAATCGCCTGGATGTCGTAAATGTAAGTCACCCACTTCCAGAACGCCCAGAAAAAGACGCCTACCCGCGAAATTCGCACAAGCGCGATAAAAATGAGCGGAATTGCAAGCCACAGATAGTTGTGGGACTGGCTGGTCGCCCTGTCGAAAAACCACTGCATGCCGAGGCCGATCAACAGCGGGATGGAGTGAAACACCCCCCAGAGCAGCCCGTTGACGATAAATAATGAAATGTTATAGGCAAACAAACGTTGGATAAAACGGGTTACGGTCATGCCAAATCCTCCTCCCGGCCCGTTATCAGCAGCTGAGCGTAATGCGAAGCGGGATCCTGGGCGAGTGTCTCCCTCTTGCCGAATTCAAGGATGCGCCCATCCCCCAGCACCATAATGTGATCCACCTGCTCCAGCGTGGAGAGCCGATGCGCGATCACGATGCCCGTGCAGTTTTTCATGAGCTGGTCCACCGCGGATTGCAGCATCGCTTCGGTTGCCGCGTCGAGGCGCGAGGACGGCTCATCCAGTATGACAAGACTCGGCTGGGTCAGGAATACCCGCGTCAGCGCAAACAACTGCGCTTCTCCGGCCGACAGGGATGAACCTCCCGCCTTCAGATGCGTGTCGAGGCCTTCCGGCTGCGAATCGATCCACTGCTTCAGCCCGAGACGTTCCGTCGTTTCGAGGATATAGCCGTCCGAAATGCTGCCGTCAAACAGCGTCAGGTTGTCGCGCAGCGTGCCGTCGAAGAGCTGAACGTCCTGCGTGACCATCCCGACGCGGCGGTACAGCGCCGAGAGGCTCAATTCCCGGATGTCCACGCCTCCGACCCGGATGGCGCCGCTGCCGATGTTGTACAGGCGCAGCAGCACGCGGCTGAGGCTGGATTTGCCGCTGCCTGTGCGGCCGATGATCCCCAAGCGTTCGCCGGGGCGCACCGAAAACGTAATATCGTGCAGCACCGGCTTATCCGGGCTGTAACTGAAATGGACATGCTCGAATTCAAGGCCGAGAGCGCCCTCAGGCAGCGCCGTTTCGGTTCCTTCGGCGATTTCGCTGCGGCTCTCCAGCAGCTCCTGGGAGCGGATCATGCCGGACTTGGCTTTCTGGAATTCCTGCACCTGATCGCCGAGCTGCTCGATCGGATCGTTCAGCATTTGCGTGTATTGGTAAATGAGAAACAGCGTGCCGAGGGAGATGTTTCCGATCAAATAATAATGAACGCCCAGCAGCAGGACCACCGTCACGGCGACGGCAAACAGCACCACCGTCGTGTTCCAGGGAACGACGCGCAGCATCCACGCTTTGCGCCCTTTCAGAAAGACATTTCGCATCGCGCGGTAAAACCGGTTCATGACGTACGGCACGTTGCCGTTCGCCTGCACGTCTTCGATTCCCGCAATTCTCTCCTCGATAAATCCGAACAGCGCCGCGCTTGCTCCGCGCTCGTCCTTGGAAGACTTGACGCCCATGTCGCGGACGAAAACCATGGCCCCGATGGAAGCCAGCGTGAACAGGGTCATGACCGCCGCGATCGGCCAATTGACCGTAAACATAAAACCGAGGATGCCGGCGAGCAGCACGAAGCTGCCGATGACCTTGATGATAAACATGGAGAAAAAGTTCGACATGTGGGTGACGTCCCCGTCGATGCGTTCGATCATTTCCCCGGGCGTTTTCAAATTGTGAAAACGCATGTCGAGCCGGAGGCAGTGCTTCAGCAGGTCCCCGCGCAGCAGGTTCGTGGAGCGCCAGGATACGTCGTTGCCGAGGTAGCTGACGGCCACCGTCAGAACCTGGTTCAAAGCGGCGAGGACGAGATAGATGCCGGCCAGCGTGAGCAGGCTCGATATGACGCCGCTCCCCGCCGCCGTATCGATGAAGCGCTGCACGATCTGCGGATTGACCAGCTGCACGCCGGTCGAAGCGAGCAGAAGCAGCAGCAGGATCGTCAGCCTGCCCGCAACCGGTCGAAGATACCGAAGCAGCCATGTCATGGATTGCCGTTTAGGTTGTGGCATGTTATAAACCCCCAATTCCAAAAAAACAAAACCGTATGTATTTGAGCTTGCCGAGTCCTGGAGCGTCAATGCCCAAGCGCAAATAATATCCATCATACAATAATTTGGAAACGATTCAAGATAAAGTTTGACTAAAATAAAATCTTTACCGGCCCCTGGTTTTGCGGGAAAGAACGGGACGTCCAGTTCATATTCGGTTCATATCCAGTTCATATTGAGTTCATGTAAGGGAGGTAATCTTAATCCCGTTGGCAAGGCAATGCCTGCGACGATGAACGAAGGAGGCATGAATCGTATGGAGACGATCATTCGCGTAGAGAATTTGCGGAAACAATATAAAAGCGGCAAACGTCCGGCCGTGGACGGCGTCAGCTTCGAGGTCGGGAAGGGAGAGTTTTTCGCGTTCCTGGGCCCGAACGGCGCAGGCAAAACGACGACCATTTCCATCCTGACCACGACCTTGTCGAAGACGGAAGGCACGGTGACGATCGCCGGCTACGACGTGGAAAAGGAGGCGGCAAACGTGCGCCGGAACGTCGGCATCATTTTTCAAAACCCGAGCCTGGACCTGGACCTGACGGCGGAGGAAAATATCCGCTTGCACGTCAGCATTTACGGCGTATACGCCTATCGCCCGTTTTACGGCATGATGCCCCGGGAGTACAAGCGGCGGATCGAAGAACTGGCGGAAATCGTCGGCATCCACGAAAATTTGTTCAAAAAGGTCAAGGGTTTTTCCGGCGGGATGAAACGCAAGCTGGAGATCATGCGGAGCCTGATGCACAAGCCGCAAATTTTATTTTTGGATGAGCCGACGCAAGGGCTGGATGCTTCCGCGCGCCAATCGCTGTGGGCTTACCTGCAGAAAATCCGGAAGGAAGAAAACATTACGATTTTCCTGACGACGCACTACCTGGAGGAAGCCGAAGAAGCCGACCGGGTCTGCATGATCACGCACGGAAAGGTTGCCGTTCTCGGCACGCCGGACGAAATCAAGCACAAGCTGCTCGGAGACAAAAGCATGCGGATCGACGCCGGCGACCGGGATGCGCTGCGGGAGGAGCTGAACGGCATGCAGGCCTCTTACACGGAAGAGGAAGCTTGTTTTAAGGTTCGTTTCCAAGGCCAAACGCCGCAGTCGATCGTATCCCGGCTGAAAACGCCTTTGACCCGCATGGAGGTCCACCAGCAGACCTTGGAGGAAGCCTACTTAAGTCTGGTGCAGCAAAGCCAGAACGAAAGGGGAGCGATATAACATGATCATGACGAAAGCGCAAAGGGAAAGCAACGCGGTATTGGCGATCGCCGCCCGGGAAATAACGAAGGGCATCAAAAACCCGGTGCTCATGATCGTCAGTATCGTGTTTCCGATCATTTTCATCGGTATCTTCGGCGGCAGCCTTTCGCAAAACATGGCAGGCAACCTCGGCTACAATTATTTGCAGTTCATGATGATCGGCATGATCGTCAACAGCATTTTTACGGGCCTGATCACCGGAATGAGCTCCCTGATCGAGGAGCGCAACCAGAATTTGACGCAGGAGCTGTACGTGTCCCCGATTTCAAGGTATTCCATCATTCTAGGCAAAATGATCGGATCCAGCTTCACCAGCATCGTCGGTTTGCTCGGCATTTTGATCGTCGCCCTGATCATGCAAATTCCGCTTGGCGGCATGCATATCGTCTGGCTATTCCTGATTACGCCGCTGTTTTGCCTCGTTGGCGGATCGCTGGGTATTTTCTTCATCGGGTTTGTCCAAGACAGTAAGACGGCGGATATCGGCTCCATGCTGCTCGTGATGCCGCAAATGTTCCTCTCGGGGGCCATGATCCCGATTGCGCATTCGACGGGCATTTTGGGTTTTCTGGCGCACATCATGCCGATGACGTACTGCATCGATTTGGCGCGCGCGGTCTTTTATTCCGGAATGCCGGAATATTCGCAGGTGGTGCTGTATCACCCGGTGACCGACCTGCTGGCGATGGCCGGATTTTTCCTCGTATTTACGATCGTCGGAACGCTGATGTTTACGAGATCGGAGCGGAATCGGTAAAATGCACTTAGACATGGGTGGAAAAGCTTAAAATTTTGGACGTTCATGTTTTGAATAGAAAGGAGTGGAGGCTGCAATGGCCCATATCCTTGTTGTCGATGACGATCCCCATATCCGGGAGCTGGTCAGTCATCTGCTGAAAAATGAGGGTTTTACGGTTACGGAGGCTTCCAACGGCATGGAGGCGCTCGGCGCGATGGAATCGTTTAAGGCCGATCTCGTCATCCTCGACATCATGATGCCCGGCATGGATGGTTGGGAGCTGTGCCGGGAGCTGCGCAGGGATTACGACCTGCCGCTGCTCATGCTTACGGCCAAAGGGGAAACCTCGCAAAAAGTGAAAGGTTTTGAGCTGGGAACCGACGATTATCTCGTCAAGCCGTTTGATCCGCTGGAGCTCATCGTCCGGGTCAAAGCGCTGCTGAAGCGGTACCGGATATCGGCTTCCCAGGAGATCCAGTTCGGCGACTTGCGCCTCAACCGCAAAACGTACGAATGTTACCTCGGGGGCGTTCCGCTGACCCTGCCGCTGAAGGAATTCGAGCTTTTGTTCCTGCTGGGCAGCTATCCGGGCAAAACGTTTTCACGGGACCAAATCATCGAACAGATCTGGGGATACGATTACGAAGGCGACGAACGAACCGTCGACGTGCATATCAAACGGCTGCGGGAACGGTTTGCGGATCAGCAGGACCAATTTTACATCCGCACCATCCGCGGGCTTGGGTATCGGCTGGAGGTGCTCTCATGAGCCGGGACCGCAGGCACCGGCGGCGCGAGCTTCTGGAGCGGGATCGCGAGCAGAACAAGGCTTGGCGGCGGATGAAGCGGCAGGAAATCGCAGCGGCACGGCTCGAAAGAGCAGAGGAGAAACGGAAAGCGCGCGAAGAGCGGTGGCATCGAGAAAAGGATGACCCTGCATTCAGCATCTGGCTTCGCGTCAGAATTGTATTCTTTATGCTGCTAGTGATATGCGCGCTCGTCGTTTGCTGGATTGCGGCGTACTATATTACCGATTCCTTAAAATGGAACATGAAGCCGCTTGTCTCGCAGCTCATGAACTCGGTGCTCGGATTTGTGATTTTCGGCATGATCATCTCGATTATTTCCAAACTGGTTAAGGGGAAGCAGAGGGACTATTGGCAGATGGTCATCGATGCGCTGAAGCAGATTTCGAAAGGGGATTTTAAAGTCAGCCTGCCCGTGAATCACAGGGATGACGGCGGTTGGGGAAAAGTTGTCCAGAGCATTAACAGCATGGCCGCCGATCTAGACAAAATGGAGCATATGCGTCAGGAATTCATTTCGAACGTGTCCCATGAAATTCAGTCCCCGCTGACTTCGATCAGCGGCTTCGCAAGGGTCCTCAAGGAAGAACATTTAAGTCCGGATCAGCGAAGCCATTATTTGAACATCATCGAGCAGGAAAGCGTGCGTTTGTCGCGGCTTTCCGAAAACATGCTTAGACTTGCGTCGCTCGACTCGGATAAGCATCCGTTTCGGGTGGCGCCGATCAGGCTGGACAAACAGCTGAAAACGCTGATTCTCGCCTGCGAACCGCAGTGGCAGGGGAAAAACCTGGAGATGTCGGTCGACCTGAAGCCCGTGACCATCGAAGCGGACGAGGATCTATTGAGCCAGGTGTGGGTGAATTTGCTGCACAACGCGATCAAGTTTACGCCGGACGAAGGCTCGATCCAGGTATCGCTGGAAGCGGATGAGCGCGAGGCGACCGTGTCCGTCGAGGATACCGGCATCGGGATTTCCGCCGAGGACCAGGCGCATATTTTCGAAAGGTTTTTCAAGGCGGACAAATCAAGAACCCGCTCCGGCGGAGGCAGCGGGCTCGGGTTGTCCATTATTCAGAAAATCGTGCAGATGCATGGCGGAAACGTCGCGGTGAACAGCGAGCTGGGCCGGGGTACGCGCATGACCGTCAAGCTGCCTATGGCAGCAGGCCATGCTGCCTCGCAAAAGCGAGCGCCTGAGTCCGGGAAGACACCGCCAGCTTCTCGTACAGACGGGAAAGGTACACCTTGACGGTCCCTTCCGACAGGGCCAACTCGGCGGCCATTTCTTTGTTGCTCGCCCCAACGGCGATCAATCGCAGCAGCTCGTATTCGCTGCGGTTTAGCGGTTCGGGGCCGAGTCCGCTCGGCGCCGCGGCGGCTGTTTCCGGCTGTGCGGCCGGAAACTGGGCCAGAAGGCGCCGTACGTATTCCACGGAGACGTCTCCCCGCAGTTCCTCCCGTAAGTCTTTGGACGGGAGGCTTTTTTTGTCATCCGGGAACATCGCGGAGGCATATCGGCCGAGAAGGGCAGCCATCGGCTTGCCCTCGTCCACGAAACTTCGGATATATCCGTTCGATTCGCCCAGCAGCAGGGCGGCATGGAGAGAACGGAGGGCCTCCGTTCTCTGTCCCCGCTGATCCTCCAGCAGCGCCCGCAGGATGGAAATTTCGACGATGCCGGACAGGAGCCCTTCCCGCTCGGACTGCGGAAGCAGCAGCGCGAGAAGGCGCAGGGCTTCCGCTTCCTTGCGCTGCTTGCCCAGCAATCGGGCAAGCGTCACATATTCGTATTCCCGTTGGAACGTGGGCTTGTCCTTGGGGGTTATTCCTAGCCGTGCCATCAGCTTTTTGGCGGCCGGCAGCTTTCCGCCTGCGAGGTACAGCCGGATTTTGAAGGACAGGATCTGTCGCCCCCAAGGCGACTCACAGGAATATCCTTCGGGCTCCAAAGCCTCATCCAGCGTATCGTGGGCCAGCTCGTCGTTCCCGTCCAGGACGTGAAAACGGGCCTTCATCAGAAGCATGGGAACCCGGATTCCCGGAATATCCATGCCGCCTGCCAAGGCCGTCAATTCGCTGAGGAATTGGCGGCTTTCTTCGATGCGGTTCCATTCATAATAACCTTCGGAAAGAGACTGCTTCGTGTAGAGGGAGATAAGCGATTGCTGCCATCCGTGCGCGGCCAGAACGCCCAGAAACATGGTGCCGATTTTTTCGGTATCGGCCGAAAGAGCTCCCTTTAACCCGATGGAGGTTCGCCGCACGAAGGGCTCCAATTTGTTGTAGTTGAACATGTAAAAGGCCTTGTTCGCCGGCAAAAAATCGTCCGGCATGCTTTCGATAAAGGCGAACCAATTGGCGAAAGCGCCGCTTGCGAACATCAGGTTGGACCTGACGAACAAAATGCCGCTTTGGAGCTGGTTCCATTCCTCCGAATGCAAGGCAGGATTGGCTTTGCCCAAATCTACAAGCCGCTTTTCGGCTTGCTCGAAAGAACCGGTCAACACGAGCACGAAGGCGTAGAATAATTCCACTTCCGGATCCAACGGATAAAAAGAAGGGAAGCTTTCGAACCAGCGCCGCAAATTGACGAGTTCCCCGCTTTCCAGCAAGGTCGGTATCTGCGCCTTCATCAGCCTTTCGGCCTGTTCGTAATCCTTGGCGCCCATCGCGTGTTCGATCGCTTCGTCCAACTCTCCGATTTGGGCGAACGCGCGGCTTGCCAGACGATTCAGCTTGTCCCATTCACCGGGACGCTGTCTCTTGAAAAGTTCCCGCAGCGCGCCGGAAAACAGATGATGATACCGGAACCATTCGTTTTTTTCGTCAAGGGGGACGAGAAAAAGATTCAACCTCTTCAATTGCTCAAGCATCGAACCGCTTCCCTGCATTTCGGTTACCGCATCGCATATTTGCGCGTTAAACCGTTCCAAAACGGCCGTTTTGCATACGAAACGATACAGATCTTCCGGCAGCTTGGATATCACCTCGTAAAAGATGTAGTCCGTCACGTTCCGATGGCTGCCTTGAAACTGCTCGATGCAGCGGTCCACGGCAAGTCCGGAACGTATGGACAGCAGCGCAAGCTGCAGTCCGGTGACCCAGCCTTCCGTCCGTTTATTCAGCTCTCCGGCCTGCTGCACGTTGATTTCCACGCCGGCCGCTTCGCCGCAGAAGATTTCGGCTTCGTCAGGCGTAAATTGAAGGCCTTCCGCGCCGATCTCTTGGCTTTCGTTTTTGGACAGCCATTTTACGGTGCCGAAGGGCAGCTCCGTTCGGCTTGAAATAAGCAAATTCAGGTGCTCCGGGATGTATTCGATGAAATAGGAAAGGCTCTCGTGAATCCGCGGATCCCGAATGAAATGATAATCGTCGAGAATCCAGGTTGCCGGCTCTGCCCACTCATAGATCTCGTTGATGAAAGCGTCCAGAAACGCAGCCAAGGACAATCCGTTCAGGTTGCCCGCAAGCGTAAGCAGCCTGGACTTGTCCGGGTCTTGAAGCGTTTCCGCAAGAGAGCATGCCGCATACCGCCAAAACCGAACGGGATCATTGTCGCGTTCATCCAGCGTCAGCCATGCAAAGCGGCGGTAACGGGCGTGAACCCACTGCGCGAGCAGCGTCGTTTTGCCGAATCCGGCGGGGGCGCATACCAGCGTCATTCGGCCTTGGCTGCCGTTTTGGATCGCCTCCAGCAGCCTTGTCCGCGTGACAAGGCCCTTTTTTAACATGGGCGGCATGATTTTTGTTTTCAACACGACAGGAGTCGTCAGGCTCATTTGATTATCCTCCAAAAAAGCGGTAAAACCCCTTAATTTTATACGTTTTCATCTTCATCTTAACATACGGCGGCGGGGACCGCCCGAAATGTTCGGTTGCCTCCTTCGACGTCGGAGGCTCCCATGAAAAAACGGCCGATGTAGATGATTCTACAACAGCCGCGTTTGGCTATTAAGGCAGATGAATCGATTTGATATGGTCACAGTGAAGGAAGACGGTTTTTCCTCCGGCCTCGATCAGTTCGACGATTCGGTTGTCCACCTTTTTCAAAAGCCCTGCTTTTAACGGGGATTCTCCCATATCAAAGATGACGAGCTCGTTTTGGAGTTTTTCCAGTTGCTGCTCTAACGTGCGGGAGAGGGGGACAGCCGGCTGCTGCAGATGGAAAGGATGCTGGCTGAGATAGAATGGGGTCATGTTGGGCGGAAGAGGGCAAATATATTTCACGTGATGAAGCGAAATATAAATCGAATGGTACAGAGGCGAATAAAAAATAAAGTAATCATTCATGATGCTTGTCACATAACCGAAAACGGGATGAGGGCCTCCCAGGCCGATTTCCGTAAAAATGCCCCTGGAATTCATCAGCATTTTCCGATAGGAAATATGCACATGGTCTACGAGCGGTTCCCGGTCGGCAGGGGAAAAGTCCTCGTTGTCATCGGAAAGCTTCAAATGCTGCAAATGATGGACAGGTGCGTAAACATACCGGGTATCGGAGAACACCACGATAATGTCGCTGCCGAGATCGATGAGTTCTCCGGTGATGGGAACTTTGCAGCCGGACAGTTTGAGCTCGATTTTTTTGCCGAGGAGAGAACGTATGGACTCCATAATCTACCTCCTTTCACAGTGCGATCAGGGGGGGACTTTCATATAGACAAGCCGTCCCGAAACCGATTGCGATAACATGATCGATACGGCCTGCATATACTCCTTTAACGGTTTTTGGCAGTAAGTCTTGGAAATAAGGGACGCCCCTGCGGTTTTTAGAATCGGCGCTTATTGGATTCCGATTCATAGATTGCGCAGGGAACGTCTATATTTTTGGCGGTCCGCTGACTAGATTAGGATTGCCGTTTCCAGGCGATGCCGGATTCGGTTACCGGCGTCCTCCACTGCGTCCACCGCTGCGTCCACCGCTACGCCCGCGGCTGGCGTCCGCCGCCGCTGCGTCTGCTGCCGCTGCGTCCGCCGTAGCTGCGATTGCCGCTGCTCCGTCCCCCGTAGCTCCGGCTTCTGCCATAGCTGCGATTGCCGTAACTGCGGTTGTCGGCGTTGCGGTTACCGCCGCTGCGATTGCCGCCCGATTGGTTGCCGCCCGACTTGTTGCCTCCGGATTTGTTGTTATTGTTGTTTCCGCCGCTGTTGTTATTGTTGTTGTTTTTATTGTTGGAGTTGCTGCTTACGACCGCTACCGATTTGATATGGTAGATCGGAATGCGGACGACTTCCTCTCCTTTGACGGCGAGCATGAGGTAGTTTTGGTTGGCGTCGGCGACGATCCCTTCAACCTTCTCGGGACCCCCGCGGTTTACCTGCACGTAACGGTAGCGGAGCGCCTGCAGAAGCGAGCCGAAGTTGTAAGCCCGGATCGGACTTGTCATCGTCGTTCCCGTCATGGATTGATCCCCGGATTGACCCGTCGAAGAGATGCTCTTGATGTGCTGCGTGTTCACGTACACGACATTGCTGTCACTTGACCAGATAGCCATGTAGTTGTTCTGAACGCTTTGCAGAACACCTTCAACCGAATCATGTCCGCCACGGTTGATCTTCACGCTTTGGCCGACCAAGTTCATTAAATCATAACCGGCTAAAGACATTTCACATTCCCCTTCCTTGGAGTGATTAGGTAGACGAGAGGGGCGTCGATTCGTCCTTCAAGTCTATCTATGCATTATTTATATGTGTCCTCGTGTTAGAAGGGACTAGCCGAATATACTAGATTATCAAAATTGAGTGAATATCCCTCTGCCCGGTTGCTAGAATATCCACGAAACACAAGTCGGAGCGATTTCCTTGAATACCGAGGCATTCGCCCTGACGGCATCCGCCCCTGCGGCATAAGATGGTGAAAAGCCTGCATCACAGGCTATTCTCCGTGTTGGAAAGGCGGTTGCTGCATGGGTCTGCCCGTATACCGGATCGTCATCAAGGATAAGGATTTGAAACAGATGGAGAACCACATATGGTCTGACCGTTTTTTTCCGGCGACGTTATCGAATGGAAACGGGGTGCCTCAAACCATCCGGATTCGGTACCGGGGCGGCCATACGCGCGAGTATCCCAAAAAATCCTATGAAATCCGCACATCGCGCGCGACGTATCATTTTAATGCTGAGTATGACGATCCTTCCTTGATTCGCAATGCGCTTTCTTTTCATTTCTTTAATATGATCGGCGTTCCAAGCCCCTCGACGCAGCACTGCGTTCTGCAATTGAACGGCGTGAACCAAGGCGTGTACTTGCGGATCGAGGCGGTGAATCAAACCTTTTTCCGCGTACGCAAGCTGCCGGTTCGGAGCATCATTTATGCCGTCAACGACAATGCCACCTTCGATTTGAACAATGTCAGCACGAATACGCCGAAAACCTCGCTGTTTTCCGGCTACAGGCTGATCAAAGGCACGCGTCAAGACCGTCTGCGGCTGACGCGGTTCATCCGGAGCATCCATGCCAAACGCGGGAACGCGCTGGAAAAATATTTGAACGGGCGCCTGTACATGGACAATTTTTTGAAATGGCTGAGCGGGGCCGTGCTTACAGGCAACTATGACGGTTTTCGGCATAACTATACGATTTTCGAGTATAAAAAGAGAAGGGCGTACGGCTTTCTGCCATGGGACTATGAGGGGACCTGGGGACGCAATTGTTACGGGAAAGAGGTGGCTTCGAATCTGGTAAACATTAAAGGGCATAACAAGCTGACGGGGAAGGTGCTGGCATACGACGCCCACCGGCAGCAATACAAAAAGATTCTCGAGGAGATACTCGCCTCCTCTTTTACCGTCCATCAATTGATGCCGGTCGTACGACACATGCTGCGTGAAATCGAAGACGACATACTCCGGGACCCGAAATATAAGTGGCCCCGCGGCATGTTTTTGAACGAATCCAACGTGATTTACGCCTACATTGAAAACCGGCGCAGGGATATCCGGCGCGAACTGCAAACCCTATGAATGACCCGGAGCGAAAAAGACATCTGCGGCCGTCGCCAAAACAACGGGCAGATGTCTTTTATTTCAAATATTAAAGTCGGCGAAGCCGTTTGCGCTTGTGCTAAGCTTGCATGATTTTTTGATATAAGCGGCTTAAATAGCGCCAACGGGTAACCAAAAAATAAATAACCTGAATCCCGAAAAACGTCGCGAAGACGGCCAGCGTATGGGAGACGACCGAAAAGTCGACAAGCTCTTGGAGCGCGGCAAACGCCACGCTGCTGTGCACGATCGCTACCAGAAGCGGCAGGAAAAACATGAGGACAAGCTGGCGCGTGACGGTTTTGGCAAGCTCCTTCCGGCTCAGCCCCACTTTGGAAATCATCCGGTACTGTTCCTCGTCCCTGGACAAATCGGCATAAAGCCTGAAATAGACGAAGCTTGCGGCAAACGTGAAAAAGACGATTCCGACCAGCCCGCTGACGATAAGCAGCATGCCGTTTAACTGCTTCGAATGCATCCAGTCCAGGACAAGCGCAGTAAAGTTATAGGCGTATTGTTGCTCGCCTGCCGACTCGGAAGCCAGTGCTTCCTTTAATTCTTCGGCAACCGCTCGCGTATGATGCCACTCCGGCACGATAAACACGACAAATCTGGTCAGGTACGTCTCGTCCTTCATCAGCCGATCGTAATCCGAATCCGCAATAACCCAAGCACTGTCGTATGCATCCGGAAAGACGATATGGGGCAGCGTTTTGGCGATCGGCAGCGTCAGCGTATCCGTGCCCTTCGTTATGGTTATCCGATCCGTTGGAAGGCCCTTCAGCCTGTACTTGTCATTCTGGGTAACCGACGACGGAGATGCCATCGTTTCCCCGCTGCGGAGCGTTTCCCGTGGATAACCGAGGGCCGCGGCAAGCTCGTTATAGTCGCTCAGCCGGATCAACGTCTTCCCGTCATCCGCATAGCCCGGAACGTACGAGGCCGTGCGATAGGCAAATCCTTCTTTTTTCAACGATTGCTCGATCAAATGAACATGCTTCTGCGCATATGAAGGGCTATCATCAGGTTCCGGAAAGGAGACGTACGTAAAAGCATAAGGGTTTTTCATCGCCGCAAGTCCCGGGTCGCCGACGGCGAGGGCCGTACCGATGCCGGTAAAAGCAGTCGCCGAAATGACCGCCACCATAAAAAACATGACCGCATTGTCTTTCATTCGGTAAACCAGCTCGGAGACCGTCAATAGATTCGTTCGGTTGAAGACGAAACGGGGTCTGTTTTTTAAAGCCCGGATGACGTACACGCTGAGCTGGGTGAACAGAAAATAGGTTCCGATCACGACCAAAATGACGCCGCCGGACAGCAGGGCAAACGAATAGAGCCGGCGCATCGCGAACAGAAGCACGCAGGCATAGCCCGTCCCGATCAACAGCACCGCCAAGGCGGAAAGCGTAACGGATGCCTTGGGCTCGGGTTTCGGTTTATCTTCGGACTTGATGAGTTCCGCCAGCGTGCCTTTTTTGGTCATGAGCGAAGTAAACGCCGCCACGACGATAAACAGCACCAAATAGCTGCCGGCGGTCAGCAAAATCGCTTTTCCCGGCATGTAAAACGGAAGTCCGCGTTCAATCGCCAGAATCGATGCGCAGATCAGCAGGATCAGCTTGGAAAATACGAAGCCGACGATGATCCCCGTGACAATGGCCGCGACGCCGATCAATACGTTTTCGACAAAAAGCATGCGGTTCAGCTGTTTGCGGGACATGCCCAGCAGCAGCAGGACGCCGAACTCCTTTTTGCGGACCTTGACGAAAGAACTGACGGAATAGAGCAGGAACAGGAAGGAAAACACGAAGACGATGATTTGCGAAATATGCATTCCCATCGTTGCGAGCACGCTGAGCGTGATGCTGTCGGCCATGATTTGCCCTTTGAGATCGGGATGAAACGCGAGCATGGCATAAGTAAAAAAAATCATGACGGAAAATGCGCTGCTCAGGTAATGGGCGACGTAGGTCCGTTTGTTCCGAAAGACGTTGTTAAACGCGAACTGGCGGAAATTCATGCCCGTTCCCTCCTAGCAGCGACAAGACGTTAATGATTTTTTGATAGAATGCGGTGCGGTTTTCGCCGCAATAGATTTCGTTGTACAGCTGTCCGTCTTTGATGAAAACCACGCGGCTGCAGTAGCTCGCGGCCACCGCGTCATGCGTGACCAGCAGCATGGTGGCCTGGTCCTCCCGATTGCGCGTATCTAAAATTTCCATGACTTCGCGCGCCGATTTGGAATCCAGGTTGCCCGTCGGCTCATCCGCAAGCAGCAGCTTGGGCTGGTGAATCAAAGCCCGCGCAATCGCCGTACGCTGTGCCTGCCCTCCGGAAATTTCATACGTCCGCTTGTCCAGAATCGGGGTGATCCCGAGTTTTTCCGAAAGAGCAGCGACCTTCTCGTTCATTTCGGCAAGGCCGACTCCGTCCAACGTCAGCGGCAGCAAGATATTTTCTTTGACCGTGAGCGTATTCAGCAGATTAAACGACTGGAACACGAATCCAAGCTCCCGTCTTCGAAACATGGCCAGCTGATCTTGCGACAGCATGTAGGGATCTTCGCCGCCGATGCGGATTTCGCCCGAGGTCGGTTTGTCGATCGTCGCGATCATGTTGAGCAGGGTCGTTTTGCCGCTGCCGGAAGGACCCATAATGCCGACGAATTCCCCTTGGTTGATCGATAAGTCGATATTGGAGAGCGCTTCATACGAAACCATGCCCTTGTATATTTTGCCGAGATTTCGTACGGATAAAATTTCCATGTCCGTGACAACCCCTTTCATTGTCCGGGCTTATTGCCAAGCCCTTCGGTTTTCGTACCCCCAGTATACGTCCCGGACGGGAATTCTCCTATCGACGCAGCTTTCACGCATCTTACAACGCTGTAAGAAACCGATTGGATTAGAGGAATTCCGCGATCGACGACAATGTCAGCCAAAACGGATGCGGACGAGGGTTCCCTCTCCCTCCGCCGATTCCAGCTCTATACGGTGGTTCAGCTTAACGATCACTTCTTTGACGATGTAGAGTCCCATGCCCGTAGACTCTTTGAAACGCCTGCCGTTTGCCCCGGTATAAAAGGGGCGGAACACGCGCGGAAGGTCCTCCTTCGGGATGCCGACGCCGCGGTCCCTGATTTCCAAAATGACGTCCCGGTGCTCCCAAGAGGCCGAAATCGTCACTTTTTTTCCGCTGCCCGCGGAATATTTGATGGCGTTGTTCAGCAGCTGCCCCAGGATGAACCGCATCCATTTCGCGTCGGTCCGTACCGAAATTCCTTCTTCGATCAAGACTTCCGGGTAGACGTGGCTGCGGATGAAATACCGTTTGTATTCATGGACCGCTTCGTTCACAAGTTGTTTCAGATCGGCGTTGTCGACGCTGAAGTCCTGCTCGAAGGTATCCAGCCGGGCGGCGTACAAAGCCATGTCCAGCCCTCTTCTCAGCCGGTCCGTTTCCTCCGAAATGCTGCCCATCCGTTCATCCCCACCGTCCTGCGTGATCATTTCGATCACGGACAAGGGCGTCTTCATCTGGTGAATCCATTGGTTTAAAAAGGTCATGTACTGCTCGTTTTTACGTTCCCAGTGCTGAAGCATGTTTTGATACTGCCTGTATTGGTTTTCCATCAAATCGCTCAGGGCGGCGGGCAGCGGCGCCGGTTCATGCTTGTGTACCGATTCGGCGAGAGAAGCGACAGGCCGGGACAGCCGGGCGTAAAAACCGCGATGCGTGGCGTAACGCAGCCCGAGGTACCCCGCAAAAACAAACAAGCCCAAAAATAAGGCATACAAGGCGGTCAGCGGGTGGTCGTACCCGTCAAACCAAAATACCGCCAGCACGGCCAGCAGCTGCACCAAAGTAAAAATCATCAAAGGCAGGTGCTCCCGAATGAACAGCTTCATCTACTTCTTCGGCTCCTTTGCGTTGATGTTCAGCCTGTACCCGAGTCCCCGGACCGTTTCGAGCGCTTCGCCGAGGCCGAGTTCGGCCAGCCGTTTGCGAACGCGGGTAATGTTGACGCTGAGCGTATTGTCGTCCACGAAAGCGTCGTCCCACAGCTTTTCCAAAATGTCCTCGCGGCTGGCCACCCGCGGGCTGCGTTCCATCAAGGTTTCCATCAAGATCGTTTCTTTTTTGCTTAGCGGCACGTTCCGTTCGCCGAAGTGCAGCTCCATGCGTTCCGGGTATAAAATCAGGCCGCCTTGTTCCACCGTGCGCTCTTCGTTTTTCGCGGCATAGTCGCCGTATACCCGGCGGAGCTGGCTGTGGATCTTGGCCATGACGATTTCGTAATAAAAAGGTTTGGTAATGAAGTCGTCCGCGCCGTTTTCGAGCGCCATCACCTGGTCCATTTTGCCGTCCCGCGCGGAGATGAAAATGATGGGACAGGTCGATACCTGCCGGATTTGGCGGCACCAGTAGTACCCGTCAAAGCTCGGGAGATTGATATCCAGCAGCACGACATGGGGGGAATGCAGCTGAAATTGTTCCAGGACCCGATCGAATTCATGAATAACGATGGCCGTATCCCCGTATTTTTCAATATGGGCTTTCAGCAGGTCCGCTATTTTCGGGTCGTCTTCAACGATAAGTATCTTATACATAGAGGCAGCTCCTTTATCCATTCGTCCCCCCCTGATCGGAGGTTGCTTTTTGAATATTATACACGCTGCGCGCGTCCTCGTTATATGTGGGGAGAGCAACGCGTGGAAATCATGGCCGCCGTAGTTTCGTCATATTATTGCAGAAGCACGATCCGCGCGGATTCGCGGTCAAGTTTTATACGGAGGAAGGCAACTATGATTTTGTCGGCACGGCAGCGCTGAACGTCGATCTGACCATTCCAGGATGCCGCAATTAAGGAATGATAAGGGTCGTCCCCGGAAGACGCGGGCTCCGGGGCGGCCCTTTTTTGCATATAACACCTATAAATTCCAGGGTACCCCCCCAAAGTATCTGAATCGGCTTCGATGGCACAGGGCCCGCTTTGTGGGGGTTGTTTTGTGATGTTCCCGCTTGTCCGAGGCAAGAAATACAAAAAAAGAAACCGCCCGTCGGCCCAGGCCAGGGCTTCGGGCGGAACGGTTTCTTCGGTTTTGCTCATCCGTACACGGGTCTTACGGGTTGACCGCTTCTTCTGCAGTTTCGGCGGGTTTTATCCCCAGTTTGTTTTCCAGATAAGCTTTGTTCTGAATGACGGAGGGATGATCGGGCTGGTATTGCCTTGCGGCTTCATTGTGATGATAGGCGATTTGGTGCATGCCGAGCCGATCGTAGCAGACGCAGAGCTGCAGGTGGGGGAGCCAGGTTGAGCAGCTTAAATTTTGCATGCCCCAAGTGTTGGCGGGAGCCGGATTTTCGAGCGCCTGCCTATACCAATAAACGGCCGTCGTATAATCCCCCGTCTGCAGAAAATGATACCCCATGCGGCAGCAAAATTCCGGCCGGGGCGCACCGTATTCGAATGATTTCAGCGTAAATGCCAGCGCTTTGCCTGCATCGCCCAGCTCAAGATAGCAATCCGCCAATTTGCCGCAGGCCGCGATATTGTCTTCGACCCAGCCTTTTCCGTCATCGAGGAATTTCCGGTAGTATACGGCGGCGAGTTCGAAGAAACGATGATCCTTAAGCTCATTGGCGAAATAATAGGTGTCCCTTGGCGTAAAAGTCTCTCCGTTCGTCAGCCTTTTCATGTAAATTTTCAAGTTTCGTTCGCTATCCCGGTCATCGCCGCAGTGCGTCACGGCAATATCGCTGTCGATAATGCGTCCGGCGACTTCGAGATATTCGTGGACGGCGCCGATCCAGCGAAAATGGTTGCTTCTTTTTACGAGACGGTTGCGCCGCAGGCTGGAGGTCACGTTGCCGTGATCGTCAAAGGCAAGATGATATTTCATGGTGACGGAATCGATGTCGGGGCTCAAGTTTTGTTTCAGTTCGACCAGTTTTTCGAGGTCTTCTTCCTTGAAGACGTCATCGGCGTCCAGCCATAAAATGTAATCCATCTCCGCCTGGCCAAACGCAAAGTTGCGGGCTGCGGCAAAATCGTCGATCCATTCGAAGTCGTAAACGTACCGGGTGAATTTGCGGGCAATTTGTTTGGTGTTGTCCGTGGAGCCGGTGTCCACAATGATCATTTGATCGACGGCTTTTTGGACGGATGAAAGGCAGCGTTCCAGCGACTTCTCCTCGTTTTTAACGATCATGCACAAGCTGATGGTTATCATCTTCTCACTCTCCTTTGCTTGCGGATTCTTTCAAAAATTTGCAAATTTCTCCATCGCGGAAAGGTGAAATTCCAAAAGTCAGTAAGTGGTACAAATACTATGAATATATATCAGTTCGTGGGCTGCGGAAATAAGGATTCAAACGACTTCAGTCATATGTATGACGACAATTCGGAAAGCAGACCGTGTGAGCGAAGCTTGGCGCCGTCGGCCCTAAAATCTGTCCGAAATTGACGATAGGGATACGAATCGCACGCAGCATAAACAACAAAAAGGAGGAAAGAAGGATGAGCATTAACGGAAACGGGGACGAGGTAGGCGTCATTCCCGTTACTCCCCAGCAAACCGAACAGCTGATTACGCTGCTGTCGCGCTTGCTGCAGACGGTTCCGCCTGCTTTGCTCAGGCAGGATCCGCCATCGATATCGGCTCTAAAAGACGTTCTGAAAGGGCTGCAGACCTTCGTCAACAATTCCGAATTTCCGGTTCGGGATATGGCGCTTCTCCAGTCGACGCTTGAGCTTGCCATTACGATGTGCGAGGCGGTGCCCCCGTCGGGAGTCGGGCTTCTCGTCAACCTGCAGGAAAGTTTGGACGCTTTGCTGTCTACGGTGCTGCTGCTTCTGGTCAAACCGGTGGTCAAGGAACTGATCCGGCAAATTTTGAGGACGATATCGGACATTCTGCCGTCGGTCTCGCTCGGAACGGCAAATTCGCCGGGAATGCCGGGGCCACCCGGACCTCCAGGCCCCCAAGGTGCCCCTGGTCCTGCCGGACTTCCGGGCCCTCAAGGGATCCCCGGACCGGCAGGCCCCCCGGGTCCGACGGGAGCTCCCGGAGCCGGTCTGACGGGCATCGTGCCGTTTAACCCCGCCCAAAGTGCCGGATATACCCAAGGACAGGTCGTGACGTATAACGGAAGCACGTACATTGCCAATGTGGCCGGACCATCGGGCACGCCGGGGACATCCGCCGACTATACGCTGTTGGCCGCCGCAGGTTCGGCCGGGGCGGCGGGGCCGAGAGGCGCTACCGGCGTCGGCCTTAGCGGCATCGTTCCATACGATGCCGCCCAAAGTGCCGGATATCCTCAAGGCCAGGTCGTAACATACGAGGGAAATACGTACATTGCCAACGTAGCCGGACCAGGGGGGCCTCCCGACATATCCGGGAATTATACGCTCCTGGCTGCAGCAGGTTCGACTGGGGCGACGGGGCCGACGGGCGCGACCGGCGCCGGTATGAACGGCGTTGTGCCGTTTGATCCGATGCAAAGCCCGGGTTATCCGGTAGGCCAGGTCGTTACTTATAACGGGAGCACCTATATAGCCAATGTCGCCTCGCCAGGGGGAGTTCCGGGAATTTCACCGGACTTTACGTTGCTGGCCGCTGCAGGAACTGCAGGAGCAGACGGAGCAACGGGCGCCACGGGAGCAACAGGGGCGACGGGAGCCACCGGCGCAACGGGGCCAGGGGCAGGGGCTACGGGCGCCACGGGTGATACAGGAGCCACGGGGACTACAGGAGCGACGGGAGTCACAGGTGCGACAGGCGACACAGGTGCGACAGGTGCTACAGGCGACACAGGCGCGACGGGAGCTACAGGCGCAACAGGAGCAACAGGCGCGACGGGAGCAGCAGGCGACACAGGCGCAACAGGAGCGACAGGCGCAACCGGAGCCACAGGTGCGACAGGCGCAACCGGAGCCACAGGTGCGACAGGTGCTACAGGCGATACAGGCGCGACGGGAGCTACAGGCGCAACAGGAGCAACAG
>Ga0180220_1000867_pt1 | contig 26763 bp, 25 predicted proteins | sample eDN5th37CBELigBY_FD_151335 | JGI IMG/M metagenome (GOLD analysis project Ga0180220, IMG submission 151335) | Enriched backyard soil microbial communities from Emeryville, California, USA - eDNA 5th pass 37_C BE-Lig BY (version 2) (version 2) | ecosystem: Environmental > Terrestrial > Soil >...
TAATGCAGGTCCATGCCATCGCGGTGCCGTGACAGCGCGACGTAGCTGCCATGGGCGTCCATGCCTGGCGTTGTCAGCACATGGGTGCGGTCCACCGTCATGCCCTGCGCCTTGTGGATCGTCGCGGCATAGCCGTGGTCGATGCGGTTGTAATCCTTGAGGTCGAACGCGACATTGCGTCCGTCATCGATACGTACCGACATGGATTGCTGGCTGACGTGCTCGATGGTGCCGAGCGTGCCGTTCTTGACGCCGAGACTGCGCTCGTTTTGCAGGAACATGATGCGATCCCCGACGGCAAAACTGCGCGCGCCGCGTTCGACTTTCAGGTGAACGTCCTCGCCCAGATCACCGGCTGCCCGCATCCGTTCCCGCGCACCCTCGTTCAGTTCCCGCACCTCGTCATTGGTGTGGGTGAGAATGATGCGGCTCTTGTCCGGCGACGCCTGCCGGTCGCGGTCCCATCGGTCGATCAGGTCGCTGCGCGCCTGCTCCCGGGTCTGGGCTTCATGCACCATGCCGCCGCTGTCATAGGCATGGATCGCATCGCCGGTCCGGCCGGTCGCCAGATCACGGGTGGCATCGCGCTGCCAGTCCTCGCGCTGGCGGCGCACCTCGCCGATCTCGACGCCGCCGTGACGCTCGTGGATCGAGCGGAACGCCGCGCCCGCTTCGATGGATTGTAGCTGCTGCGGATCGCCGACCAGCACGACCTTCGCGCCAGTCTCGGCGGCATGGGACAGCACGCGCTCCAACTGGCGCGTGCCGACCATGCCGACCTCGTCGATGACAAGCACATCGCGGGCGGTGAGCCGGTCGCGGCCCTGGCCCCAGCCATGCTCCATGCTGGCGATGGTGCGTGACGCGATGCCCGATCCGCTTTCCAGATTCTCGGCAGCGATACCGGACAGCGCCACGCCGCGGACCTCGTAGCCTGCCGCTTCCCATGCCTCCCGCGCCACGCCCAGCATCGCGCTCTTTCCCGTCCCGGCATAGCCGACCACGATCCCGAGATCGCGCCCGTCCGTAATATGCGCCAGCGCATCCGCCTGCTCGCCGGAAAGGACAAGGCCGCGCTGTTCCGCACGCACAAGAGCGTCGAGTCTATCCCTGTCATTGACCTCATGGCGCTCTCTATCGGCCATCAGTTCGGCAGCGCGGTGCAGGCGCTGTTCCGCCTCGATCATGTCGCGCGTGGTGAAACGATCCTCGCCGCGACCGTCCTTGCCCAATTCGACCAGTTCGGGCGAGCCGCGCATCGCGCCCATGACCTCGTTGAACTGGTCGAGGCCGTCACTGTGCCGGTGCGCGAACTTCGCCATGTCACGGCGCGTGAAGGTCGATTGCTGCTGTGTGATCGCGTCGAGCGCCACCGATGGGTCGGCGATGATGCGCGCGCCATTGTTGCGGGCAATCTCGCGGTGCATCTCCGCGCGGTCAGCGGCTTCAATGCCTTCGCCCTCAATGCGCTGAGCAGGCGCGCCAATCTGGCTTTGCGGCTCCAGAGCGATGCCCTGCGCCTCAAAACTGCGATGGTCGATCCGGGTGTCGATGTCGAGTTCGGCAAGGCGCTCGTTGGCAAGCTCGGCCCAGCGTTCCCGCCAGCGCTTCACCACTTCCGTACGGTTCCAGCCCCGCACCTTCGGGCCGAAACCGTCTTCGCCAACCGACCGCATGGTGAGCATGACATGCGCGTGGGGTTTGGGCATGCTGTCCTCGCTGATGTCCCAATGCACATTCAGATCGGCGATCATGCCCTGATCGACAAATTCGGCCTGTGCGAAGTCGCGGGCAAGCTCGATGCCTTGCGCCTGCGTCATCTCGCGCGGAATGGCGAACTCAACCTCGCGGGCAAGCTGCGCGTCCTTGCGCACCTCGAACGCCTCCACGTCGTTCCAGAGCCGTTCACGATCCTCCCAAACATCGGGCGCGTTCTCCGGCAACAGCACCTCGGAATGGACGACGCCGCGCTTGGCGGTAAAGTCCTGATCGCGGCCAAGCCGCTCATCGTGCAGCCGCGAGGCCGAGCGGTAGGCGGCGGACGCCACCGCGCTGGAGCCAGACTTGCGGCTAATGATCTTGACGTGGAGATGATAGATCGCCATTGCGATCGGATCATTGGCACGCTCAAGCGCCCGTCGGAACGACGTATAAGCGCGCCCTCCCTCGAAAAAATCTCGGGATGGACCAGACCGTCGCAAGCTGTCCCGGCAACCTTACAGCATTCCGCAAGTCGCTCAACTATCATCACTGCATTGACAATCTACGGAGACGATGATGCGCAAGCCACGGAACTTTGACGCAGAACTGAAGGCGCTTGAGGACAAGGCGCGCGACCTCAAGAGCCGCAAGGTGCAGCAGCTTGGCGAACTCGTCATCGCCACCGGCGCAGATAGCCTCGGCACCGACGAACTCGCGGGCGCTCTGATGGTGCTGGTCGAAACCAAGGACGCCGCAAAGCGGGAGGCATGGGCCAAGCGTGGGGCCGCGTTTTTTCAAGGTCGGGCACGGCGAACTGCTCCAGCAATTGAGCGCAACACTGGCGGCGCTCAAACGCAACCGCGCGGCACGCAACCAGCATCAGGCGGCGCGGGCGCGACATGATATGCGAAGCTGGCAGATCGAACGCCGCAGACGCACCCGGCATCTGATCGAGCTCGGCGGCCTCGTCGTCAAAGCCGGAATCGTGGACCTCACCGGTGATGATCGCGCCACCATCTACGGCGCGCTCATCTGGATGGCCGACAAGCTCCGAAGCGAAGACGGCGAACGCGCGCGCAAGCTATGGTTCGAAAAAGGGGGAAGATCGATGTTCGCAGCGGAACGTTCAGGCGGTCATGACAGAACTCAACCGCCGCGGGATTGGGCGTAACTGATGGCGGGCGGCGCGGAGACCTCAAATATCCCAGCGCCGCTCGTCATCGCGCGGCTTGCCGCGCAAAGGCAACGGGCCGGATAGCCTCGTCTGTGGAGGTTTATCATCGACCGCCAGCTTGGCCGCGAAGTCGCGGGCGTCGTTCAGGGCGGTTCGGTATCCTGGCAGTTGGGGCGGCAGAGGGGATTGGTCTATGACTTCGCCCAACTTGTGTCCAACATTCCACTGCTCGCTGCGTAATAGCCCAAGTCTCGATTGAAGGGAGCAATACCGTTCACCCAACGTGTTCCCTCGATAGGTTCCTGCCGCACCACTTCGGTGACGGGCAACATATCTAGGTATTCGTCACCTCCTCTTGCCCGGAGGCCGCAGCGAGCGCCAGGCGCGCTAATGCCGGAAGAGATTTTGCCCCGGTTCTCTTCATGATTGCGGCGCGATGATTTTCGACGGTACGCTGGCTGATGCTGAGATCGGCCGCGATGTTCTTGCTGGGGTGTCCGGCCAGCACGAGATCCATGATCTGGTGCTGTCTCGGCGTGAGACTCGCAATGTGGTCGGTCGCTACCTTTCGCCATGCCGACAGCTTGGCCGCATCTCGGGCCTGTTCGAGCGCGCGCGCGACGCTGGCAAGGAGCTCCTCGCGGCCGATCGGTTTCTCGATGAAGTCTCTCGCGCCCGCCTTCATGGCCTGGACAGCCATCGGCACGTCGCTGTTGCCGGTGATCATGATAGCGGGCAGCCGATCACCGGCATAATGGAGCCGTTCCAATAGTTCAAGGCCGGTCATCCCAGGCAGGTAGGCATCGACCAGCAGGCAGCCTGCCTGACCGGGCCGATAGGCATCGAGGAAAGCCTCACAGCTCGCGAAACCCTCCACGACCCGCCCGTCGGCTTCGAGCAGGTCGCGTATCCCGTCGCGGACGTGGCCGTCGTCATCGACAATGAAGATCACGGACGTTTCGGAATGCGGGGCGGCTTCAGCCCGCTGCGGCGGCGGCGGATGAAGCGCGGGTTGCGCGATGGAAAGCAGGCGCTGGATTGCTTGCAGGACGTCTGTCGTTTTGACCGGTTTGTTGAGTTGCAAACAGTCCTGGCCGGCAATGCGTCGCAAGGCATCCGTCGAAATGTCGCCCGTCAAAACAATGACCGGTATATGACGATGCAGTCTCTCTCTAATCTTCGCGGTCACGAGAAGCCCGTCCATGCCGTTCGGCAGATTGTAGTCAGCGAGGATTAGGTCAGGCTGAAAACCACCATGAATGACCAATTCCAGCGCTGCGGGACCGTTGGGCGCTGTTGCCGGACGATGACCCTCCTCCTTAAGGATCATTTCGAGGAGTTCACGCAATTCCGTGTCGTCTTCGACGACCAGGATCGCGCCGGTGTGCTGGCCGCCATCATTCGCGAGGCCGCTTGCGACATGAGGACGGTCTTCCACTGATGACACCCCGGCCGCCGGAAGCATGACATCAATGGAAAAGATCGAGCCCTTCCCTGGGCGCGAGCGGACCTGCACGGGATGACCAAGCAGGGTCGCCAGGCGCTGCACGATGGACAGTCCGAGACCGAGGCCGCGGCTGCGTTCGTGCGCGGCGTTATCGAGCTGGTGATACTCGTCGAAGATTGCGTGAAGATCCTGCTCGGCGATGCCGGCTCCAGTATCGCAGATCTCGATCCTGAGCATCCCGCCATGCCGGCGGCAGCCAAGCAGCACCTTGCCGTGCCTAGTGTACTTCAAGGCGTTCGACAGCAGGTTGCGGACCATCTGCTCAAGCAGGCGCGGATCGCTATGGACCGAAAGACAGCACGGGACAACGCGCAGGATGAGATTCTGGGCTGTGGCGTGATAGCTGAACTCATCGCGCAGCTGCTCCAGCATGTCGCCGATAGGGAAACTCACGAATTCAGGATGGACCGTTCCGGCCTCGAGCTGGTTGATATCGAGCAGCGTGTTGAGCATGCCCGACATGGCGGCGGCCGTTTCGTCAAGACGGGTCACCAGCGCCAGCGCTTCGTCCTTCTTGTGGTCGCGAATCTTCCGGGTCAAGGCGCCTTGCATCAAACTGAGGGCTTGCAGCGGCTGGCGAAGGTCATGGCTCGCGGCGGCGAGAAATCGGGACTTGGCGATACTGGCCTGTTGCGCCTCGCGCTTGGCAGCCTCCAGTGCATCGGCCGTGTGTTTGCGCTCCGTGATATCGGCGAAGGTGATGACGACGCCCTCCACGCCGTCATTCTTGGCGCGATAGGGGAGTATCCGGCGGACGTACCAAAGACCGTTCCTGGCCTGAATCTCTCGCTCGATCGGCGCGAGGGTTTGCAACACCGTACGAGCATCGGCAAGGAGAGCACCGTCGTCGGCCAATGAGTTGAGGTCGGCGAGCGGTCGCCCGATGTCGGACGGGATGATATTAAAAAGCGCTTTGGTCGCCGGGGTAAAGAAACGGATGCCGAGATCAAGATCGAGGAAAACAGTTGCGACGTCCGTGCTGTAAAGGATATTCTGGAGATCGTTCGCGGTCGTCCGCTGCCGCTCCAGCGTTTCCTGAAGCTGACTGTTGAGGGCCGTAAGCTCCTCGTTCATCGACTGCAACTCTTCCTTCGATGTGAGCAGCTCTTCGTTGGTCGATTGATATTCCTCATTGGCGGATAAGGCCTCCTCGTTGACAGCCTTCTGCTCTTCGTTCGATGTTTCCAGACTGTGGATTGCGGCTTGCAGTTCCGTTCGTGTCGCTTCCAATTGTTGCTCGAGCTCCGCGACATATGCACGATCGGGCGGCGCAACCATTCGGCTTCGCTTATGGATCGTCGCGGGACTCTCTATGAAGCAGACCAGCAGCAGATCCTCGCCTTCGATCAAGGCCGGTTGCACGGCAATCTCGAACGAACCAGGCTTGCCTTCGTGGTTCGTCCGGCCGCCCGGGATCACGATGCGGGCCTTCTCCTGGATGGCATGATGGATCGCCGCCCTGAGCTTGATCCGCAGGTGTGGGCGCACCATCGTAAGCAGATCGTAGCTCGGAGGGCCCTGGGGCACGCGTAGGTAGCGTTCGGTCGGTCCCAGGGAATAGAGCCATTCCAGCTTGCTGTTGATCAGCACCGCGGCGGGCGCATACATCTCGACGATGAGGCGGCGGCACCCCTCGGCGAGCGCGACTTGCCGTGACGGCGTTTGGCCCTGTGGCGCGCGTGCGGGGAGCCGCGCGCCCTCGGCCGATCCGAACAGAAAACCCGTCTCTCCGGGGTGGGCGCGCCCGATATGTCGATAGATGCGATCCGCCTTCGAGATGATCTCGAAGCGTCCTTTGGAATTGCCGATTGTCTCGGCACTGCCCAGCAGGAGAACGCCTCCTTCGCGCAAGGCGAAGTGGAAGAACGAGATCACCTTCTCCTGCGCCTCGGGGCGCAGATAGATAAGCAGATTTCGGCATGAGATCAGGTCAAGGCGCGAGAAGGGCGGGTCGGCCAGCACGTCCTGCACCGCGAAGACGATCGTCGCCCGTAGTTCCGGCAAAATTCGATAGCCGTGCTCGTCCTTCGAGAAGAAACGGATAAGTCTCGCAGTCGACACTTCCGCCGCGATCGTTTCCGGATAGAGACCCTCCCTGGCCGTCGCGACGGCATCCGGGTCAACGTCGGAGGCGAAGATCTGAAGCTTGATCTCTCGCTTCGCCGCCGTGATTTCTTCGCGAAAGAGCATGGCGAGAGAGTAGGTTTCCTCGCCGGTGCTGCACCCGGCGATCCAGAGACGCAGCGGCTGATCAATGGAATGGTTGTTGACCAGATCAGCAACGACCGTCTTGGCGAGGACGTCGAACACGCCGGGATCGCGGAAGAAGCTGGTGACGTTGATGAGCAGATCCGAGGCCAGCCGATCGAGCTCTTTTTCATCGCTTCTCAGCGCATCAAGGTACCGCTCCATGTCGTCGGTCTCGATCGACGCCATGGCCATGCGGCGCTCGATCCGGCGCCGCAGCGTGCCCTCCTTGTAGAGCCTGAAATCGTGGGCCGTTTTTTTCCGGAGCAGATCGACGATCTCTGGCAACCAATCCGGTGCAGGGTTTTTTGTGGGGGACGCCGCTGCGCGCGTGAGTGCCATTCGCCGATGAAATTTGATGAGCGCGTCCGGAATGCTCGCCAGCGGTAGAACAAGATCGACCGCGCCGGTCAGGATTGCATTTCTCGGCATCCCGTCGAAAGCAGCTTCGTCCGGATCCTGAGCGATGACGAGACCGCCCTTTTCCTTGACGGCCTTCAGGCCGAGGCTGCCATCGGCGCCCGTCCCCGAAAGGATCACGCAGATGGCGCGTTCCCCATACTCCCCCGCCAGCGAGCGCAGCAGGAAGTCGAACGGCAGTCGGGCGCCGTGACGCGCTCCGGGCTCAGAGAGGTGCAGGGCGCCGTTGCTGACGGAGAGATAGCTGCCCGGCGGAATGATGTAGAGGTGCCGGCGCTCGAGCTGCATGCCATTGGTGGCCTGCACCACGGTCATTGAGGTGCGGTAAGCCAACAGCTCCGCCATCATGCTTTCGTGCGTCGGGTCGAGATGCTGCACGAGGATGAATGCCATGCCGTTGTCGGGCGGCAGAGCCCCGAGAAGCTTGGTGCAAGCCTCCAGGCCGCCGGCCGAGGCGCCTATGCCGACGATCGGAAAATCCGCTGACCCATGCGGCGGCCCACGGGCCACCAAGGCCTGCCCCCTTGAACGGCGGCGGCCTGCCTTCGTCTCCGAGATTCCGTTTTTTCCTGGCATTGGCCTTCCCTTCGCGCCCGGCGGTCTCTGCTTGCGATTTCAGCTTAATCCACATGTTCCCGGACCGGCCGCCGCTTATCCGTAGGTAGTGTATCCGAGAGCACTCTGCCACGGCCACCGAATATCGCTAACGGGGGTCCAGCGCCCTCGAGAAGCCATACGATTGAGTAGATTCCGAGCCTGCCTGCGGACCCGCGTACTCCGTATGCTTCCTTCCAATGTGGAATTGGATTCCGACGCCTGATGGCTCGGACCCTCGCGCCGACTGGCAGTGTCGCCGGGCGGTATCAACAAGCGGAGTGACGACATGGACAAGGATCGTATCGCAGGCGCGGCCAAGGAGACGAAGGGCGCGATCAAGGAGACGGCCGGTAAGGCCGTCGGCGATGCGAAGCTGACCGCCGAGGGAAAGAGCGAGAAGGCCCAAGGCAAGGTTCAGAACGCCATCGGCGGCTTGAAGGACGCATTGAAGAAGTAAGCGCAGGCAGCGGCCACGGACGTCATTCCGCCCCGGAGGCCTGCCGCATGTAACTGACCAATACAGACAGCTCAAAAGGAGCGACCAATGACACGTTCAATCAAAATTCTAGCGGGTAGCGCCCTCCTGGCGGCCTCGCTCGGCGGTCCAGCGTTTTCGCAGGGTTCTCCCCAAACTGTCACCCTGACGAAGGTCGACCCCGCATCGCTGGCGACGGGCTATCGGACATCTAAGGTGGTGGGCAGCACTGTCGTCAATGAAGCCAACGAAACTATCGGAACGATCGACGATCTGATCGTAACCTCCTCGGAGAAGGTGCCTTTCGCGGTGCTCTCCGTCGGGGGGTTCCTGGGCGTGGGCTCGAAATACGTTGTGGTGCCGTTCAGCTCCATCCAGGTGAAAGACAAGAAGATGGTGCTGGCCGGCGCGACCAAGGACTCGCTGAAAGCGCTTCCAGAGTTCAAGTACAACACCGGCACATGACGGTCCGCGGGACACGGCGCCGCGATCGTGATCGCATGTCGCCGTGCATTGCCTCCGCGGAATTGAACAAACGAAGTCCCAGAGCTCCTGATCGGCTCTTCTGAAACGATCAACGTCTCGAGGAGTACCAGATCATGAGTACGATTCTGATCATCATCGTGGTGATCCTTCTGCTCGGCGGCGGTGGAGGCTACTACGCGCACGGCCGCTATGGCAGCGCCGGACTGGGCGGCGTCCTTGGCTTGATTGTTGTCGTTCTCGTGCTGCTATGGCTTTTTGGCGGCCTCGGTGGTGTCGGCAGAATTTAACGATCGCAGCCATCTGGCCGAGAGGCTTTCGATTGAAAAGGCTGTCCCGCTCGTTTTAGCTTTTGGTTCTTTAATAGAGACTGTCAGAGGGCGCGCGCCTCCACATCCGATCACAGGGCGATCGAAATGCCAGAGCGTGACTCCTGCATAATCTCTACACCGAGAAAGGCGTCGCGTGTTCTGGTGGTCGAAGACGATGCGTTCATCGCAATGCTGTATGCTGACCTTCTGGTGGAGATGGGCCATACAATCTGCGCGATCGAAACGACCGAAGCCGACGCGGTGGCCGCAGCAGCTCGCCACAAGCCCGACTTCATGATCGTCGACGCCGGTCTACGCCACGGCAGCGGCATGTCCGCGGTTACTGAAATACTGCGAAGTGGCTTTGTCCCGCACCTGTTCGTGACCGGCGATGACAGGGCCGTGCAGGCATCATGGCCGAACGCCGTGGTTTTGCAAAAGCCGTTTCGGGATCGAGACCTGGTGCATGCCATTCAACGTGCCCTCAGTGTGGAACCTCCCATCTGAAAATGAAGAGCAGCAACAAACAGCGCGCCATTTTGCACGGTTATGACGAACAGCCAGCCGAGCACTGTGGGATGCGAGGCTACGACGGCGGCGCTCGCTGCATGAAAAGGTGATGTGGGTACAATCAATGCATCAGATTACGGCATGCACTGACAAGATCAGTACGTTAAACTCATGAGAGGAGAAGCAGCAAACACGATTTCGTCGCCGACGACCACCGCCACTGCGAAGCTTGCTCCTGACTAGGGCGGAGATTCTGACGAGCAGGGGACCGACTAGGGCGAATGGTTCGATGGCCGAAAGGACTAGATATCAGACAGCAGCTCGTCCTCAAGCTCTAACGGTTCCCAGTCCTCGACCGGAAACAAGGCGAACCGCTCTCCTTGTTTAGAACTCAGTCGAGACCCATATAAATAGAGTTCGTTGATTTGGCCGATATGGCTTTGCGGTGTCAGAGACCCGCCATCCTCTTTCGAATTTTCGATAGCGAGTGCATGCGCCGTCCGGCGCGGTATGTCGCTCCATTCGAGTTCTGGAGTGAACTCCGAACTGACCACGGATGTACTGGCAGTTTGGAGAACGTTCCAGTCCGAATGGGCACACCGGGCACGCGGTCATTCCGTTGCCCTGCGGAGACCCGCAATCATGGCCAATCGCACGACACAAGCCATCGTCCACTTCAAGAACGCCTTCCTGTTGCCTGGCTTTGATAAGCCGCAACCGGCCGGGGAGTATCGCGTCGACCATGACGAGGAGCCCATTGAAGGCGTCTCCCGACTGGCGTGGCGCCGCGTTGGCTCATTCATCCATCTGCCAGGGATCGGCGTGCAAATGTCGACTCATCAGATGGTGCCGATCAATGCAGCGGACCTCGATGCCGCACTCGAAAAGGACAACAAGACATCATGAACACTCCAAATCTTTCCCGACGCACCTCCCGTCCTATGCGCCCTGACACCCCGACCCATCTCTACGCCTTGGGGCAGGCAGTCCGGCTAAAGGGCGGCTTCATGCAGCGGTCCCAAGGCGCCAGCATTTATCACATTACCGGTACCTTGCCGTCGCGGGGAGAGCTTCCGCAATATCGTATCCGCAACGACGACGAACGTCACGAACGGGTGGCGACGCAGGATAACCTCGAGCCGGTGAGCACTTCGTCTGGTAGCGAAGGCGACACTCTCATCGAGAGAACGTTCGGTCATGGCTAAGGGACAGAAGCGCGGCAATCGCGAGGCCAAAAAGCCGAAGCAGGAGAAGGCCGCCCCTAAGTCAGCGGACCCGTTCGCCAGCCAAACCAGACTCGCCGCGAATACAAACACCAGGCGCGCCAAAGGCAAAGCGCGGTGGTCGTGACGCTGTGTGGCGTCGGGAATCGGCGATGAAGATCGTGATCGAGTTCTACCGTATCCGCGAAACGGACAAGGCGCACGCTGTCATTGGCCGGGAGACTGCAGACGCCGCAAATCTCGATGATGCAATCGAGATCGCGGAGCGGCTTGCAAAGACACTCAACATGCCGCAGCAACCAGACGCCATGTCGATCAGCGATAGCGACGGAAACGAGCTTTATGTTCACAGGTTCATCCTATCGAAAACACCGGATGAAAGGTCACTACCATGAACGCTCCCGGCACGGATACCGAACCCGGACGGCATGCCCTCGCGATTGGCGTTTGGGAGAATGAAGGCGGAGCACCAGCGCCCGACACGCTTGACCATCAAGAGGGTTGGAAGATCGAGGCGGATCGATCCCGGACGCTCCATCCCGTGTTCCCCCGCGTAGATACGCCTCGACTCACGATGACGGCCCTCTGGCGGTGGGCAATGAGCGATAACCGTTTGTCGCTCGCCGAACGCTACGCTAGCTGCAGAAAGGACCGCAGTGGGCTACCAACGGCCGCCTTGATGCCGGTTGTAGCCGCGTGCCAATCATGACACTGGCTTTCCTCAATCCGAGCCGGAACTTCGATGAGGCGCGCAATGCGGTTGTCTTCTTCGGTCATGACGGCATGTTCGAGATACGGTTTTTTGTCGAGATTGCGGCACTCGCAGGAGGCCAGCCACGGGGCGCGCGAATGTCGGAGGCGCAATATCTTTCGGCGTTCGATGCAATGCGTGCATCCATCCATGATGTTGCACGCAAGGCGTATTCCCACAGCCGCCGCAATTCGAACACCCTGACCGCCACCGATTTCCGGTAGGGCGGTGCGATGCTGATCCGCTACGGCTACGAGATCACCCTGACCTGCACACAACCGACCGCGTTGGTGTGCCTGCTGTTGGTCCATGAGGATCGCGGGGACGACATCAGGGTTCCCGAAACGACCTTCACGACGCCGGATGTCCCGGTGTCGACCTATCGCGACCTCTTCGGCAACCGGTGCCGGCGGCTTGTCGCGCCGGCTGGCGACCTCATGATCTGGGGCGACGCCACGCTCGAGGACGACGGCAAGCCGGACCCCGTGGTGTCCGAGGCCCGGGAAACTCCAGTGCCGGATCTGCCCGATGAATGTCTCGGCTATCTCGTGGGCAGCCATTATTGCGAGACGGATCGTCTCAGCCAGATCGCCTGGGATATATTCGGAAAGATTCCGCGTGGCTGGAGCCGGGTGCAGGCCATCTGCGACTTCGTGCATGCCCACATCCGTTTCGACTATATGCAAGCCCGCGCAACACGCACGGCGTTCGAAGCTTTCCATGAGCGTGTCGGGGTGTGCCGCGACTTCGCGCATCTGGCGGTCACCTTCTGCCGCTGCCTCAATATCCCCGCACGCTACGTGAATGGCCATCTGGGCGACATCGGTGTGCCGGTCGTCGATCCGATGGATTTCAGCGCTTGGATCGAGGTTTTCCTCGACGGTGCGTGGCATACGTTCGATCCGCGCAACAATGTTCCAAGAATTGGCCGGATTGTGGTCGCGCGTGGACGCGACGCCGCTGACGTCCCTCTCATCAATTCCTTCGGACCTCATGTTCTGAAATCCTTCCGAGTCTGGACCTACGAGGTGCAGGCGCCTCTATAGCCGTAGAACCCCGTTCGCCACTGAGAAACAAGGAGGGACGTTTGAAATGAACGAGAGTCTCTCCCGACTCCCGAGAGTGCCGGCTGATCGGCTGACCAAGCCATTCATGCGTTTCCTTCGCATCGAGGCTATGGCAGGCGCCGTCCTGCTGCTGAGCACCCTCTTGGCGCTCGCTCTCGCCAACTCATCGTGGTCGGCTTCGTTTCTCGCCCTGTGGGATATTCATGCCGGGATCAATCTTGGTGGCCTGGAGATATCCCGGTCGCTGAAGCACTGGATCAATGACGGGCTGATGACGCTCTTCTTCTTCGTCATTGCGCTCGAACTGAAGCGGGAACTGGTGCTGGGCGAACTGCGAGATCCTCGGGTGGCAGCATTGCCTGTCGCCGCGGCGATCGGCGGGATGGTCGCGCCTGTCAGCGTGTTCCTGCTGATCGTTGGCGACAGCCCCGGAGCCGGCGGCTGGGGCACCGTGATGTCCACCGACACGGCTTTCGTGATCGGCTGTCTGGCGGTTCTCGGTTCGCGTATCCCGCAGAGTTTGCGGCTGTTCCTGCTCTCGCTTGCTATCTTCGATGATGTCGGCGCTATTCTGGTTGTAACGATCGCCTATGGCGGGACCTTGAATTGGCTGCCGCTCGGCGTAGCAGGGTTGGGATTCGTCGCCGTGGCCACGTTCGCGCGCCTGGGTGTGCGCAGCATCCCGGTCTATTTCGCTATGGGCGGCGTTATCTGGCTCGCGTTCGATGCTTCTGGCATCCACGCAACCTTGACGGGGGTCGTCCTCGGATTGATGACGCCGGCGCGAAGCTGGGTGAGCGACAAACGCCTCCATGCGATTCTCGACCGGGTTATTGCCTACCCGCCCGGCGACCATTGGAGCAGTGACACAGCCGCTCGCAATGATCTCAACAAGGCCGGCATCGCGACACGCGAAGCGCTGTCCCCGGTCGAGCGCCTTGAGATGGCGCTCCATCCCTTGGTCGCGTTTGGAATCCTGCCGCTGTTTGCCCTGGCCAACGCCGGGATCCCAATGATCGCCGCCAAGTTCGACCCTACACTTACGACTGCAATTTTCATGGCATTCGTGGCGGGCAAGCCCGTTGGCGTCATTCTCTTCAGCTTCCTTGTTGTGAAATCGCATCTCGGCATTCGTCCCAGCGAGTTGTCGTGGGGATTTTTGGCAGCAGGAGGACTGCTGACCGGTATGGGTTTCACCATGGCGCTGTTCATTGCCGAGCTCGGCTTCGATGCGGCGCTTCTGAACTCGGTCAAGCTCGGCGTTCTCGGCGCTTCTGCCATATCGGCAATCCTCGGTCTGTTGAGCTTGAACTGGCTGACGTCTGCCGCCACGCGATAATGCCTTCTTCATCCACGGACTTAAGGCGTCGGCTCTGATGTCGGACAAGCCGGGAGGGTGGTTTGAGTAGTTTCCGAGCCTGCTATCGTGATCGGTTGGAAGCTATATTCTGATTGGGATCGAATTTTCAGACGGCTCATGCAGTCTGGTTACCTGAAGGGCGCCGAGCCGGGTTCTGACGGATGCTTCTACCTCGCGAGCAACGTCCGGCGCGTCGTTATGAAACCCTGTCGACAATCGAGGCCCACGTGATGCTATGATTGGGATACAGAATGCGAATTGCTCAGATTGCGCCTCTTGCCGAAGCAGTGCCGCCCGCGCTCTATGGAGGAACGGAGCGAGTGGTGTCCTGGCTGACGGAAGAACTGGTCGCTCAAGGGCACGACGTAACCCTCTTCGCGGCGGGCGGATCGAAGACTGCCGCGAAGCTCGTGGTGGGCTGCGACAAAGGCCTGCGCCTTCAAGGCGTCGCGGACCACACAGCAAGCAATCTGGTGATGCTGGAGCATGCCAGACGGCTAGCGGAGCAGTTCGACGTCATTCACTGCCACATCGATATCCTGCAATATCCCGTGTTCCGGGATCTGGGTCACAAGCTCGTATCGACCTTGCATGGTCGCCTGGATATTCCGAATCTGTGGCCGGTTTACGGGGCCTATCGTCATATGCCGCTGGTCTCGATCTCGAACCGGCAGCGTGAGCCGATGCCGACGAATGTCAACTGGGCAGCGACGGTGTATCACGGGCTGCCGGCCACGGTTTGCCCGTTCAATGCCAAGGGTGGTGAATATCTGGCCTTTCTTGGGCGGATATCACGCGAAAAACGTCCCGATCGCGCCATCGAAATTGCGATCAGGGCGGGCGTCCGGCTGAAGATCGCCGCTAAGGTCGACGAAGTGGATCGAGGCTATTTCGATGAGGTGATCAGACCGATGCTGGATCATCCCCTGATCGAGTTCATCGGCGAAATCGACGAGAGTCAGAAGAGTGCCTTCCTCGGTGGGGCCCTCGCGCTTCTCTTTCCCATCGATTGGATCGAGCCCTTCGGCCTCGTCATGATCGAGGCTATGTCGGCGGGCACACCCGTCATCGCCTGGCGCAACGGCTCGGTGCCGGAAATCATCGAGGAGGGACTCGGCGGCCTCATCGTCGATTCGATGGACATGGCGGTCGAAGCCATTGGCCGCGCCGCGACGCTTGATCGATCAATTGTCCGGCGGTCCTTCGAACGTCGTTTCACCGTGAGCCAGATGGCCGGGAATTACGTCGCGGTCTACGAGGACCTCATCGGTAAATCGCGATTGCGGTCTGAGCGAGTGGCGGCCGCATAGGCCGCCATCTCTCTGCGAACCATGGCACGGCGCGCGGCGCGCGCCGTGCTTCCCTCAATGCGAGAAACCATGACAACGCAAGAGATCGATGCCTTGAACGATATCGGCGGCGGGACTGAAGCCGCATCGGATTTTTATATCGAGCCGCAGACCTCGCTGATCGAACGTCCGCTGCGGACGCTCAAGCACGGCGATATCTTCGCCGTGCTGGACAGCTACGGCGATATCGGCGTCGGCTGCGACGGCCCCGAAGGGGTGTTCCTGCGCGATACGCGATACCTGTCCGGTTTCGATCTCAAGTTCGAGGGGGAGCGCCCCCTTTTACTCGGCTCCGTCGTCGAGGACGACAATGCCTCCCTGTCCGCCAACTCAAGTAATCCCGACATTCATCGCGACGGCGCCCTTTCGATACCGCGCGATATTATCGCCATGGAGCGCACAAAATTGCTTTTTGAGGCAGGCTGCTATGAGCGCATCGGCTTCTTCAACTACGATCACAAGCCGCGCACCTTCAGAGTCTCGATACGCTTTGCGGCGGACTTCCGCGACCTTTTCGAAGTCCGCGGAATCCGCCGCGGGGCGAGAGGCCAACGCACCTCCCATATCGCTGCTACTGGGCGCGTTGAGCTTCGATATGATGGCCTTGACGGAATACGTCGCTATACGGTGATGAGTTTCGATCCTGTGCCGCAAAGGCTTGAGACCGGTCTAGCGGAATTCGACATCGTGCTCGAGCCGCGCGCGAGATGCTCAATTTTCGTGAGTGCGGTTTGCGGCGAGGGTCAGGTACCCGAGCCCATGCATTTCCTGGCGGCTTATCGCGGCGCGAGGCGAGATCTGGCAAAGCTCACGCGGGGCATTGCCACGGTCGAAAGTAGCAACGTTCTCTTCAACGAGATGGCCTGTCGTTCGACCTCGGATATCTACACATTGGTCAGCCAGACCAAGAGCGGCCCTTATCCCTATGCAGGCATCCCGTGGTTCAGCACGGTTTTCGGGCGCGACGGGATCATCACCGCGATCATGATGCTCTGGATCGACCCCAGCATCGCGAAGGGCGTGCTCCTCTATCTAGCGGACACGCAGGCAAAAGCCGACGATCCAGGGGCGGACGCCCAGCCCGGCAAGATCCTGCATGAAACGCGGAACGGTGAAATGGCAAATCTCAAAGAGGTGCCATTTGGTCACTATTATGGATCAGTTGATGCCACTCCACTCTTTGTCATGCTCGCCGGCCTTTACTTCGAGCGAACCGGCGATATGGACACAATCCGGGCAATCTGGCCCAACATCGAAGCCGCGCTTTCGTGGTGCGATACGTCCGGCGATCCGGATCAGGATGGTTTCGTCGAATATTTCCGGACGACAGACGCCGGCCTCGTCAATCAAGGTTGGAAGGACAGCCATGATTCCATCTTCCATGCGGATGGATCATTAGCCGAGGGGCCGATCGCGCTTTGCGAGGTGCAGGGTTATGTCTATGCCGCCAAAGAGGCCGCAGCAACGCTGGCGCAGGTCCTTGGCAAGACGGCCCTTGCCGAGACTCTCAGCAGACAGGCCGCGGTGTTGCGGATCCGGTTTGATGAGAGCTTCTGGTGCGAGGAAATTGGTACCTATGCCCTGGCCCTGGATGGAGCCAAGCAACCGTGCCGCGTGCGCTCCTCCAATGCCGGGCATGCACTTTTCGCCGGCATCGCCGATCCCGCTTATGCCGCTCGCATCGCCGATGTGCTGACGGGATCAGAAGCGTTCAGCAGTTGGGGAATTCGCACCGTTTCGCAAGGCGAAAGCCGGTATAATCCGATGTCATATCACAATGGGTCGGTGTGGCCGCACGACAATGCGCTCATCGCGCTGGGCTTCGGCCGATATGGCCTGAAGCGGCACGCCGCCAAAGTTTTTTCCGGCATGTTCGACGCCGCGAGTTATCAGTATCTGCTACGGCTACCAGAACTCTTCTGCGGTTTCGGACGCCGGCGCCGGTGCGGGCCGATCGCCTATCCTGTCGCTTGTGCTCCCCAAGCTTGGGCGTCCGCTGCCCCGTTCGCGTTCTTGGCCGCTTGCATCGGGCTGAGCTTCGACCATGACAGGAACGAAATCCGCTTTGCGAATCCACAACTGCCTGGTTTCCTTGCCGACCTGACGATCCGCGGTTTGCGGCTTGGAACGACATGTGTCGACATCCGGCTGCGCAACGATGGCGTCGACGTGACGGTGAGCGTGCTTTCGCGAGACGGCAATGCAAGTATCGTGCAGACCAAGTGATACGGGGATCGCTGACAGTTTCAATTAGTGCGGGAATCGGCGGCGTTCGGCGTTCGCAACGGGCGGGTTTGAGGGTAGTTGGCCCACCCGAGAAGATTCGAACTCCTGACAGACGTCCTCCCGACATTCGAAAGGTGATCTAGTAAGAACATACCTAGACGAACTTGAGTTTCCAAGTAAATGCTATATCCATCCCGGTGGTTAGACCGAGATGGTGATTGAGCTATAACAAAAGTGGTTGGTAGGACAGGCTTCAAATCTCCACGACCAACAGGTGTCGGTCTCGGTCAAAACCTGCCCCTGTTTCGTGGGGCCAGGCAGCTCCGATGCGGTGCCAGTGGGTGGTGCCGTCGGGTTGTTCCTGAGGGTCGAAGGCGAGGAGGACGGGGTTGTTGCTCAAGGGGATATCTTTCGGTTGGGACATAAAAAAGGGCGCCTGAGAGATGGAGCGCCCTGCCTGAATTTTGTTTACCATACGGTAAAGTTCTTAAGTTGTAAAGCCCCGGACACCGCAAGAAGCGTGCCACCATTCAGTCAGGCACGCGATCTACCCTCCCCTGTCGGCAGGTATGGCAGCGGGTTGAGCGGCTACGCGCAGGTTGCTTGACGATGTTCCTGTTATGTTCTTAGTATCCTGAAACGGAAATCTCAGGAGAACGGGGCGTGCCGCGTCCGACGCCGAGCTATGCCGAGCTGCAAATCACCAGCAATTTCAGCTTCCTGCGTGGGGCCTCCCATCCGCACGAGCTGGCGGCAACAGCTGCCGCGCTTGGGCTCCGGGCCTTTGCGCTCACCGACCGCAACACGCTCGCGGGCATCGTGCGCGCGCATGTGGCGGCCAAAGACGCGGGCATCCGCTTCGTGGTCGGCGCGCGGCTGGATCTTCAGGATGCGCCGAGCCTGCTGGTGTATCCGACCGACCGGTCCGCCTACGGCCGCTTGGCCCGCCTCATCACCCTCGGGCGGCGCCGGGCGCCGAAGGGGCAATGCTGGCTGAACCTTGCCGATGTCCTCGCGCATGGCGAAGGTCAGATATGGATCGTGCATCCCGGTGACGGCGGGCTTGCCCGCGCGCCATCGGCGGCGGACGGCATCGACGGCCTGGCGGCTGTTCTCACACATCTTGCCGCGGCCTTTCCCGGCTGCGCCTACCTCGCCGGAACGTGCCGCTTTCTCGGGGATGACAAGGCCCGGCTCGCGATGTTGGCGGAACTTGGTACGCGGTGCGGAACGCCGCTGGTCGCGACCAACGACGTGCACTATCACCACCCCGGCCGGAAGCTGTTGCACGATGTCGTCACCTGCATCCGCGAGCATTGCACCATCGACCTGGCCGGATTCCGCCTCACCCGGAACGCCGAAGCCCACCTCAAGCCGCCGGACCGCATGGCGGCACTGTTCGCCGCCTACCCGGAGGCCATCGCGCGCACCGTGGAGATTGCCGGGCGGTGCCGGTTCAGCATCGATGAGCTGCGCTACGAGTACCCTGACGAGGTGACCACGGACGGCCGCACGCCGCAGCAGGAGCTGGCGCACCTGACGCGCATCGGCGCGTGCGAACGGTATCCCGGCGGCGTGCCGGAGAAGGTGCGCGCCGGCATTGCGCACGAGCTGGCACTCATCGCGGAGCTGGATTACGCACCGTATTTTCTGACCGTACATGACATCGTGCGCTTCGCCCGCAGCAAGGGGATTCTCTGCCAGGGGCGCGGTTCGGCCGCGAACAGCGCGGTGTGCTATTGCCTTGGCATCACCGCTGTCGATCCCGCCCACCACGATCTTCTGTTCGAGCGGTTCATCTCCGCGGCACGCAACGAACCGCCCGACATCGACGTGGATTTCGAGCATGAACGCCGGGAGGAGGTCATCCAATACATCTACGGCAAATACGGCCGCGACCGCGCCGGGCTGGCGGCAACCGTCATCCGCTACCGCGGCCGGTCGGCCGTGCGCGATGTCGGCAAGGCGATGGGCCTGTCGGAGGATGTGGTCGGCGGGCTCGCCAAAGGCATCTGGGGCACCGACGGTGATGTCGGCACGGACAGCCAGGTGCGCGAGCGCGGATTGAACCCGCAAGACCGGCGCCTCGCCATGGTGCTGGCGCTGGCACGCGAGCTGGTCGGGTTCCCGCGCCATCTCTCGCAGCACGTCGGCGGCTTCGTCATGACACGCGGGCCGTTGGCGGAGCTGGTGCCCATTGAGAACGCCGCCATGGCCGAACGCACCGTCATCGAATGGGACAAGGACGACTTGCAGGCCGCCCGGCTGATGAAGGTCGATGTGCTGGCGCTTGGCATGCTGACCTGCATCCGCAAGGCCTTCGACCTCATACGCCAGCACTACGGCGAAGATTACAGCCTTGCGTCGGTGCCGCAGGATGACCCGGCCGTGTACGACATGCTGTGCAAGGCGGATTCGGTGGGGGTGTTCCAGGTCGAAAGCCGCGCGCAGATGGCCATGCTGCCGCGCCTCAAGCCGCGCTGCTTCTACGATTTGGTGATCGAGGTTGCCCTCGTCCGCCCCGGCCCCATCCAGGGCGACATGGTGCATCCGTACTTGCGCCGCCGCTGCGGCCAGGAGCCCGTCACCTACGCCTCCCCGGCGCTGAAGGAGGTGCTGGGCAAAACACTGGGAGTGCCCCTCTTCCAGGAACAGGCGATGAAGATCGCCATCGTGGCGGCCGGGTTCACACCCGATGAAGCCGACGGCCTGCGCCGTGCCATGGCGACGTTCCGGCATACCGGCACCATCCACACCTTCCGCGAGACGTTCATCAACGGCATGGCGCGCAACGGCTATGACAACGATTTCGCGGAGCGCTGCTTCAAGCAGATCGAAGGCTTCGGCGAGTACGGCTTTCCGGAAAGCCACGCCGCCAGCTTCGCCCAGCTGGCGTACGTGTCCGCGTGGCTCAAGCATTACCATCCGGCCGCCTTCGCCTGCGCCCTGCTCAACAGCCAACCGATGGGCTTTTACGCCCCGGCGCAGATCGTGCGCGACGCGCGCGACCACGGCGTCCACGTGCTTCCCGTGGACATCAATCATTCCGGACAAGACTGTACGCTGGAACCCGCACCGGACACCCACACGCGCTTCGCGGTCCGGCTGGGCCTCCGCCAGATCGCCGGGCTTGCGGGCGGGGAGGCGGAACGCCTTATCGCCGCGCGCGGCAACGGCTATCCCGACCTTCGCCAGCTCTGGCGCCGCGCCGGATTGCGGAAGGCAACCCTCGGCAAACTGGCGGAGGCGGATGCGTTCCGCTCCATCGGGCTCGACCGGCGCGAAGCACTGTGGGAAGCCAAGGCGCTGCCCGATGCGCCGCCGTTGCCGCTGTTCGCCTACAAGGGCGAGGATGAAGTGTTCGACATGCCCGATGCTGAGCTTCCGGAAATGTCGCTCGGCGAGCACGTGGTGACGGACTACCAAACGCTGCGCCTGTCGCTCAAGGCCCACCCCATGGCGTTGCTGCGCCGGGACATGCGCGGCATGGGTTTCATCGCCTGCAAGGAGCTGGCGTCACGGCCGAACCACCGCCGCCTGAAGGTGGCGGGGCTGGTGCTGGTGCGGCAGCGGCCGGGAACGGCGAGCGGGGTGATCTTCGCCACGCTGGAGGACGAAACCGGCATCGCGAATATCATCGTGTGGCCCAAGGTGTTCGAGCGTTTCCGCCGGGTGGCGATGGGCGCACGCCTGCTTGGCGTGGAAGGGGCGCTGCAGCGCGAAGGGCCGGTCATTCACGTCATTGCCCGGCGCCTGGTCGACCTCAGCCATCATCTCGAAGCGCTTGCCGAGCGGAACGGCACCAACCCTCCCCTCACCCGCGCCGATCATGTCGCGAATCCAACCGATGATCCGCGCGGCACCTCCAAGCGCGGCGCCGGGTTCACGTCACGGGATTTCCACTAGACGCGGAAGCGGATGCGAGCAACGCGGCGCCTGGGTTGCGGCATTGGCACGGTGCCGGTCTTTAACGCGATGGGCCACCTGCCGACATTCGCTCATCAGGTCGTGCTGCGCTGCACGCCGACCCGCCTATACAGGAGCGGACATAGCCGTAGCCCACCTTGAGGCATCGGCCCCACAGTTGAAAATGTCCGCAGTCGACCGGTCAGGAACTCAATGAGCTGGTAGGTCAGTCAAATAATACAAGCTCTCCCAACTAAGCGGCTCCGCAGCGGCCTCTCACTCGGCAAACTTAGAACTTTGCTTCAACCGACCAAATGCTAGGCTTCCGGAACCTTACTATTCACTCAGTGTTAAGGCGAATCCTGCGAACAGACAACGAACTGTGATAGACTACATTTTAAGGACCAGCCGCAGACCAACGGCCGGAGCGTTCAATGCCCAAGCCTGAAACCGTCTCGATTACCATCTACCCGTCTACTGCCGAGAGCGCTGATCTCACGGTTGCCGATGCTATGCAACAGGTGCTGGACACGTTCGATCTTCTTTCGAAAGCTCAGCTTGAGCGCACTGGTGAGCCAACGAACAAGGTCGTCTGGCGCCTGGAGAAGGCATCCACCAACTCTCCGCTGACCATCGAGGCTTCCGCGTCCTCGTACGATCCCGCGATCAACCTCGACGTCGAGGCGCGGCAGGCTAAGATCGCGTTCTTTGAAGGCGTGAACAGTCTCCTCACGGCTAAGAAAAAGCCTGACTGGATGGACAAGGACGCTGAGACCACCGTCCGGCGTCTGTTCGCCCGCAACCTCAATGGAATCGGACGTACCGACTTCATTTTCGAAGAAGGGGCAGCGCCTGTCATCGTCGATCACCGGACCGCAGCGCGGGCAGTCAACTTCCTAGAGCGGCTCGCAGCCGAGGAAGCAGCGAAGATCGAAGATCTTACCCACGAAGAGTATGGAGCCGTCGAAGCGCAGGTCACCGGAACGACGACCCACTACCGCAAACCGGCGATCAACATCCGCCTGCGTCTTGCGGGGACGGAAATCCGTTGTGTTCTGTCCTCAGCAGCAGCCGCCAAGATCGGACCTCAGCACAACTGGACAGAGGTCTGGACGCACCAGCGCGTTATCATCATGGGGAAAATCCACTACGACAAGAACGGAGACATCTCGCTCATCGAAGCGGAAGATATCGAGGTCCTGCGCCACGCGCCTATTTCCATCGAAGATATTGAGCGCTCCAGAGGCATAACGTCGGAGCACGTGTCGGATTTCCTGCGCCGCGGTTGGGTCGATAATGGCTGATATTTTCAAATACTATTGGGACTCGTGCGCGTGGCTCGGTCTTCTCAACTACGAGAACGACAAGATTGCGCCGCTCCGCCACTTCTACGACCTCGCCACCCGCAACCAGTGCGAAATCTGGACTTCGACGATCGCCTACGTCGAGGTATTCCGACTTCACGCCGAGAACGATGACGCGAAGCCTCTCAAAGAAGAACATCTCGACAAGATCAAGAACATCATCGAGCAGCCGTTCGTGAAACTGATCCCCGCCGACATGATCATAGGTCGCCAAGCCCGCGCACTACGCCGCGAACTGCCGGACTTCCAGGGCGCTGGTGACGCGATCCACATTGCTTCAGCACTCGTCTGGAACATCCACCAAGTCCACACATGGGACGGCTCCCACATGCTGCCTTGGCACATGAAGCTGGATTGTCGCGACGGCACCAAGTTGAGCATCGTCAAACCCGTCCTGCCACCTGCTGGCCCGCTCTTCGCTGGTGCGCAGGGACAACCGTAAAAAAGCGGCCTCGAAGCGAGGCGACAGTTGGGAGGACTGCGACGCCCTCATTTTTTATTATATCACGGCAGCGGCAATTCACTCTGCTTCCCCCGCGCTTCTTGTCGTTCATGACGCCGACCATGTAGTCAAGGTCCCGGTCCCCGAGCCCCTGAAGCTTCTTCGCCACGAAGCGAATTGTTACCGGCTTGAATCTGGCACTACGAGTCGGAACCATAGTTGGCTACTCAGGCTCCGTAGCGTTGCTGGTCTACGGCTATGTCGGCGTGACGGTCGGTATCCGGGCTAACTCGGCCGTACCACTGATGCAGGCTTGAACAGCCCAGCCCACCCTTCTATGGCTGCTTCCTCCGCCGTGCGTTCGACGCTAAGCCTCGCGTGTTGCACTTGCTGACAGCCGGAATGGGTCAATAGCGGCAAACGCGAGCCTGTGGTCTCATCTTTTCATCGATCTGCTTTGCGTGTGCGTATCGCGTTGGGGGGTGTTGAGCTGCTTGGCTTCGTCGTTGATGGCGGTGAGAAGCGGTTTGGTGGTGGATCCCCTGGGACGGCCGAGGGCCCGGTCCACAGCTTGAGCGGCGGCGATACATTGGTCCTTGATGTCCTGGGGGGCTGCTTTCGACAGTCGGATAAGGTGGTCCGTGAAATCTTGAAGGCGGATCTGGTCACGGGGGTTGAGGATGTTGACCAACCTGCCGGCGCGTCGGTCGAGGGTGTAGGTCTTGTAGCTGAGGCGGATCAAAAGCGTGTCGGACATGGGTCACCGTTTGCGGCTGCGGGTTGGCCGAGGGGCGTCTGGCTCTGGGTGTTGGCCGTCGGCGTACTCCTGGGGGGGAGGTCGGTCGTAAAGGCCCGCATGGATGTCGAGCTCCTTGATGTCGAGACGCGCCCGTTCGATGTGGAGTTCAAGCATGGCCTTGCGGCGTGCGTCCCGCATCTCGCGGTCGGCGCGGGCGGCAGGGTTATGCAGCAAGGCCTCGCGGTCTTCCGCTTGCCGCTGGGCCGTCATCTCGGCGATGGCCTGGTGGTGTCGCGCGAGTCGGTCGGCGTAATAGGGAGAGAGCTGACCTGAGGCGGGCAGGTAGGGATGGGAATGGTCTTGCGGCAGCAAAGGCGGCATCGGGGGCGGGGCAGCGTGCATGCGGTGCTGCATCAGGTCGTAGACGAGGCGGCGTTCGGCGATGATGTCGAGCATGGCTTCGCGCTTCTTGTCGTAGGTGCGCCAGGGAAACATGCGCAGCCGTTCGAAGAAGGTCGAGGGCATCAGCAGGATGGCACGGCGTTCGTTGGGGTCAAGACCGGCGAGCGGGTCTGCCGGTGTCCAGGCCGAGTGGGCGTAAATGCGGTGGAACCTGTTCATCGCGCGTGGGTCCTCGTGCGGGCCATGGGAGTGATCTGGGCGAATATGCTCGGAATGAGAGTGACAGGATGTGGGTCTGATTCTGTGGTGAAGTTGTGTTCGGGAGTGGAATCTGTGGCAACGGGGCGTAGGGTGCGGGTTGAGGGTGACCGCGCCAGCGGCCGACGCCCGAAGGGCCAAGACGGCGCGCCGGCTTGGCGTGCGAGGACGCGGGCCCCGGTGCGGGGCGGCGCCCAGCCCTGTTGATGGTCGAGGGAGCGCGACGCATGGCTCTGTGGAGCAAGGACAAGCTGAGGGCGCGTGCCGCAAGGGCCGCCGAGGCGGATGCTGAGCTGGGGCCTGCCGCACAGGCCGCGTTGGCGTGGGCCCGTTGGCAAGGTATGACGGATGAAGGCGGGTTGGACCGTTCGGCGCAGAAGGCGGAGTTGGACCGGCTGGTGGATGCCATGGAGCCGGAGCAATGGCGTACGTTGTACGACAAGTTGGGTGACAGCGGGAACGCGGCGGTGCGTGGCGTGTTGCAGTATTCCGCAGCGCGCGGCGCTGAGGAGATGGCGCAGGCCCTTGAGAACGTGAAGCAGGTTTATGCGGATCAGGCGGAAGATCCGCACGTTGAGCCGGAGACGGCGCCGGAGGCCGCCCCGGACCACGACGAACCGGGCGAAGACGGTCCCGGCCCCGGACGGCGTCGGGGGATGTAGGGCGCTAGCGCCGGAGTTTCCGGCTCCGGGCGGGTGCCTCTTCTTCGGCGGCTTCGGGCGCGGGCGCCTCGGCGTTTTGGGTCTGCTGCGGCTCGCGTGGCTTGTGGGGCTCGAAGGTGCCTGAAAGTGTCAGATTGTCGTTGGCGTCTTTCCCGGCCCAGAGATTGAGGGCCAGGAGGGGGTGGGCGGCACCGGCGTTGTAGTACCCCCAGTAATCGGGGCTGCGGTCGGATTTTTTGTGGGTGTTCTCGAAGAGAAGGATGGCGCCCGGTTCGAGGGTACGGTCGAGGGCGGTTTTGTCGGTCTCGTAGTTTTCCGGGAGCTCCGGCAGGTCGTCGACGATGGCGGCAATTTGGGATGCCGCGGATTCCTTGGTTTCACCGCTGAGGATGATGTGGCCCTTTTGGGTTTTGTTGGCCCAGAGCGCGACCTGATGGCTGGCGCGTTCGTTGTCGCCGAAATGGATGATGCCACGAAACAGGGGCTGTTTGTCACCGCGCGTTTTGGCCCGGTTGAGGGTGGCTGCAAGGCGTCCTGTGTGCAGGGAAGTTTCGTCGTCCATGGCGGTATCCTGAATAGGCTTGTCGGAATGGACGATGTGTAGCGTGATTCCGTGGTTTTCCTCGAGCGTGCGTCGCGAATGGACCAGAACAACATAGGGGGCCCCGCTGGGCCCCCATGGTGTGCGACGTCGGCGGGATCAGGCGCGGCCGTCGTAGCCCTCATTGGAGCGGTCGAAGAAGGGCACATCTTCGATGCCGGGGGCGGGCTCGTCGCGGTAGCCGTTGACCTGGTCGTTGCTGCGCTGCGGGTACTGGGTGTTGCCCGATGCCCAGGGGCCATAGCGGGTGGGTTTGCGTTCCCAGGCGGCGGCGCGGATTTCGGGGTCATTGGGGCCGCGCGTCCAGGTGGCCCAGAAGGACGGCAGGGCGTCGTTCTTCTTCTGCTCTTCCGGTGTGAGTTCGAAGTAGGCGGGGTTTGGGTTGCCGTTGGCGTCTTCGCGGAAGATCTTGAAGCGGTTTTCACGGATGGAGACGAAGTGGCTTCCCCGCTCGGGTGCGGTGGTGCTGAGGGCGGTGCGGAAGGATGCGCCGCGCGGGTCGACGGTTCCGATCCAGTACTTGCCCTTTTCGCCGTCGTGTTCGAAGGCGTCGAAGCTCAGCACCTTATCGGGTGTTTCGGGGGCGCTGATGCGGCCGGACAAGGCGGGTGCCTTGGGGTTGCCGTTGCGGCGGTAGTTGAGGTTGATGGTGAACTGGCCCTGTGGCTGTTGTTGCTCCATGTCTGTTTTCCCTTTCGTTAGACGTCGGGAGCGTGGCGCGAGTGATATACAGCGTCAATACAGGGTGTGTACGGAATGGGCAGCAATGTACGCATGCTGTATGACATGCCGCGTCGATTGCTCTTTTTCTCGTTGGCGTTTCGGATGACATCCCACATTGCATTAGCGCTCGCGATTTTCGTCGTCGCTTGGGGTGGACTGGTGCTCGGCGCGAGGATCAGGGAGGGTCTCCCGGGACGTGTTCAGGGGGACAGGGCCATAGCCACGGGTCGGTGGCATGCCGCGCGCCGTATTGGGGCCGTAGGCG
>Ga0180220_1000868_pt1 | contig 26745 bp, 25 predicted proteins | sample eDN5th37CBELigBY_FD_151335 | JGI IMG/M metagenome (GOLD analysis project Ga0180220, IMG submission 151335) | Enriched backyard soil microbial communities from Emeryville, California, USA - eDNA 5th pass 37_C BE-Lig BY (version 2) (version 2) | ecosystem: Environmental > Terrestrial > Soil >...
GTCTCGGTCTTCATTTTCGACACCCAGGGCCGGTTCGTGGAGCGAGTCGACGGCAAGCGGGCGGATCTGCATGAGGGCTACTGGGAGATCAAAGAAGCCTGGGTCGTGCGCATCGGCCGGGAGCCGGAAAAATTCGATATCTACCTCGTCTCCACATACCTTACACCGGATCGCGTCAGCGATGCCCTCGGCACCCTCTTTTCCGTGTCGTTCTGGGAGATGCCTGCCCTGATTGAAGTCGCTGAAAAGGCTCAGCTTTCATCCAGCCGTCTGCGGGTGCAGTACGAGGCGCTGATGTCAAGGCCATTGTTGTGCGCGGCAATGGTCCTTTTGGCCGCCACTGTGTCGTTGCGGTCATTCCGCGGCGGAGGCATCCAGACTATGGTCATCACCGGACTGGTGGGGGGGTTCGGCTTCTTTCTTCTTTCGGAGGTCTCCCGACAAGTCGGTGTGGCTGGATTGACGCCTCCTTGGGCGGCGATCTGGTTGCCCGTGGTCCTCGTGATGATTGTCTCGGCTGCGGTACTGTTGCACCAGGAGGATGGCTGAGTGATGCGTGAAACGCGGGCACCGCAAGAGGGTTGCGGATCGTCACGCGTCACCTGCCGGCACCGTAAGGCTGCTGGCTGGGTGCGTTTGGCTGTGCTCGCGCTGTTCGCTGCTCCGCTTTTCGCCACACCGCAAGCCCTCGCCCAGGACCCTTCGACGCTGGCGCCCGACGTCCAGCCCAAGAGCTCGTTCCCGAAGCAGAGCCTCGTCGGTCCTTCGCGCAACATCGACAAGTCGCAGCCGCTCTATCTCCAGGGCGACGAGCTGGTCTACGACACCGGCGGCAACCGTGTGATCGCGCGCGGCAACGTCGAAATCTATTACAACAACTACATCCTCACTGCTGACCAAGTCGTTTACGACCAGTCCGCGAATACGCTGACGGCCGTGGGCAACGTCATGCTGAAGGAGCCGAACGGCAACGTGGTGCGCGCCGACCGCTACACGCTGACCGACGATTTCCGCGACGGGTTCGTCTCACAGCTCTCCGTCGTCGCCGCCGACGACACGCGCATCGCCGCCGAGCGCGCGACCCGCCGCGGCGGCAACACGACCGTGTTCACGAACGGCCGTTTCACGCCCTGCCGCTCCGACGGCGGCATGCCGCCGCTCTGGTGTCTCAGCGCCGCGACCGTCGTCCACGATCAGGCCGCTGCGACGATCACCTACCAGGACGCCCAGTTCGAGCTGTTCGGCGTGCCGATCCTCTATACGCCCTACTTCGAGCACGCCGACCCGTCGGTGAAGCGCAAGTCGGGCTTCCTGATGCCGCAGCCGTCGATCTCCGAGACCCTCGGCTACAGCACCACGATCCCCTACTACTTCGCGCTGGCGCCGAACTACGACTTCACCTTCTATCCGATGGTTTCCTCCCGCCAGGGCGTGCTCTGGCAGGGTGAATGGCGCCATCGCACGGAGAACGGCCAGTATTTCATCCGCGGCACCGGTATCGACCAGGACGCCTCGACGCTGCCGTCCTCGATCGCCGATCGCTGGAAATACGACGGCTGGCGCGGCAGCCTCGACACCAAGGGCCTCTTCTCGCTGTCGAGCTGGTGGAAGTTCGGCTGGGACGTCACCGTCGAAAGCGACGACGAGTTCCGCCGCTTCTACAAGCTGGACAACATCCTGCTCACGGACCGGGTGAACAAGATCTTCCTCGAAGGCATCGGCGACCGGAACTACTTCGGTCTCTCCGCCTATCAGTTCACCAGCCTGCAGTACTCGACGACGCCCCAATCGGGCGCGCAGTCGTGGGCCTATCCGATCATGGACTACAACTACGTCTTCGCCGATCCGGTGCTCGGCGGCGAATTGACGTGGAACACGAACGCCCTCGCCTTCTCCAGCGATCAGAACAATCTCGTATTCCCCAACATCACGGGGAACGAGCAGATGAATCGCGTCGTCACCGAGGTCAACTGGCGCCGGCGCCTCACCGACCCGATCGGCATCACCTACACGCCCTTCGCTCAGCTCCGCGGCGACCTCTACCAGCTCAACAACTACGTCGATCCGCAGAGCCCCAACGGCGTGCACGACACCTCCGTCGCGCGCGGCCTGGCGGCTGCCGGCGTGACGGTCGCCTATCCTTGGGTCGCCAACACGCAGCGCGGCTCGCACGTGATCGAGCCGATCGGCCAGATCATCGCCCGCCAGGCCTACATCGAGCAGGACAACCTGCCGAACGAGGATGCCCAGAGCCTCGTGTTCGACGACACCAACCTGTTCGAGATCACCAAGTTCTCGGGCTACGACCGCATCGAGACCGGAACGCGCGCCAACGTCGGCGTGCAGTATACCTTCCAGGGCAACAACGGCGGCTATGCCCGCGTCCTCGCGGGCGAGAGCTATCACATCGCCGGATTCAACCCCTATGCCGACCCGGGTCTCGATCCGAGCGGCAATCCGACCTTCACGCCCTATAGCGGCCTGCAGACGGACCGGTCCGACTACGTGCTCGGTGCCTACATCGCGCCCTGGAGCTTCCTGCAGTTCATCTCGCAGTCGCGCTTCGACCAGTCCGACTTCTCCCTGGCGCGCCAGGATGCAGGCGCGCAGGTGGTGTTCGGGCCCGTGGCCGCCAACGCGGTCTACGCCTACCTCAACACCGACCCGACGAACGCGATCAACTCGGCGCAGGAGGATCTCTACGCGAGCCTCAGCCTGCGCCTGACCGACCGCTGGACCGTCGCCGCCGCCATGCGCTACGACATCGACGACGACCAGCTCGCCTCCGACATGTTCCAGGTGCGCTACGCCGACGAGTGCTTCGTGCTCACCGCGACGTACACGGACAATTACTACCACAACCCGAACCTCGTCGACGGCCAGACCCTCATGCTGCGCTTCGAGCTGAAGCACCTCGGCGAGTTCGGCTATTCGACGGATGCGCTGAGCTCGCGCTTCAGCGAGCAGCAATCGGCTGCCCGTTAACCGCCACGCGACGACGGTGCGGGCGGGAAAATTGCGCTGGGTCAGCGGCCCGTTCACCGCTCCCGTTCACCGCTATGGCACCCGCCACGGGACGGCCAATGTTTGCGTCGATAGATTGCCGCGTAGAGAGGCGCCGCGCGGCCATTCGCGGGCGCCTGAAAAACATCTATGGGACTGGCCGGAAGGGCGACGTCCGCATAAAAAAGCAGGCAGCAGAGCGCTCGAGGCGGACCGCAGCGCGACGCCCAAGCCGATGACATGACGGGAAGACTCGAGGACATGGTCAATCTCCGTACCTACCGGCCGCAGCCTCCCCCGTGGCGCGGCGCCGAAGCCGGCCCAGCGGTGATCGATACGCCGGCCGCGCGGTTGCCCGCAGAATCGCGCGCCCGCGCAGAATCGCCTCGCAACGACGAGACCCCTCTCTGCGCCCCCGGCAACCGCGCCCGATACACCTCCGCGCAGCCGCTCCGCCAGATCGCCAGCCGCTGCATGTACGCGCTACCTCTCGCCGCCGCGGCCTTGGCCGTCGCAACGCCCGCCCTCGCCGCGGGCGCGCGCGCCAAGCCGACGGTCGTTGCGCGCGTCACCCAGGCCGACGCCAACGGCGACCGGCCGATCCAATCCATCGTCGCCCTCGTCAACGACGAGCCGATCACCGGCTATGAGATCGAGCAGCGCGTCGCCCTCGCGATGCTCGGCGCCCCCGAAATTCAGCGCAAGCTGCAGGCGAGGCTCAAGTCGCCGGCGATGAACGATCAGTTCAAGGCCTTCGCGATGAAGCGCCTCCAGGCCAATCCCCCCAAGAGCGAGGCCGAGCAGCAGGCACGCGTGCGCCAGCTGCAAGGCGAGTTCGTCGCCAGCCTCAAGAAGCAGGTCGAGCGCGAATACGTGCCCGAGGCGCGCAAGGCCGCCCTCGACGAGCTCATCGACGAGCGCCTGAAGCTGCAGGAAGCCAAGCGCCTCTCCATCGTCACGCCCGACGAGGAGGTCGATCGCATCATCGCGGGCATGGCCGAGCGCAACAAGATGAACCTGGCGCAATTCGGCGAGCACCTCGCCAAGATGGGCGCCAACATCTCCGTTATGCGCGAGCGCATCCGCGCCACGCTCTCCTGGCAGGATGTCATCCGCCGCAAGTTCGGACATCAGATCACGGTCACCAACCGCGACGTCGACCGCATCGTCGCCACCACCGAAGGCCAGGACGATGTGGAGTTGCGCATCCACCGCATCCTGCTCACGGTGCCGACGAACCAGGACCAGAAGCGTCTCGCCCAGCGCATGAACGACGCCGAGCAGCTCCGCACCCGCTTCGATGGCTGCAAGAGCATGGAGGCCATGGCGCGCGGCGTGCCGGGCGTCCGCTTCGACAACCTCGGCGACCGTCGCCCGAGCAGTCTGCCCGAGCCGACGCGCAGTCTCCTCCTCAACGCGCACGACGATGAGCTGCTTCCGGCAACCATCGGCGAGAACGGGGTGGAGCTCTGGGCCGTGTGCGGGCGCAAAGTGATCAAGGCTGCCGAGACGAAGCGCGAGACGGCGCAGAACGAGCTGCGGCAGAAGGAGTTCGAGATCATCTCCCGCAAGCATCTCAAGGACCTGCGTACGGACGCCCACATCGAGTACCGCTGATGGGGATTGGAGCCGAGACGCGCCGGCGGCGCCCGCTTGCGGTATCGATGGGCGACCCGGCGGGCATCGGCCCGGAGATTACGCTGCGTGCCTGGCTGGAGCGGTCCGACCGTGGCCTGGAGCCCTTCGTCGTTTTCGGCGATGCCGACACGTTCATCGATCGCGCCCGGCAGATCGGCCTTACCGTCCCGGTCGCGCGCTTTACGGGCCTGCGTGAAGCCTCCGATGCCTTCGGCAAGGCGCTCCCGGTGATCCATCAGCCGCTCCCCGTGCGCGCCCGTCCCGGTGCGCCGGATGCGGCAAACGCCGCTGGCATCGTCGGCGCCATCGTGTCGGCCACCGAAGCGGTGATGCGGGGCGAAGCGGCTGCGGTCGTCACGAACCCCATCGCGAAACACGTGGTACGGAGCGCCGACTTCCCCTTCCCCGGTCATACCGAATTCCTCGCCGCCCTCTCCGAGCGCCGCACGGGCAAGGCCCTGCGCCCGGTGATGATGCTGGCCTCGCGCGAGTTGCGCGTCGTACCGCTCACCGTCCACTGTGCCGTGCGCGAGGTGCCCGACGCCATCACGCGCCCGCTGATCTACGAGACCGTGCGCATTACTTATGCCGCCCTGAAACGTGATTTCGGAATTGGCGCGCCGCGCATCGCCGTCGCCGGCCTCAACCCCCACGCGGGCGAGGAAGGCACCATGGGCCGGGAGGAGATCGAGACAATCGGCCCGGCCATTGCGGATCTGCGTGCAGAGGGGCTTTCGGTGACCGGTCCGCACTCGGCCGACACGCTGTTCCATGCCGCCGCGCGCCGCGGCTATGACGCGGTGATCGCCATGTATCACGACCAGGCGCTGATCCCGCTGAAGACGATCGGTTTCGACGAAGGCGTCAACGTCACGCTCGGGCTGCCATTCATCCGAACCTCGCCCGACCACGGCACGGCCTTCGACATCGCCGCCGAGGGACGGGCCTCCGCCACGAGCTTGATCGAGGCGCTGCGCATGGCCTCGTCCATCGCCGCATCGCGCGTTGCAGCCTCTCCATGAGCCGCAGCCCCGGCATGCCAATGGGTGACGGCGCAGGCCCTACGCCGGACGGCTTGCCGCCGCTGCGCGAGGTGATCAAGGCGTTCGACCTCAGCGCCAAGAAGAGCCTCGGGCAAAACTTCATCCTCGATCTCAACCTCACGCGCCGCATCGCGCGGGCGGCGGGCTCGCTCGAAGGCCGCACGGTGGTCGAGGTCGGGCCGGGTCCCGGCGGCCTCACGCGCGCGCTGTTCCTCGAAGGCGCACAGCGCGTCATTGCCGTGGAGCGGGACGAGCGCACCCGCGGCGCCCTCGATATGATCGCGGCGCGTTACGATGGCCGGCTCGAGGTGCATTTCGCCGATGCGCTCCGCGTCGACTGGCGCAAGCTGCTCGGGCCATCGGCTGGAAAGGCGATCATCATCGCCAATCTGCCCTATGGCGTCGCAACGCTTCTGCTGACCGGCTGGCTCGACACCGAGCCGTGGCCGCCGTGGTATGCGCGCATGGTCCTGATGTTCCAGAAGGAGGTCGCCGAGCGCATCGTCGCGCAGCCCGGCACGAAAGCCTACGGGCGCCTTTCCGTGCTGGCGCAGTGGCGGGCGTCGGCGCGCATCGTGCTCAATCTCCCCCGCGAGGCGTTCACGCCGCCACCGAAGGTTGCGTCCGCCGTGGTCGATCTCGTCCCGCATCCCGAACCTTCGCCGCCGTGCAAGCCCGCCGTGCTCGCGCAGGTCACCGCCGCAGCGTTCGGTCAGCGGCGCAAGATGCTGCGGGCAAGCCTCAAGCAATTGAAGGCCGAGCCGGAAGCGCTGCTCGAAGCGGCGGGCATCGCGGGCAACCTGCGCGCCGAGGACATTCCGGTGAAAGACTTCGCACGCCTCGCGCTCGTTTATGAGCGTGCGTTTCTGCGTAGCGGCGGCGGAGCCTGAGTGCCCCTCGCCCGAGGTGCCTAGCTCTTCTCGGTCTCGACCGTCGTTGCCTCGTCCTTCCCGGTCGGGCGGTGCTCGGTGTCGAAGGTGAAAAGGCGCAACGTGGCCGCGAGCAGCAGGATCGAAATGGGCTTCACCAGCATTTCCCAGCTCGCGCTTTGGCCCGTCTCTGCCCAGTCGGTGGCGAAATCGACGACGAGATAAACGAGAATGACGCTCACCAGCGTCATCTTGAGCTCGTGCATGCCGGTGGGGCGCATCCAGTTCGGCAGTGCACGCCGGTCTTTCGGCGTCAACTCGAACACGAAGCCGAACGTGATCGCGTATGCGAAAATCACGAGCACGACGCCGAAGAGAAAGACGTCCGTCGCACCCATCACCATCGCGGTGACGAGCTTTGGCTCCTCGCCGGCGTAGAGATCGAGCCCCGCGCGGAGGATCATCGCGCCCCCCTGCCAGAACATGATGGCGGCGCCTATCGCCGTGCCGGCGGCGGCCGCGAGCATGATCAATCGGAGCGAGATGACGTAACGTAGCATGGATAGACTACCGGACCGGCGACGGGACGAGGGGTGAACGCTGCGGCGCATTCGGCTGTGACCGGCCGAAATCCGCGCGCCGAAGCTCACTAGACCACGATCGCTTTTCTTCGAATCGCGATGCCGCTCTAGCCTTTGATGAGACCGATGATCGACGCTTCGGACGGGTAGGGTTCGCAGCGATCATGGTCTTTTGATTAGACCGATGATTGACGCTTCGGACGGGTAGGGTCCGAAGCGATCATGGTCTAGCACCGACCTGTTACGAAGCCCTCACCGGGAGGGGCCTACCGGCTCGAGTTGCAGATCGTTCGTGCCTCACCGGGGGCAATCGTTCGGCGGCTTGGCGCCCGCGAAGCGCTTGTCGATCCATGTAACGGCCGCATACGCGCTCTGCTCCGCAACGAAGCTGTGAGACGTGCCCTTCAGCATCTTGATCGTGACCGGCGTACCCCTGGCGCAGAGCGCCTTGGCATAGCGCACCGTCAGGCTCGGGTTGACGGTCTTGTCCGCCGTGCCCTGGGAGATGAACACCGGCACCTTGATCGGCCTGTGCCCCGGCGAGTTCCTCTCCATGAGCGCGCGCCATTCGGGAAGCGACGTCGGGTCCGCCTTGAGGAAGTTCTCCTTCAGCGGCCGGGCGAGCGACAGTGTCTTCAGCATTTGCGAGATGGACTGCAGGCAGCTTTCCGCAACCTTCTCGAAACGCGTCTCGACGCCATCTTCCAGCAGATCGCGCAGCGGCAGGTTGTATGTTCGCGCCCATGACAGCAACGCCATGGCGGTGAGGCTGTCGCCCGCGATCGAGTTCTTCTGCGCCTTGAAAAGATCGACGAGATTGGTTGCGGGCGCGGCCGCGGCAATGCCGACGAGCTTGAGCTCGGGCGCGTATTCCGGCGCAAGCTCGCCGGAAAAGAGCGCCGCGTGACCGCCCTGCGAGTGCCCCCACACCGCGAAGCGGTTCGTGGCGTGGGCGCCGGAGAGCCTGCGCGCGGCGCGCACCGAATCGAGCACCGAGCGTGCTTCGCTGACGCCGACGAGATAGGCATGCACACCCGGTGTTCCCAGCCCCTCGTAATCGGTGGCGACGACCACATAGCCGCGCGAGAGCATCGTCTCGAGACCGGGAATGGTGCCGGAAAGATTGGGCAGCAGCGTCGGCGCGCAGCGCGCGGAAACGCCGGTCGTGTAGTGCGCCCACGCGATGACATCGCGGCCTCCCTTGGGCGCGGGCCCGGCGGGATAGATGACCGTGCCGGAGACGGCGATCGGCTCGCCGTTGACACCCGTCGACCGATAGATGATGCGGAACGCCTTCGCGTTTGCCGGCGCGCCGCCGATCTGCGGGTAGATATTGAAGAGATGTCCCGGCTGTGCCTTGCGGAGTTCTGCGGGCGAAACCTGATACGGCACGGCGGGCGCAGCGGATGCGCTGGCGCCGGGGATGAGCGCAGTCGCTACCGCGCTGAGCAACAGCACCAGCAGACACACCGCAGACCGGGAGGAACGGCGAACACGCATACGGGGATTCCGGAGGCTGATATTCCGCGTGGTGCTTTTTAGACCATGATCGCTTCGGACCCTACCAGTCCGAAGGGTGAATCATCGGTCCAATCAAAAGGCTAGAGCCGCATCGCGATTCGAAGAAAAGCGATCGTGTTCTAGCGGGAAGGGTCGGCTGTGTCTTCGCCGGGCTGCAAGAAGGTATACGCCGTGACCGTGGGCGTCCGTATGACGCATGCGTGGTCCAGCGAAAGAACGGCGCGCCCGGGGCCGACGCAGGCGCAGGGCAGCCGTATCCGCACGACGCCTAGCCTGCACCCGTCCTGAGCCCGGCAGCCGGGCCCCGGAGCCCGCATCCGAGATCAGCGCAGGCGCGTCAAAGCTGGCTCTGCATGTCGCGCACGAACGCGGTGAGCCCGTTGAGGCGGTCCCGCCGCAGGCGCTCTGCGGTGAGAATGGCGCTGAGACCGTGCATCGACTGCGGCAGATCGGTGTTGACGATGACGTAGTCGTATTCCGGCCAGTGACTGATCTCGGCCGCGGCCTCGTCCATGCGCCGGCGCACCACCTCGTCCGGGTCCTGCGCCCGCGCGCGCAACCGCTGCTCGAGGGACGCGACCGACGGCGGCAGAATGAACACGCGCACCACGTCGTGCTTCATCTTCTCGGAGAGCTGCTGCGCCCCCTGCCAGTCGATGTCGAAGAGGATGTCACGGCCCTGCGCGACGGCAGCCTCCACGGGCGCACGCGGCGTGCCGTAGTAGTTGTCGAAGACGCGCGCCCATTCCAGAAGCTCGCCGGCATCGGCCATGCGCTTGAACGTGCGCTCGTCGACGAACCTGTAGTCCTTGCCGTCGACCTCGCCTGGGCGCGGACGCCGCGTCGTCACCGATACCGACATCGAGATGCCCCGATCGGTCTCCATCAGGTGACGCGCCAGCGTCGTCTTGCCCGCACCCGACGGCGAGGAGAGAACAAGAAGCAGCCCGCGCCGCTCTATCGTTGAGCTGTCTGACATATCCCGTCCGCTGGCCGTTGCACCGCTCGCCTTCCGTCTTCCGCTACTCGATGTTCTGCACCTGCTCACGCAGCTGATCGATGATCGACTTCAGCGCGAGGCCGGCGCGGGAAATTTCGATGTCGTTCGCCTTCGAGCAAAGCGTGTTAGCCTCGCGGTTGAATTCCTGGGTGAGGAAATCGAGCTTACGCCCCACGGCGGCGTTGTCGGCGAGAAGCTCGCGCGCGGCGCCGATGTGCGAGGTGAGCCGCTGCAGCTCTTCCTCCACATCGGCGCGCGTTGCAAGCAGCACCGCTTCCTGGTGGAGCCGGGCCGGATCGAAGTTGGCGCCCGTCTCCATGAGCCGCGCAACCTGCTCCTTGAGGCGTGCGGCGATGGCTTCGGGTGTTCTTCCGGGTGCAACCCGCACCGTTTCCACCAGGCGCTCGATCTCGTCGAGCTGGGCGGTGAGCGTCGAGGAAAGACGCGCGCCCTCGGCGGCCCTCGAAGCGACGAGCGCCGCAAGCGCCGTTTCCAGGGAGGCGAGCAGCGCCTCGGCGCGACCGGCCGCCTGCTCGGGATCCTCCTGCGCCTCGACGATGTCGAGCACGCCCTTGATGGCGATGAGCGTATCGACCCGCGCGGGCTCGGCGTTCGTCAGGTCGCGGATGCGGTCGGCGGCCAGCAGCACCTGCGCCAGCGCGCGCTCGTTGAGGCGCAGCTCGTGGGCCTCGCTGGTGCTCTCGCACGAGAGGCTGACGTTGACACTCCCGCGCGTCAGATGCCGCGCAATTGCCTCGCGGACCTTCGGCTCGAGCAGCTCGAAGCCCGACGGCAGACGCAGGCGTACATCGAGCCCGCGGCCGTTGACGCTGCGAATCTCCCAATGCCAGCTCGTGCCCGCAAATGCGCCTTCGGCGCGGGCAAAGCCGGTCATGCTCTTGATGGTCATTGCCGCTCCGTTGGGCTGGGTGGCGCCGGGGAGCCCAACGCATGGCAAAATCTAAAGTGCTTCCGGAAAAGTGGGAACCGGTTTTCCGATAAGAAGCACGGGTGAAGGAGGTTGCTTCCGGAAAAGTGGGAACCGGTTTTCCGATAAGAAGCAGGCGAACACAAAGCGCAGCGCCGTTCCGCAAATCCATGAAAGTCGGAACGACGCTTAACGCGCCCGGGCCGAGGCAACAAGCGGCGCGCGCGCGGCATACGGCCGGGGCGGCATATCCGGACGGCTGGCGATTGCAATGAGTGCCGCGGAGCCTCGCGGCGCGCTGCAACTGCTGTTCGCGCCACGTAGCGCGTCGCAGCCCGTCAGTGCCGCGGTTTGCGTATCGGAAGAGGGATCGACGCTCCCGGCGTCGTGCCCGCAGCCTTCGCCGGCGCTGCGGAATTGATGACGCGCAGCTCTCCATCGGACCCGGTGGTGGGGATGGCATCGTCCCCTGCGTCCGCGGCGCCTGCCGTCGCATTTGCGGTGTCCGCTGCATCCTTCTTGCGCTCGCGCTCGACCTTGCGCCACACGCTCACCGCCGCGTTGTGGTTCTTGAGGCTGTCGGAGAACGTGTGTCCGCCGGTGCCGTCGGCGACGAAATAAAGATCGTTCGTCTTCGGCGGATCGAGGCTCGCCTCGATGGCGGACCGGCCCGGGTTGCAGATCGGCGTCGGCGGCAGTCCGCCGATCTGATAGGTGTTGTGCGCGGTCTTCTGGTCGAGATCGGCGCGCGTGATGGAGCGCCCGAGGCTGCCCTGCCCGCCGACGATCCCGTAGATCACGGTCGGATCCGATTGCAGGCGCATTCCCTTGCGCAGACGGTTCATGAAGACCGAGGCGACGCGGCCGCGCTCGTCCGCACGCCCCGTCTCCTTCTCCACGATCGAGGCGAACACGAGCGCCTCTTCCGGTGTCGCGATCGGCAAGCTCGGCTGGCGGCGCTCCCATGCGGCGGCGAGGAAGCGCTGCATCTCGCTCTGCATGCGCTCTAGCAGCTCGCGGCGATCCATGCCCTTCGAATAGCGGTAGGTGTCGGGCAGCAGCGAGCCCTCCGGCGGGATCTCGGCGATTTCTCCGGCGAGTTCCTCCTCCTCGCGCAGGCGCTGCACGATCTGGAGGCTCGTCCACCCCTCGGGAATGGTGATCTTGGAAAGCACGCCGCGGCCGAGCGCGAGCGTCTCCATGATCTCGGCCATGCTGGCGTGCTTCTTGATTTCGTAGTCGCCCGCCTTCAGCTCGGTCTGCTTGGGCCCGATGGCGTTGCGGAGCAGGTAGTTGGCGATGAAGGCCCAGCGGTTGGAGATGGCGCCTTCCTTTTCGAGGCGCGTTGCGATCTCGATCCGGCCTTCTCCGCGCGGAACGGTAATGACGCGCGATTGCGCCAGCGGCCCCGGTGCCTCGAACTGATGATACAGCAGCGCTAACATCGCCCCGGCGGCAAGCATCACGAACAGAAGAAGCGTGAAGGCGCCGCTCAGGATGCGGACGATGACGGAGCCGCGCCGCGCGGCGTGCGGAGGCAGCGCCCCGCGCGGAGGACCGGGCGGGCGCGAAGGCTCCAGCATCTCGGCAGGCGAGCGCGGACGATTAGCGCCACGGCGTAAAGTCGGCTCGTGCCTTGGTGGAGGCAGGGTGCTCAAAGTGCGCTCCGGCTACGCCATTCCATGACGGCATCGCAGTTAATACCGCCCCGAACCTAGAGCGAATTATGGCAAAAGCGCGAGAGGAAAACGTTACCGTCCACGCGGTATCGGCACCGTGGCGATACGACCTCAGGCGGCCGCCGAACCTACGCAGAATCTAGTCCAGCCGGCGCAGAATGAGCGAGGCGTTCGTGCCCCCGAAACCGAACGAGTTGGACAGCACGGTATTGATTTCGCGCTTCTTCGCCGTGTGCGGCACCAGATCGATGGCCGTTTCGACGGACGGATTATCGAGGTTCAGCGTCGGCGGGGCGATATTGTCCCGGATGGCGAGGGTGGAGAAGATCGCCTCGATCGCGCCCGCTGCGCCCAAAAGGTGGCCCGTCGCCGACTTGGTCGACGACATGGCGAGCTTGCCGGCCGCGTTGCCGAACAGGCGCTCGACGGCACCGAGCTCGATCTCATCGCCCATCGGCGTCGAGGTGCCGTGCGCGTTGACGTAGTCGATATCGCTGACTTCGATATCGGCCCGCTTCAGGGCAGCGCGCATGCAGCGGTAGGCGCCATCGCCATTCTCGGCCGGAGCCGTAATGTGATAGGCATCGCCCGACATGCCGTAGCCGATGACCTCGGCATAGATCTTGGCGCCGCGCGCCTTGGCGTGCTCCAGTTCCTCCAGCACGACGATGCCGGCGCCCTCGCCCATGACGAACCCGTCACGATCCCTGTCATAGGGACGCGAGGCGGCCGTAGGCCGGTCGTTGAAGCCGGTCGAAAGCGCGCGGCAGGCGGCAAAGCCCGCGACAGCGATGCGGCAGATCGGAGATTCGGATCCGCCCGCCACCATGATGTCGGCATCGCCCAGGGCGACGATCCGGCTCGCATCGCCGATGGCGTGCGCGCCCGTCGAGCACGCGGTGACGACGGCGTGGTTGGGGCCCTTCAGCTTGTGCCGGATGGACACGTAGCCGGAGGCGAGATTGATGAGACGGCCGGGAATGAAGAACGGCGATACGCGGCGCGGACCCTTTTCCTTCAAGAGGATCGAGGTATCGGCAATCCCCGAAAGGCCGCCGATGCCGGAGCCGATCAGAACGCCGGCCCGCTCCTGCTTGTCTTCCGTATCGGCAACGAAGCCGGAATCCGCCAGCGCCTGCTCGGCCGCCGCCATCGCATAGACGATGAAGTCGTCGACCTTGCGCTGCTCTTTAGGCTCCATCCAATCGTCGGGATTGAACTTGCCGTCTTCCTTGGCGCCGCGGGGAATGAAGCAGGCGATCTGACAGGTCAGATCGTCGACTTGAAACTCCTCGATGCGCCGGGCGCCGTTGGCGCCAGCCAGCAGCGCTTTCCACGACGCCTCCACCCCGCAGCCGACGGGGGAGACGATGCCAAGTCCTGTGATGACGACGCGACGCATCCTGATCCTTCGAAGCGGGAATTAATGGCCGGCGCGAAAGCTTGCGGTCCGGTCAAGCCTCGAAGTCGAGCCTCGAGGTGCTTGGACAGCCTCGCGCAAGCACCGCGGTGTTGCCGCTCCCGTGTCGCCGAAGCGAAACGGGAGCCGACAAATAGGTTTAGGCGGCGGAGGCGTTCTTCTCGAGGAACTTGACCGCATCGCCAACGGTCAGAATGTGCTCGGCTGCATCATCCGGGATTTCGCAGCCGAACTCCTCTTCGAATGCCATCACGAGCTCTACAGTGTCCAGACTGTCAGCGCCCAGGTCGTCGATGAAGCTGGCGTTCTCGGTGACCTTTTCGGCCTCCACGCCAAGATGCTCCACGACAATCTTCTTCACGCGCTCAGCGACATCGCTCATCGTCTTCCCTCGCGTCGGTTTGCTTTTAGCAGTTCGTAAATTTGGTTTGTTGGACTTACCCGGTAACCGGCTGCGGGCCCCATATCTCTATAGAGGCGCCCGCCGCCGATGGGTATCGAAACGACGCGGCTTTCCCACTTGTTCGCACTCCGTGCGCCGGTCGGACTTCGGCCCTTCGTTTACTCGCGCGAACGCGCCGAGGGTCGAAAAACCGTTCGGCTCGTTAACACACTTCCCTGAGCTTGGCCAGCGGCCCGCTGGGGCGAAAGGCCCTGCCGGTTGCGACCAAATTCCCCCGGATACACGGCCCGTTAGGTCCATCCAATAGAAACCAGCCATGGGCTCTAGACCATCGCCATTCCGCCGTTGATGTGCAAGGTCTGGCCGGTGATGTAGCCGGCCTCGTTACTGGCGAGGTAAACGACGCCCGCGGCCACTTCTTCGGGGGCTCCGAAGCGCTGCTGGGGAATCATCTTGGCGATCTCGTCAGTCTGTTTCTCGTTCAGTGCCGCTGTCATCGGGGTGCTGATGAAGCCCGGGGCGATGCAGTTGGCGGTGATGCCGCGCGGGGCGACCTCGCGGGCGAGCGACTTGGTCATGCCGATCATGCCGGCCTTCGACGCTGCGTAATTGCCCTGGCCCGGGTTGCCAAATACCCCCGACACCGACGCAATGTTGATGATGCGTCCGAAGTTCGGTTTGGCGCGGAGCATGGCCCGCGCCGCGGCGCGGCAGAGCATGAACGTGGAGGTGAGATTGACGGCGATCACCTCGTCCCACTGCTCGTCTTTCATCACCATGAAGAGGTTGTCGCGCGTGAGACCCGCGTTGTTGACGAGAATGTCGAGACGGCCCAGCGCACCGACGGCCTGCTCGATCAGCTTGCCGACCTGCTCGCGGTTTCCGAGGTCGCATGGCAGCACGTGGACGCGATCGCCCAGCGATGCCGCCAGCTCTTCGAGCTTGTCGGCTTGCCGCCCCGACACTGCGACGGTGGCACCCTGCGCATGCAGCGCGCGGGCGGTGGCGCCGCCGATGCCCCCGGTGGCGCCGGTGACGAGTGCGGTTTTGCCGGTAAGATCGAACATTGTAGATCCCCTAAGGGTTGAGACGCGCAAGCGCGGCGTCGATGTCGGCGGGCGTGCCGACGCTGATGGCGTTGAGCGAGTTTTCGATGCGCTTTGCCAGCCCCGCAAGCACTTTGCCGGTGCCGATTTCATAGATGTCGGTGACGCCGTTCGCGGCCATGTAACCGACGCACTCGCGCCAGCGCACAGTTCCCGTCACCTGCTCGACGAGGCGCTTCTTGATTTCTTCCGGATCGGAGATCGGAGCGGCAAGCACGTTGGCGACGACCGGCACCGCCGGCGCATTCACCTGAACGTTTGCGAGCGCTTCCGCCATCGCCTCGGCCGCCGGCTGCATGAGCGCGCAATGGAAGGGTGCAGAAACGGGCAGCGGCACCGCACGGCGGACGCCATGCGCCTTGCCGATTTCCGGCACGCGGTCGATGGCGGCCTTCGCGCCCGACAGCACGACCTGGGTCGGCTCGTTGTCGTTGGCGACCTGACAAACATCGCCCTGGGCGGCTTCCTCGGCCACCTTGCGCGCGACGTCGATGCCGACGCCGAGCAGCGCGCTCATCGCGCCCTGTCCCACCGGCACGGCGGCCTGCATCGCCTGGCCGCGCAATTTCAAAAGCTTGGCGGTATCGGCGAGCGAGAAGGCGCCCGCAGCCGCGAGCGCGGAATATTCACCCAGCGAATGGCCGGCGACGAAACGCACATGGTCGGCCAGCTTGAGGCCATGCTCCCGCTCCAGAACCCGCATCACGGCCATCGAAACCGCCATCAGCGCCGGCTGAGCGTTCTCGGTGAGCGTCAGGGTTTCTTTCGGCCCCTCCCACATGAGCTGCGAGAGGTTCTGGCCGAGGGCCGCATCGACCTCCTCGAAGACTTCGCGAGCGCTTGCATAGCTCTGCGCCAATTCGCGGCCCATGCCGACTTCCTGGCTGCCCTGCCCGGGAAATACGAATGCGATCGTCATCTGGAGATTTCGTCTGCTCTAGCGGCGGCGGAATTTCGGGTGGCAAGAGCACGGCCCGAGCGCCCCTGTCAAGCGAGCCAATCGCGCGCCTGTGCAAGGGGCGGCCGCATCAGCGGAAGCGGGACGAGGCCCTTTTTGCCGTGATATGGATACCCGGGAACGTCGGAGAACGCACGATGACGAAAGTCAGCCGCATAGCCTGCGGCATCGCCCTCCCCATCCTCGTGGCCATGGCGGCTGGGCAACCCGTGCTCGCCTGCGAAAGCGGGGAACGGGTGCGGCTCGATGCGCCCGTAAAGCTCAGCGGCGTCCTCAAGGAAGGCAAGGGAGAGCACGAGGCGCAAGGCGCGTTCCGCTACGTCTATCTCGAGCTCGACGCCCCGCTTTGCGTCGCGTTTCCCCCCGACGACGCGGAGGACGAGGCCACGCCTCAGAGCGAGGAGAGCACGGTCAGCCGCGTACAGATCGCGGGCGAAGCGGCGAACGGCGACTTGCCCGTCGGGGCGCATGTTTCCGTCGAGGGTACGCTCTACGGCGCTCACACCATGTGGCACGCCGAGGATGTGCTGATCGACGCCGATGGCGTGAAGCCTGCCCCTGCATCCGGCGACTGAGCGGCGGACGTTAGCGCTCAGCGCCTGCGCGATGATCGGCGCTGATCAGGAGCGCGTTCCCAGCCGCTTGGGCTTGCGCGCGCTGCGGCCGTTACCGTCCGCGGCCCCCTTGCGTCCGCCCTTGCCCGCGCCGTTGTTGCGGGCTTTGGCCGATGCACGCACCGTCTTGCGCTTCGCCAGCCGCGAACGCTCGGCCGGCGCCGCCGATGGCGAGGACTCGCCCGCAACCCCGCGCCAGAACGCCGCCTGCTGATGGACCAGGAGCCGCGCCGGAGACCATGCCAGCATGGCTCCGAGAAGCTCGATCTGGTTGTCGAGCATCGAGCGGGACATCTCCCCGCGCAACACGGATTCGGAAACGGCAAGCGCCTTCGATCCGGTGCGGCGCGGGCGCGAGGCCGGCTTACGGCTGGGATGCTGACGACGGATGGATTCGGCGCGCGAGGGCATGGGCTTATCCTCATGTGACGGAGCCGCAGCTCCTTGACACCAGTGCCGCGAAGTCCCCCCATTCGCACCCGCCATCCTACAGTCCATCGACGGCCGGCAGCAAACGGCGAAGGGCGCGATGGGGGAAATGGCAAAAGACGCAGCTCTAACATCGTTCAGTGGAACGTCAGGCCCGCCTGTCCGTTCACAATCCCGACTGGCGGGCAATGCACAATATGGCGAATCAAAAACAGCGAGATGCGCTGCATGTGATCGGCAAGCATCTCAAGTCCCAGCTAGAGAAGGATATTCCGGCGCCGCAGCCCGACATCGAGCGCGCGCTGCGACGTCTCCTGGAGCGGGATGTGGCCCGGCGCGTCCGCCCCAACCGGCGCTGGGCAGGGCGCGACGGGTAACTCCCGCGTGGTGTCGGGCCGCTCGGGGTGAACAGTCCTCACTCCACCCTTGCCGCCTCTTCCAGGCGATGGTCCCGGGGGCTGCCGACCTTGCCGCCCCGGATTTCCGATCGCGGACGACGCGTTTGGCCCTTGCCGCACCGCGATAATCGGCTATAAAGCGCCCCTTGCTCGCTTCGGCTGGAGGCTGAACGGGGAGCCGCGCTCGGGGTTAATCCTCGGCGGCAGGGCCTGAAACGGCCCGGTTCCCGGTGTCTTCGCTCTCATGGGTGACCTGCTTGGGCCTTTCCAGGGTCCATAAGGGGCTTTGCGCCGGGGCAGCACAACAGCAGGAAAGGCCATCAGCATGGCTCTCTACGAGCATGTCTTCCTGGCGCGCCAGGACGTCTCGAACGCACAGGTCGAGGCGCTCACGAAAGAATTCACCGATCTCATCGAGCAGGGTGGCGGCAAGGTCACCAAGTCCGAGTACTGGGGCGTGAAAGGCCTCGCGTACAAGATCAAGAAGAGCCGCAAGGCGCACTTCTCTCTCCTCAACATCGATGCTCCCCCGGCCGCTGTCGCCGAGATGGAGCGCCGCATGGGCCTCTCGACGGAAATCCTGCGCTTCCTCACCGTGAAGGTGGAAGAGCACGAGACCGAGCCCTCGGTCATGATGCGCAAGAGCGACCGCGACGACCGCGACCGTGATCGCGGCGGCTTCGGCGGCCGTGGCGGCGGCGGCTTCCGCGGCGGCGGATTCCGTGGCGGCGACGATCGCCGTGGCGGTGGCGGCGGCGGGTTCCGCGGCGGCGACCGCGAGGGTTCCTCGTTCCGGCCCCGCCCCCCGCGCGATGGCGACCGTCCCCCGCGCGATGGCGACCGCGCTCCCCGTCCGCCCCGCGAGGGCGGCTCTTCCGGCTCGGAGGAATAATCCATGGCAGAGACTGCATCTTCCGGCGCGCCGCGCCGCCCGTTCCACCGTCGTCGCAAGACCTGCCCGTTCTCCGGTCAGCATGCGCCGAAGATCGACTACAAGGACGTGCGCCTCCTGGGCCGTTACGTCTCCGAGCGCGGCAAGATCGTGCCGAGCCGCATCACGGCGGTTTCGGCGAAGAAGCAGCGCGAGCTGGCCCGTGCCATCAAGCGCGCCCGCTTCCTGGGTCTGCTGCCCTACGTGCTGAAGTAAAATCGACCGGCGCCGGCCTTTCGAGGCCGGCGCCTGCTTTTCTTTTGTAGAATAAGTGCGCGGCCACTGGGGCCCTGCACGAGGTTGGGACGGAAGAGTGCATCGCGCGCTCCGTCTCTAACCGCGCGAACCGCGGGACAGCTGTCTTGAACTACCGTGTGCTCATAGCGCTGGGAGCCGGGCTCATCTCGGCGGTCGTGTTCGCCTCGGCGACCACGGGACCGCTGCTGATCCGCATGCTCCTGTTCCTGCTGACGGCACTGCCGCTGTTCCTTGCAGGCCTCGGCCTCGGGCCCTTCGCTGCCCTCATCGCCAGCATTGCCGGTACCGCCCTCGTGCTCGTCGCGGGAAGCCCCGTGGCGGCCGCGGTGTTCGCCGTCAGCCAGGCCATCCCCGTCATCGTGCTCGTGCACCTCGCCAGCCTCAATCGCGAGAGCGCCGATGGGAACGTCGAATGGTACCCGGCCGGCCGGCTGATCATTGCTGCTGCGCTGCTCGCCGGCGCGCTTTCCGCCGCAACGCTGCTGCTCCTCGGCGGCGACATGGAAACGCTGCGCGCGACCATGCGGGAGATGCTGCAGGCGTTCGTCGATACCGAGCTGGCGAAGATGCCGGACGCACCGGCCCTCGGCCCGGCGGAGATCGACGAGGCAACGACCCTGGTGGTTGCGCTGCTGCCGGCAGCTTCGGCGATCTCCAGCATGTGCAGCCTGCTTTTCAATTTCTGGCTGGCGGGACGCATCACCCTCGCCTCGGGCCGGCTGATGCGGCCCTGGCCGGACCTCGCCGCCATCGAATATCCACCGATGACGCCGCTGCTCCTGGCCGGGACCACCGCGGCATCGTTCCTCACCGACATTCCGGGCCTCGTTGCCCGCAGCTTCGCCGGCCCCCTGTTCGTCGCCTACGTGCTGCTCGGCCTTGCGGTCATGCACTACGTGACGCGCGGCAAGCCCTGGCGGCCGTTCGCCCTCTGGGGGCTCTACACGGCGCTCTTCGTCATGAATTCGATCGCGTCCCTGGCGATCGCCCTCCTCGGACTTGCCGAGGCGATCTGGCCGATGCGCCGCAACGCCCCGCCGCCCGACAAACCGCCGGCGCAGTGAAGCGCCGACGATCCTCCAAAACTCGACACATGAAACAGAAAAGCCAGAAGGAGTAACTCAGATGCAGGTCATTCTGCTCCAGCGCATCGGCCGCCTCGGCCAGATGGGCGATGTCGTCAACGTCAAGGACGGCTATGCCCGCAACTTCCTCCTGCCGCAGAAGAAGGCCCTGCGTGCCACCGAGGAAAACCGCAAGCATTTCGAATCCCAGCGCGCGCAGCTCGAAGCCAACAACCTCGAGCTGAAGAAGGAAGCCGAGGCCGTTGCCGAGAAGCTCGACAACAAGATCTTCGTTGCGATCCGCTCGGCGGGCGACACCGGCCAGCTCTACGGCTCGGTCGCCACGCGCGACATCGCGGAGGTCGTCACCGAGGGCGGCTTCACCATTGATCGGCGCCAGGTGATCCTGGAGCGCCCGATCAAAAACCTTGGCCTCCACCCGGTGCGCGTTGCACTTCATCCCGAGGTGATCGTCACGGTTTCGCTGAACGTTGCACGCTCCGAGGACGAGGCCGATCGCCAGGCCCGCGGCGAGGACGTCACCGTCGTCAAGGACGAGAAGATCGAGCTCGAGACCTTCAACCCGGACGAGGTGTTCGAAGAGGGCGGCCCGGCCGAGGAAGGCGACGCGGAACAGCAGGCCGAATAGGCATCGGCTGATTCGCAACCCGCAAGTAAAATCCCGTCCCCGTGTTGATACCGGGGACGGGCCTTGCGCTCCGCTCGACGGCGAGCCGATTGAATCGGATACCGTCGGGTCATGGCACAGAACGCTCTCCAGATCTCCGATCGGATCGCCGCCCTCGGCGTTGCCGACGATTCCCTCCCCTTCCGTCAGGCGCCCCACAACCTCGAGGCGGAGCAGGCGCTGCTCGGCGCCATCCTCGTCAACAACGAGGCGATGGACCGCGTCTCCGGATTCCTCGATCCCCAGCACTTCTACGATCCGCTGCACCAGCAGATCTACGAAACCGCCGGCAAGCTGATCCACGCCGGCAAGCAGGCGACGCCGATCACGCTGCGCACGTTCTTCGAATCGGCGCAGCCCATCTCGCCGACGCTCACCGTGCCCCAGTATCTCGGCACGCTCGCCGCCAACGCGACGACGATCATCAACGCCGAGGACTACGGCCGCACGGTTTATGACCTCGCCACGCGCCGGGCGCTGATCATCATCGGCGAGGACATGGTCAACGCGGCGTACGACAGCCCCGTCGACCTGCCGCCGCAGAAGCAGATCGAGGAATCGGAAACGCGCCTCTACGATCTCGCCGAGCAGCGCAAATATGGCTCGGGCTTCCTGTCGTTCGGCTCGGCCCTCACGACCGCCATCGAGATGGCGGGCGCTGCCTATCAGCGCGCCGGTCACCTGTCGGGCATCTCCACCGGTCTCGCCGACCTCGACAACAAGCTCGGCGGCCTGCAGTCCTCCGACCTCATCATTCTCGCCGGCCGTCCCTCGATGGGCAAAACGGCGCTTGCCACCAACATCGCCTACAACGTCGCCAAGGTGCACAGGGCGGAGCAGCAGCCGGACGGAACGATGAAATCCGTCGATGGCGGCATCGTCGGCTTCTTCTCGCTGGAAATGTCCGCCGAGCAGCTCGCAACGCGTATTCTTTCCGAGCAGGCCGAGGTCGGCTCGGAGAAGATCCGCCGCGGCATGATCAACGAGGACGAGTTCCGCAAGCTTGTCGAAGTGAGCCGCGTGATGAGCGAAAGCCCGCTCTACATCGATCAGACCGGCGGCATCTCGATCGCGCAGCTTGCCGCGCGTGCACGTAAGCTCAAACGCCAGAAGGGCCTCGACCTGCTGATCGTCGACTACCTGCAGCTTCTCACCGGTTCATCGAAGCGCAGCGACAACCGCGTGCAGGAAATCACCGAGATCACCACCGGCCTCAAGGCGCTGGCGAAGGAGTTAGCCGTACCGATCATCGCGCTCTCGCAGTTGTCTCGTCAGGTCGAGCAGCGCGAGGACAAACGCCCGCAGCTTTCCGACCTTCGAGAATCGGGCTCGATCGAGCAGGACGCCGACGTCGTGATGTTCGTATTCCGCGAAGAGTACTACGTGGAGCGCACGAAGCCGTCGGAAGGCACTCCCGAGTTCGCCGACTGGATGACGAAAATGCAGCAGGTGTCCGGTAAGGCCGAGGTGATCATCGGCAAGCAGCGCCACGGCCCCGTCGGCACGGTGGAACTCGCGTTCGAAAGCCACCTCACCCGCTTCGGCAATCTCGCGCGCGAATATCAATCGGTCGGCTACGAGCGCTGAGGCGATGCCAGCGTGGCGACGCGATCTATTCAATTCCCGTCAGAGCACTTCGCGGCCGGATGAAACCGGCCGCTTTTCTCCGTGGGGGGAGCTATGGGCATTCGCCGTCACTCCCCGGCGCTGTCGGTCCGCTGGAATTGCAGCTGGGGAGCTGCATCGGGCGCGCGCGTATTCAGCGCCACGACCTCGGCGATCCGCGCCATGGCATTGAGCTTCGCCGGGCTTTCGCTCGCCACGACCTGGTGCAGCGGCGCCTTCACCGCCGTATCGTGGGCCGCGTAAGAACGGTTGCCGGTCTCACCTATCTCGGGAACGCGGGTGGTGATCGAAGCGCCGTTGGGCAGCACCGTGCGAATGGAAAACTCACCCGGCGGGAACGCGTCGCGGTTCGCGCTGATCGTTTCGACGAGCGCAATATGGCGCGCGTTGTCGTCGTGGATCAGCGGGATGTCGCGCGCGGCCTGATAATACGCATCGTACTGCGCTTTGATCTCTTGCCTGGTGGCGAGGACGTCCTTGATCGTGCCGAGAATTCCGGCCGCGTTCGCGGTGCGCGCGACAATGGGCGGAGCGGCGCTGGGTGCCGTCGTCCGGGAGCTGGTGGCCGAGCGAAGCAGGCTCAGAGCCGTATTGATGGCGCTGACGGCGGCCATGGTGCGGGTTCCCTCTCATGGCGCCGGCATCTCCGGTGGCGACAAGCCCAGTCCAGCCCGTCGGACCCGGTGATTCCGGCGCACGCCATGATCATCAGCGGCCGGATGTAAACAGCGGCCTAACCGGCGGCGGGCGGTCGTGCGGTGATCCGCCGCCGTGCTGTTTTTGCCCATGATTTGCGTGCCAGACGCCTCGTTTGCGGCCGGATTCGGCGTTAGAAACATCGATCGAGCTTCGATGCTTTCAGGGGATTCCCGTGTCCGACAGGAATGCGCGCACCGCCATGGCGCCACCCGAGCCTCCCCGCGATGCTCCCCTTCACCGTACGGGCTCCGGCCCGGCGCTATCGCGCACGGACCGGAACCACGGAAGCCCGGGCCACGCCAAGCCGGACGTGCCGGCGGGCGCGACCGGCGTCATCACCGTCGATCTTTCTCGGATCCGCGCCAACTGGCGCACGCTCGCCCAGCGGGTCGCTCCGGCGGGATGCGCCGCCGTCGTGAAGGCGGACGCCTACGGCCTCGGCGCCGCGCGGGTAATTCCGGCGCTCTATCAGGCCGGCTGCCGCAACTTCTTCGTCGCCACCATCGACGAGGCGTGCAAGGCGCGGGGCTATGCACCCGGCGCCACGATCTACGTACTCGACGGCATTCTCCCCGGCTCTGCCGGCGAGATAGCCGCGACCGGCGCGCGCCCCGTGGTGACGAGCATCGGGGAAGCGCAATCGTGGGCGGCCCTCACCCAGGGCGATGACGCCACCACCCCGCCGCTTGCGTTGCATATCGACACCGGCCTCCATCGCCTCGGCATGGGCGAGACCGAGCTCGATCTACTTCTCGCCGACGGCGACCTCGCGCGCCGGCTCGATATCGCGCTCGTCATGAGCCACCTCGCCTGCGCCGATGAGGCGGGCCATCCCATGAACCGCACGCAGCTGGAGGCTTTCCGGCGGCTACGGGCGAAGGTGCCGAAGGCGCGCGCGAGCCTTGCCGCATCGGACGGGCTGATGCTGGGACGCGATTACCACTTCGATCTCGTCCGGCCCGGCTATGCGCTCTACGGCGGCCAGGCGAGCCCCAATCGCACCACGCCGGTCGGCCCCGTGGTGCGTGTTTCTGTGCGCATCCTGCAAGTGCACGACGTACCGGCCGGCGGCACGATCGGTTATTCGGCGACGTACCGTGCCGCCTCGCCGCGGCGCATCGCGACCATCGCTGCGGGCTATGCGGACGGCGTCTTCCGGCATGCGAGCGCCGGCGATGGCGAGACGGGAGGCGCGGTTTCCATCCGCGGCCAGCGCGCGCCCATCGTCGGCCGCGTATCGATGGACCTCGTCACCGTCGACATCACCGACGTCGAAGGCCCGCCCCTCGAGCGGGGCGATTTCGTCGACCTCGTCGGACCCGACCTGCCGCTCGAAACGGTGGGTTCCGGCGCAGGCAGTATCGGCTATGAGGTGCTGACGCGCCTCGGCGCGCGATTCCACCGCAACTACGTCGACGCCGGCGATTGATCCATGGCCAAACCCAGCAAGACGATTTTCGTATGCCAGAATTGCGGTTCGACCTCGCCGCGCTGGCAGGGCAAGTGTCCCGCCTGCGGGGAATGGAACACGCTTGCCGAAGAAACTGATGCCGCCGGCCCGCCCGGCACCGGCCTGTCGCGCCGCGGCTCGGGCCGGGTAATCGTCCTCGAAGGCCTCAAGGGCTCGACGCAGGAGGCGCCGCGCTTTTCCACCGGCATCGGCGAGCTGGACCGCGTGACGGGCGGCGGCATCGTGCCGGGATCGGCGCTGCTCATCGGCGGCGAGCCGGGCATCGGAAAATCGACGCTGCTGTTGCAGCTTGCCGCGGCGCTCGCCCGCTCCGGCCGTCGCGCCGTCTATTTTTCAGGTGAAGAAGCCGCCGCCCAGGTGCGCCTCAGGGCCGCGCGCCTCGGCCTCGACGACGCGCCCGTCGCCCTCGCCTGCGAGACGTCCCTCGCAACGATCCTGGCGACCCTCGAGGCGGGCCCGCGGCCCGACCTCATCGTCATCGATTCCATTCAGACCCTCTGGGCCGAAGCCATCGAGGCGGCGCCCGGCACCGTCAGTCAGGTGCGCGCGGCAGCCCAGGCCCTGATCCGCCACGCCAAGACGGTCGGCAGCGCACTTTTGCTCGTGGGGCACGTGACCAAGGACGGCCAGATCGCAGGCCCCAAGGTGATCGAGCACATGGTCGACACCGTGTTGTATTTCGAAGGCGATCGCGGGCATACCTTTCGCATCCTGCGCGCGGTGAAGAACCGTTTCGGCGCCACCGACGAGATCGGCGTCTTCGAGATGGTGAGCGAAGGGCTACGCGAGGTCGGCAACCCGTCCGAGCTGTTCCTCGGCGACCGCGCGGCGTCGAGCCCCGGCGCCGCGGTCTTCGCCGGCATCGAAGGCACGCGTCCCATTCTGGTGGAGATCCAGGCGCTGGTGGCGCCCTCCTCCCTCGGCACCCCCCGCCGCGCGGTGGTCGGCTGGGATTCGGGACGTCTTTCCATGCTGCTCGCCGTGCTGGAGGCCCGGGCCGGCCTCTCGTTCGCCGGGCAGGACGTCTACCTGAACGTCGCCGGAGGGCTCAGAATTAACGAGCCGGCCGCCGACCTCGCCGCCGCCGCCGCGCTGGTGTCGTCCCTTTCCGGGGTGGCCATACCGCGCCACCGGGTGCACTTCGGCGAGGTGTCCCTGTCCGGGGCCATCAACGCCACCCCGCTCATGGGGCCGCGCCTGAAGGAGGCGCAGAAGCTGGGGTTCCGGGAGGCTGTCCTCCCCGCCCAGGGCGAGCTCGATGCCGCAGGTTTGAAAATGCGCACAATGAGGCTTGCGCACCTGAGGGCGCTTGCCGAGGAAGCGCCGCCATGCGACTGACATGCCGGCGCCGCGGGCGCCGAACCGCCGTGTAACGGAGCTTTCCAGACCATGCTCGGGCCGATTACATATCTCGATGCCGCCGTGCTCGCCGTGTGCTTCATCTCGGGCCTGCTCGCCATGTATCGCGGCTTTGCCCGCGAGATGCTCTCGATCGTCTCCTGGGCGGTAGCCGCCGCCGCCGTTCTCTATTTCGTGATCTTCCACAAGCCCTTCGCGGAAGACATGGCCGCGCAGATGGGCACCCAGAGGGCCGTCGCCCAGATCGTCGTCGGCGCGGTGATCTTCCTCATCGTCCTGATCGTCGTGCACCTCATTACCGCCCGGCTCTCCGACGCCATCCTCGACAGCCGCATCGGCATGGTCGATCGCGTCCTCGGCTTTATCTTCGGCGTCGCGCGCGGCTTTATCCTGATCGTCATTCCCTACATGTTCTACGAGGCCTTCTTCCCCAATCAGGAACAGCATTTCCCTTGGGTCCGGGAGGCCAAGACGCTGCCCTACATCAAGGGCACCGGGGATTCGATCCGCTACGTGCTCGAGGCATACATGCCCTCTTCGCTGACGGCGCCTCCCGGCCAGGAGGAGCAGCCAGCGCAGCCTCAGCAACAGGGTTCACTGGAAATTCGCCGAAGCGACGAATTGGCGCTTGAAGCGGCGGGAAGATATCATATTTCTGTCACGTGGCGGGTGCACGCGAGCTGATCCAGCGGCATTGGCCGGCGTTAATGTGCGTTCACACATCGGGCAGCGGAGCGGCACCAGCGGGAGGTGACGATGAACCAAGAGCTCGAGGCCACGCGATGCTTTGGCGAGGATGCCAAACTCCGCGGACCCGGTTATCTGCGGTACGGTGACGACAGACTCCGCGAGGAATGCGGGGTCTTCGGCATTTTTGGACACCCCGATGCGGGCGCCCTCACCGCCCTCGGCCTCCACGCGCTGCAGCACCGGGGCCAGGAAGCCTGCGGCATCGTCTCCTATGACGGCCAGCAGTTCCACTCCGAGCGCCGCATGGGCCTCGTCGGCGACAACTTCTCCCGCGCCAACGTGATCGAGCGCCTCGCCGGCCACATCGCC
>Ga0180220_1000869_pt1 | contig 26697 bp, 26 predicted proteins | sample eDN5th37CBELigBY_FD_151335 | JGI IMG/M metagenome (GOLD analysis project Ga0180220, IMG submission 151335) | Enriched backyard soil microbial communities from Emeryville, California, USA - eDNA 5th pass 37_C BE-Lig BY (version 2) (version 2) | ecosystem: Environmental > Terrestrial > Soil >...
GCGTACAAACCGCAGTGGGTCGGAATGCAAAAAGGCCGCGGTGGTTTAATAACCAAAGACCGCGGCCTTGCGGGTTGGGCCTAGGCAAGGCTCCAATGGAACCTTGCCGAACCTGCACTTACTGCAGCGTACGCGAGAACACGAACTTGTCGTTGTTCCAGTCCACCGGCACGACGTCGTTCGGGCCGAACTTGCCTTCCAGAATCAAACGGGCGATGGGGTTTTCGATGTACTGCTGTATCGCCCTCTTGAGCGGCCGGGCGCCGAACACGGGGTCGAAGCCGGTGCGGGCCAGTTGCGCCAAGGCGGCGTCCGATACTTCCAGCCGCATGTCTTTCTGCGCCATGCGCTGAGCCAGGCGCTGCAGCTGAATGCGCGCGATGGCTTCGATGTGCTTGGCTTCCAGGCCATGGAAGACCACGACCTCGTCGATCCGGTTCAGGAACTCGGGCCGGAAAGACTGCTTCAGCTCATCCCAGATCACTTCCTTGATCACTTCGTAAGGCTGCCCCGCCATGCTCTGGATATGCTGCGAACCCAGGTTGGAGGTCATGATGATGACCGTATTGCGGAAGTCCACGGTACGGCCCTGCCCGTCGGTCAGACGGCCGTCGTCCAGCACTTGCAGCAGCACGTTGAAGACATCCGGATGGGCTTTCTCGATTTCGTCCAGCAGCACCACGCTATAGGGCTTGCGGCGGACGGCCTCGGTCAGATAGCCGCCTTCCTCGTAGCCCACATAGCCCGGAGGCGCGCCGATCAGGCGGGCCACCGAGTGCTTTTCCATGAATTCGCTCATGTCTATGCGTATCATGTGGTCTTCGGAATCGAACAGGAAGGACGCCAGCGCCTTGGTCAGCTCCGTCTTGCCCACGCCGGTGGGGCCCAGGAACAGGAACGAGCCATAGGGCCGCGAGGGGTCCGACAGGCCCGCCCGGGAACGGCGGATGGCATCGGACACCAGGGTGACGGCCTCGCTCTGGCCCACCACGCGCTGGTGCAGGTATTCTTCCATCTTCAGCAGCTTGTCGCGCTCGCCCTGCATCATCTTGGACACGGGTATGCCGGTCGCGCGGGAAACGACCTCGGCGATTTCCTCCGCACCGACCTGGGTGCGCAGCAGGCGCGGCTTGTCGCCGTCTTCAGCGCTTTTCTGTCCGGCCTCAGCGGCTTTCAGGCGGCCTTCCAGTTCCGGCAGCTTGCCATATTGCAGTTCCGCCAACTTGTCGAACTGGCCCTTGCGCTGCAGCTCCGCCATTTCGGCGCGGGTGCGCTCGATTTCCTCTTTGATGGATTGCGAACCTTGCACCGCGGCTTTCTCGGCCTTCCAGATTTCCTCGTAATCGTTGTATTCGCGCTGCAGCTTGACGAGCTCTTCCTCGATGGCCTTCAGGCGGCGCTGGGAGCCTTCGTCGCTGTCCTTGTTGACCGCTTCGCGTTCTATCTTCAACTGGATGATGCGGCGGTCCAGCCTGTCCATGACTTCAGGCTTGGAATCGATTTCCATGCGGATGCGCGCGGCGGCCTCGTCGATGAGGTCTATGGCCTTGTCGGGCAGGAAACGGTCCGTGATGTAGCGATGCGACAGCTCGGCGGCCGCCACGATGGCCGGGTCGGTGATGGCCACCCCGTGGTGCAGCTCATAGCGTTCCTGCAGCCCGCGCAAGATGGCGATGGTGGATTCCACGTCGGGCTCGTTCACCATTACCTTCTGGAAGCGGCGTTCCAGCGCGGCGTCTTTTTCAATGTACTTGCGGTATTCGTCCAGCGTAGTGGCGCCTATGCAATGCAGCTCTCCGCGCGACAGCGCGGGCTTGAGCATGTTGCCGGCATCCATCGCGCCCTCGGCCTTGCCCGCGCCCACCATGGTGTGCAGCTCGTCGATGAATACTATGGTCTGGCCGGCGTCCTGGGAAAGCTCCTTGAGAACGGCCTTCAGGCGTTCTTCGAATTCGCCCCGGTACTTGGCCCCCGCGAGCAGGGCCGCCATATCCAGCGACAGCACGCGCTTGCCCTTCAGTGTTTCGGGGACCTCGTTATTGACGATGCGCTGCGCCAGGCCCTCGACGATGGCCGTCTTGCCCACGCCGGGTTCGCCGATGAGAACGGGGTTGTTCTTGGTGCGGCGCTGCAGGATCTGGATGCTGCGGCGGATTTCGTCGTCGCGTCCAATGACGGGATCCAGCTTGCCCTGGCGCGCCCTTTCGGTCAGGTCGGTCGTATATTTGGACAGGGCTTCGCGATTGGACTCGTCTTCGGCGCCCGTTACGGACGCGCCCCCGCGCACGGCTTCGATCGCGGTTTCCAGCGCCTTGCGCTGCAGGCCGGCTTCGCGCAGGATGCGGCCGACTTCGCCTTTGTCGTCGGCCAGCGCCAGCAGGAAAAGCTCGCTGGCGATATAGGAATCACCCCGATTGGAGGCCTCTTTATCGGTGCGCGCGAACACTGCCTGCAGATCGCGGCTGATCTGGATGTTTCCTTCGGAGCCCTGCACTTGCGTCAGCCCGTCGATGAGGTTGTTCAGGGCCGGGCCCAGGCGGTTGACCGCCACGCCGGCGCGCGCCAGCAGGCTGCCCGCGCCGCTGTCGCTGTCGGCCAGCAGGGCCGCCAGTACGTGCGCGGGTTCGATATAAGGGTTGTCGTGTTTCACCGCCAGGCTTTGCGCATCGGCGATGGCCTGCTGGAATTTGGTTGTAAGTTTGTCGAATCGCATAGTCGTCCAGGGGAATTAAAGAGAGCACGTGCTCGAATAATGGATATGTGCGGACGGAAGCCGATATTTCAAGCAGCCGCCGGCGCTTTCGGGGTCTCGGGCGCCGTAAAGAATCCCGCCTGGGGGCGCCATAGCAAACGGCCTGCCCGCCCGCCGGCGCCGCATTGCGCCAGGCGCTGAGCCAGGAAATCCGAAATCCAGCGTCAGGGTGATCATGTTGGCCCTTCTTTATCGGCCCTCTTCAAAGTGATCATGCTGGCCTTTCTCATCCAGGCCGTCGTTGCGCGCGCTCAAAGAAATCCCGGAATTCAACGCGCCTCCGGAGGGCGGCGGCCTTATGCGTCCCGTACGCGACGGCCTTATCCTCGATGCGTGCCGTCGGTCCGCGCCGGCGGCATGCCGGGCTTCACAGGCCGCCCGCGGCGCGGAAGGGCTGGCACAGGATGCGAACGAACGCAGAGGACAGGCCGACACAGGAAACAGGCCGATACAGGAAATATGTCGATACAAGAAGCGGCCGATACAGAGCGGCCGATATAGGAAGCATTGATATAGGAAGCATTGATATAGAAGACAGGTTGATACAGGAGACAGCCGACACAGAAAGCGGACCAGCCCAAGAGCGGGCCGACACGTGTAGCGGCTTGGCACGGACAGCGGGCCGCCGCAAGAAACAAGCCGGCGCGGAACGGTCCGGCGGTGCAAAATTGGCTCTACACCGTTTAAACTATTCACTTCAACTTATTTTGTTGGATGCAAAGGAGGCCAGCCATGCGCGGTGTCATAAAGAAATGGGGCAATAGCGCGGCAATACGCCTGCCTTCATCGATGATGAAATCCCTTAGGCTCGGCCTGGAAGATCTCGTCGATATGCGCATAGAACGCGGCAGCCTGGTGATCCAGCCGCTGCGCTCCGAGGAATACGTGCTGACGCAGTTGCTGAGCGGCATCAAACCCAAAAACCTCCACCCCGAAGTTGATTTTGGTGCGGCCGGCGTAGGTGCCGCCGGCGTAGTCACGGCCAGCACAGACGTGTCCGGCGCAGATTCGGCCCGCACGGGCCCTGCCGGCATAGCCAAAGCCGGCAGGGGCGCGGCCGGCATAAGCGCAGCCGGCGCAAGCAAGCCTGGCCTGGCCAAAACCAGCCTGGCCAAGGCCGGCTCGGCCAGAGCCGGCGGCTAAGGCGGCGGCCATGAGCAAGCGCTATATTCCGGATAGCGGCGACATCATTTGGATGCACTTCGACCTGCCAGCCGGCGGCGACGGGGCGGACTACAAGCCCGCCCTGGTCCTGAGCCCGGCGGCCTACAATCGCAAGACGGGTCTGGTCGTATGCTGCGCCATCACCTCGCAGATCAAGGGCTACCCCTTCGAGGTGCCCTTGGTCGCGCAGGGCGCGCAGGCCCCGCGGGCCGTCTTGTCGGACCAGGTCAAAAGCCTGGACTGGATGCACGCCAAGATCAGCTTCCAGGGCCGCGCCAGCCCCGCCGAACTGGCGCAGGTGCGCGCCAAGCTGCACGCCCTGGTCTTCAAGCCTTGACGAGCGCGGTGCTGCTGGGCCGGCGGGAAATCGCGCCGGACGCACGCAAATCTTCCACCGGCCATCGCCGTGGGGCGCCCGCGGACAAACCCGCCCAGCGTTCCGATTGCGAATCGGCTGCCCAGCGACGGATCGACCCCTTGGCTCCGGACCGGCCCCCGATTCGGAGCCGGTGTCCCGATTCCACATAGCAGCCCCTCAGCGCTGACAACACCCGGACGATATGGATAAATTCAAGCAACTGGAAAGCTTCGTCGCGGCGGCCACGCTGGGCAGCCTGTCGGCGGCCGCGCGCGCCGAAGGCATCGCCCCGACCATGATGAGCCGGCGCATCAATGCCCTGGAGAGCCGGCTGGGCGTGAAACTCCTGCTGCGGTCCACGCGCCGCCTGTCGCTCACATCCGAAGGCAGCGCCTTCCTGGAAGAAGCGCAGCGCCTGCTGCGCGACCTGAACGATACGGAGGCCCGCATCACGCAGGGCAGCCTGCGCCCCAGCGGCCTGCTGCGTATCAGCGCCCCGGCCGGGTTCGGACGGCGCCATGTCGCCCCTTTGCTGCCCGACTTCATCGCCATGTATCCCGAAGTCGCCATTACCCTGGACCTGACGGACCGGCTGGTCGATCTGATCGAAGAACGCTACGACTGCGCCATCCGCATCGGCGAACTGGACGATTCCCAGATCGTCGGCCTGCGCCTGGCCGACAATCAGCGCGTGATCGTGGCGGCGCCGGCCTACCTGCGCAAGCATGGACGACCCGCCACGCCCGACGATCTATCCCATCACAATTGCCTGTCCTTCGGCAGCCAGGGCAATCAGGCCAGGGGCTGGCTGCTGCGCCAGGACGGCCAGCTACGGGCCATCCGCGTCAAGGGCAATATGGCCTGCAGCGACGGTTCCGTCCTGCACCAATGGACGCTGGCGGGAATCGGGCTATCATGGCGCTCGCTGTGGGAAGTGCGCGACGACCTGGCAGCGGGGCGGCTGGTCAGCGTGCTGGATGAATACGCCGCCCCGGCCAACGGCATTTTCGCCATGCTGCCCGAAAGAAGGCACCTGCCGCTGCGGCTGCGCCTTTTTCTGGACATGTTGAAAGCGCACTACTCTTCGCCCGCCTATTGGGGCGTGGCGGAAAAAAAGCCGCCTCGCTGTAGCACGTTGTAGCCATTATGCGCAATTCCTACCGTATACTTGCCCTACAGTATTTGATGTAGATCAAATATGGGCTTGCGGGTTTACCCTTAACCAAGGACGGCTAAAATGGATGTTCTTTCATCACAGGATCGTCCTGGGCCCATTACTTTCGTTTCCGACGGTCGCATGCAAAAAAAAATTGCTGTTACGCCAGACTCCAGCCGATGCTCCGCCTGCATGCTGAGCGAAGTCTGCCTTCCTTTGGGCATGCCTCGCAGTGAAGTCTCCAAGCTCGACGAACTCGTCAAGGAGCGCATACGCATCCCCAAGGGGAGCGCGCTGTTTCGTTACGGCGACAAGACGGAAGCCGTCTACGGCCTGCGCTCCGGTTCGCTGAAAACCCAACTGGAAGACGCGTCCGGCCAGGTGCAGATCACGGGCTTTCTGTTGCCCGGCGAAATCATCGGCATGGACGGGCTGCTGGAAAACCGCCACGTTTCGCATGCCATCGCGCTGGAAGACAGCGAGGTCTGTGTCATACGGCTGGACGACATGGACCGCCTGTCGCTGCATTTGCCCATGCTGCAGCAGCAATTCCGCCGCCTGATGAGCAAGGAAATCAGCCGGTCCCACCAATTGATCATGGCGTTGGGCGCCTTGCGTTCCGAACAGAAGCTCGCCGCTTTCCTGATCAACCTGTCGCAGCGGCTGTCGGCGCTGGGATATTCGCCCAACGAATTCATCCTGCGCATGAGCCGCGAGGAAATCGGCAACTACCTGGGCCTGACCCTGGAGACCGTCAGCCGGCTGTTTTCCCGCTTTGCCCGGGAAGGGATGATCCGGGTCCAGCAGCGTGAAGTCCACATCCTGGACATGCAAAGCCTGCGCATGCTGGCAGGCACCGACTGCGGCTAACGCCCGGCCGGACGCGGACCTAGTCCTCGATGGGGTCGCCGAACTCGTCCACCAAACGGCCGCGTGGAGCCAGCCGCAGGGTAAGCGCGCTGGACAAGGCGGCCATCAGCCAGAATAGAAAGAAGCCGTAGGCGTATACTTCCTGGCGGCTGGCATGGATATAGCCCAGGAAGGTCACATCCAGCGGGTCCACCAGGGCGAACACTGTCGCACTGGTCGCCGCGGCGACGAGAAACGATGGCCACAAAATCCACATCAATGAACGACGCAAACGCATAAAACCGGGTCTCCTTACTGCACAAAGCCGCCGCATGGCAACCGCTGCCTGAAGCTGTCTTGATAGATGTCGTAAAGTACATCGAACAAGCCGCAATGGACAAGCGATATCGCAGCCTCGTCGCTTGAATCCCCCCCGCCGGAGCGATTCAGTCGAAGCCTGTTCCCATCAAAGCTGTTGCACCGCCGCGCCGAAGGCGCCAAGCGCCCGGCTCCCGTTACGCCTCAAGGCTGCGCCGGCGGGGGCGCCGGCTGATGCACCTGCTTGGTGACGACCAGGCCGCGCTTGACGCCGCCATCGTTGATCGCCTGGTCGCCATAATGCTGCATGGCCAGCACGATGGTGATGATGCAGCCCACGATGGCCGCAGCGGGCCCCGCCATCAGTATCCACGGCCAGGGCTCGCGCCACCACGGCTTGCCTGCGCCCGCGTCCTTGGGGTCCTTGCTATCCTGCTCCTGGGACATGGCTGCTCCTTACTTGGGCACGAAGAAGCTGGATCGCTCGGCCACTTCCGCCTTGCGTCCGTCCTCGTATTCGCCCGTGATCTTCATTTCGATGTCGTGCAGGCCCGGGGCGACCTGCCCCGCCGGGGCCCGCAGCACAACCGGCACCAGGCGGTTGGAAGCGGCATCGACGTGCACTGTGTTCGCGCCATGGTCGGCGGTCATGATGGACAGCTCGGGCAGGCCTTCGGCGCTGAGCGTCAGCGTAACCGGCGACTCCGACGTATTGATGAACTGCAGGCGGTAGACGTTTTCTATCATGCCGCCCGCCACTTCGCGGCCCAGCACGCCGCGATCGCGGATGACGTCGACGCGCAAGGTGGTGCGCATCGCCAGCGACAGCACGAAGCCCACCACGATCAGGCCGAGTATGAGTGAATAAGCCAGTATGCGCGGACGCAGCATGCGCTTGCGCACCTGGCTTTGCGTCATGCCGTCGGTAATCGCCCGGCCCGAGGTATAGCGGATCAGGCCGCGGTCATAGCCCATCTTGTCCATGACCGTATCGCAGGCGTCCACACAGGCGCCGCAGCCTATGCACATATACTGCAGGCCGTCGCGGATATCGATGCCCGTGGGACAGACCTGCACGCAGAGGCTGCAATCCACGCAGTCCCCCATGCCGGCCTCTTTGTGGTCGACGCGCCGCGAGCGCCCGCCGCGCGGTTCTCCCCGCACGTAGTCGTAAGTCACCACAAAAGTGTCGTCGTCCACCATCACGCTCTGGAAGCGCGCGTAGGGGCACATGTATTTGCATACGGCTTCGCGCATGAAGCCGGCGTTGCCCCAGGTGGCGAAAGCATAGAAAACCATCCAGAACCACTGCCAGGGCCCCAGCGACAAGGTCAGCAGGCCCATGCCCAGTTCGCGTATGGGCGCAAAATACCCGATGAAGGTGGAGCCCGTCCACCAGGCGATGAGCAGCCAGATGATGTGCTTGGTCGCCTTCAGCCGGACCTTGCGCAGGTTCCAGGGCTGCTCGTCCAGTCGTATGCGCGCCAGCCTGTCGCCCTCGATGCGCCGCTCCACCCACATGAAGATTTCGGTGTACACGGTTTGCGGACAGGCGTAGCCGCAGAACAGCCGCCCCGCCATCGCCGTGAACAGGAAAAGCGCGAAGGCCGAAATGACCAGCAGCACGGCCAGGTAAATGACGTCTTGCGGCCAGAGCACCATGCCGAAGATATAGAACTTGCGCGCGGCGAGGTCGAACAGCACGGCCTGGCGGCCATTCCACTGCAGCCACGGCAGGCCGTAGAAGATCAGCTGGGTGACGAACACCATGACGATGCGCCAGCGTGCATACAGGCCCGAGACCGATCTCGGGTATATCTTGCTGCGCACATCGGACAGCGCTTTTTCCACGTGGGGGGAAGCCCCCCCACCACCCACCTTGGTAACCCTGGGCGGCTGCCAGGCCGGTACAGCCGGGCCTTGCGGAGTTGCGGGGTTGACAGGCGGTTCGCTGCTCATGGTGTGCCTTTCCGGTGTGTGCCTTGCTGTTTACTTGGATGCGACGGGGGTGCCTTGGTTGGACAGGCCCCATACCCATGCGGCCAGCATGCGGATCTGATCCTCGGTGAGGATGCCTTCCTGAGCCGGCATGCGGTTGTCGCGTCCGTTCAGAATGGTTTCCACGATGGAGGCTTCCGAGCTGCCGTACAGCCACACGTTGTCCGTCAGGTTGGGCGCGCCCACGGCTTTATTGCCCTTGCCGTCGACGCCGTGGCAGGCGACGCAGAAATTCTCGTAGCCGCGCTTGCCCGGCACGACGCGCAGCGGATTGGCGGCCAGGCCCGACAGCGAGCGCACATACTGCGCGATGTCCGAGGCTTCGGCCGGCTTGATCTGCGCGCTCCAGGCCGGCATGATGCCGTGGCGCCCCTTGGTGATGGTGTGCAGGAGCTGCTCGGGCTCGCCGCCGTACAGCCAGTCTCCGTCCGTCAGGTTGGGGAAGCTGCCGCTGCCGCGCGCATCCGAGCCGTGGCATTGCGCGCAATTGTTCAGGAACAGGCGCTGGCCGATCTCGCGCGCCGCTTCATCGGCGGCGATTTCCGGAATGGGCATTTGCTGGTATTTGGCGTAAACCGGCTTGATCTGCTCGTTCAGCGCTTCCTGCTGCGCCTTCACCTGCTTGGCGGCCGTATACCCCAGCGTACCCTCGTAGCTGCCCAAGGCGGGATACAGCACGAATATGGCCACGGCGGTGATACAGAGCAGCAGATAGAACACCGTCCACCAGCGCGGCACGGGGTTGTTCAGCTCGGTCAAGTCGCCGTCCCACACGTGGCCGGTATCTTCCACCTGCGCCACCTTCCTGCCCAGCCAGGCGCGTTGCGAAAACAGCAGCCAGACGCAAAACACAATGCCGCCGACTGCGATGACGGCAATAAAGTAGCTCCAGAAGCTGCTGACAAAATCACTCATGAGTGACCCCTTTGTTATCTGTTGCACGCTCGTCCGGGAGCGCAAAAGGCAGCATGGCGGCCTCGCGGTTCGCGTCGGCCCGGCCGCGCGAAAACGCCCACCACACGATGCCGAAGAATGTGATCATGGCGACCACGGTCGCTATTCCATTGAGGACGGCCATCATTGCAGCGCCCCTTCCGACACCGACTTGGCGGCGGCTTCGCGGCCCGCCACGCCCAGCCCTTGCAGATACGCGACGATCGCGTCTTCTTCGGTCTTGCCTTTCAGTTGTTCGGGCGCCTTTTCGATCTGCTCGTCGGTATAGGGAACGCCCAGCCTGCGCAGCGCGCGCATGCGGTCCTGCACATTGGCGCCTTCCACCGAGTTGCGCTGCAGCCAGGGGTAGGCGGGCATGTTCGATTCCTTCACCACGTCGCGGGGATTGCGCAGGTGGATGCGGTGCCATTCGTCGGAATAGCGCTGCCCCACGCGCGCCAGATCCGGGCCGGTGCGCTTGGAGCCCCACAGGAAGGGGTGGTCGTAGCGCGATTCGCCGGCCAGCGAATAAGGGCCATAGCGCTGGACTTCGGAACTGAGCATGCGGATCTGCTGCGAATGGCAGCCGACGCAGCCTTCGCGTATGTAGATGTCGCGCCCCATCAGCTTGAGCGGCTCGTAGGGCTCGACCCCCGGCGTGGGAGCGGTCGTCGAATGCTGGAAGAACAGCGGGACGATCTGCACCAGGCCGGCGAACGAGATCACGGCAATGCTGAGGATGATCAACAGACCGACGTTGGTTTCGATCCACTTGTGTGTAAAGCCTGTGCTTTTCTGGGCCATTTGATACTCCTTAAGCCGTGGCCGATGCGGGGCCGATAAAGGCCGGATCGCGCGCATCCGGACTGTACAGCGGCACCGCGGGATTGACCTTGACCTGACCCTGGATGGTCTTCCAGGTGTTCCAGGCCATGATGCCCATGCCGGACAGGAAGCACAGCCCGCCCAGCAGACGAATGACATAGAAGGGATAGGTGGCCTTGACCGCCTCGACGAAGCTGTAGGTCAGCGTGCCGTCGGCGCCGGTCGCGCGCCACATCAGGCCCTGCATCACCCCGGCGATCCACATGGCGCTGATGTACAGCACCACGCCCAGCGTCGCCACCCAGAAATGCAGCTCGACGAGCTTGGGGCTGGCCATGGCGCTGCGGCCGTAGAGGCGCGGAATCAGGTAGTAGAAGGAACCGAAAGTGATCATCGCCACCCAGCCCAGCGCGCCGGAGTGCACATGCCCGACGGTCCAGTCGGTATAGTGGGACAGCGCGTTGACGGTGCGTATGGACATCATGGAGCCTTCAAACGTGGACATGCCGTAGAAGGACAGGGCCACCACCAGGAACTTCAGGATGGGGTCGGTGCGCAGCTTGTGCCAGGCGCCGGACATCGTCATGATGCCGTTGATCATGCCGCCCCAGGAAGGCGCGAGCAGCACCAGCGACAGGGCCATGCCCAGCGATTGCGTCCAGTCGGGCAAAGAGGTGTACAGCAAATGGTGCGGGCCCGCCCACATGTAAGTAAAGGCCAGGGCCCAGAAGTGGACGATGGACAGCCGGTAGGAATAAATGGGGCGCCCCGCCTGCTTGGGGACGAAGTAATACATCATGCCCAGGAAGCTGGTGGTCAGGAAAAAGCCCACCGCATTGTGGCCGTACCACCACTGCACCATGGCGTCCTGCACGCCGGCATAGGCGGAATACGACTTCCACAAAGACACCGGCATCTCGATGTTGTTGAAGATGTGCAGGACGGCGATGGTCAGGATGTAAGAGCCGAAAAACCAGTTGGCCACATAGATATGCTTGACGCGCCGCTTGGCGATGGTGCCGAAGAACACGACCGCATAGGCGATCCATACCAGCGCTATGAGAATGTCCAGGGGCCATTCGAGCTCGGCGTATTCCTTGGTGCTGGTGTAGCCCAGGGGCAGTGTGATGACCGCGCCCACCAGCACGGCTTGCCAGCCCCAGAAGGTGAAGGCGGCCAGCTTGTCGCAGAACAGCCGCGCTTGACAGGTGCGCTGCACAACATAGTAGGACGTGGCGAACAGCGCGCTGCCGCCGAAGGCGAAAATCACCCCGTTGGTGTGCAGCGGGCGCAGACGCCCATAACTCAGCCATGGCGTATTGAAGTTCAGTTCCGGCCAGATTAGTTGCGCCGCGATCAATACACCGACCGCCATGCCGACGACACCCCAAAAAATGGTTGCGATCGTGAACTGCCTGACCACCCCATAGTTGAAAGTTTCCGCCGGCGTTCCGATCGTACCGGAAGTGCCCATGAGTTTCCCCTCAAACAGACTCAAAAAATAAACAAATATTGATAGACGTCAGCATGATGGCGTAGGCTGCGCCGGCCCTCTTTGATTTGCATCAAGCCCGCAATTGCGGCTTGCCATACTGTTGTTGCACCACAACAAATCATGTTCCGCCGCGCGACGGCCTACTTCGCATTGCCCGAACCCCGCTGCCGGCGCATTCATGCCGCGCAGCCCTAGTCCGGGCAGCGCCTTGCGGCTACGGATCCGCCCTGCCCTTCGGGTCGGACGCATCGGCCGGGCCGCCGCTCGCGCGATCCGGGGGCGGCGGCGTATCGTCATCCAGCAATATGGACTCCGCGGCCTGATTCGTGTTGTCGAACTGGCCGGCGAAAATGGCCCACCAGAACGCCGCGCCGACGGCGATGACCAGCAGCAGGGAAATGGGCAGCAGCAAAAGCAATGAAGAGGACATGGCGGCTACATCGAACCGTTCAGCCCGACGCCCTGCCAGCCGCCGACTGCCAGCGCGCGGTTGCGCCGCCGGTACAGCTTCCAGGAATTGCCCGCCACGGCCAGCGAAGACACCAGCATGGTCACGGCCGCTAGCCAGGGCGCTACCCAGCCGATGGCGGCGAGCGGCGTCATGAGCAAATGCCAGGCCACGGCGCCATACAGGTTCTGCCGGGCCACCGCGGCGGTTTGCCGGGCAAGTTCCTGCACATCCGCGTCGGAACCCGCCGGGGCCGCCGACAGGCTGGCATGGGCGGCCGCCACGGCCGTCGGCACCGCCATCGCCATGGCGCAGGGGCAGCTCATTACCAGCAAGGCCACCATCACGCCTATGGCGTGTTCAGGCATGTAGGCATACCAGACGGCGCCCACGATGAAAGCCAGGGCGAGCTGCACCACCACGAACCAGAATGCGACTTGATTGGCGCGTACGGATATCGAATCGCGCAGCCGTTCGATGAGCTGGTGCGCGCCGCCGGCCCCTATGGACTGGCGCGCGCACAGTTCGAGATAGCGCGCCGTCAGCAGAAAAGCGACGAACATGGTGACGGAGTCGAAATAGACTTCGCCCCGGCCCGCCCAGGTCGTATGGGCGCTGGGCAGAAAAGCGGCCACGATGCCGAGCGCCACCGGCACGTCCATATTGATCCGGCCGCGGGCCAGGCTGCGCAGCGCGCCGCCCCAGACCGGCCAGGCGCAGTAGAGCATGACAGGCACGGTCAGGACCAGGCTGATCCAATTCATCAAGAAAATGGCCTGGTCCAGTGTGGCGAGGTTGTCGGGCGCCATGGCGTCCGAGCGCAGATAGCCCGGAAAGGCGAACATCATGACTTGCATCATGGCCAGCCACCCCAGGCCCATGCGGGCCAGCATGTGGCGGCGTTCCAGCCGCGCCGCATCGCCGAGGCCTTGGGGGGTGGAAAAGATAGAGAAAGCGCGCATGGCCGGGACTATAGCAAACGGGCCCGGCGGCGGTATTGATCTCGATCAATTCCACATCAGTCCGGACGCCGCGGCATGAGCGCCGGGCCGGTAAGAGGCTTGAGACAGGGAGCTGATCGGCGCTACAGCCACCCGCCTCATCGGTTCCCTGCAACGCCATGCCCTACGCGGCTGGGATGGCGCGGCGCGGCCACGCGCAGTCGCCGGCCTGCGCGCATACGCCATGCGCCAAAGCGGCCAAAGCGGCCGCCATGCCGGCGCGCAGGCCATCGCGCCGGCATCATCGCCGGAGTTCAGGCGACTTTCAGCCCCTCGCTGGCGCCGCTATCGAACTGGGCCTCTTCCGTCGAGCCCGTCAAGGCGGTGGTCGAGGACTGCCCGCCTTCGATGGTCTGGGTGACGGCGTCGAAGTAGCCGGTGCCCACTTCGCGCTGGTGCTTGACCGCCGTGAAGCCGAGCTCCGCCGCGGCGAACTCTTTTTGCTGCAGCTCGACGAAAGCGCTCATCTGGCGGCGCGCATAGCCATGGGCGAGTTCGAACATGCCGTAGTTCAGGGCGTGGAAGCCCGCCAGGGTGATGAACTGAAACTTGTAGCCCATCGCGCCCAGCTCGCGCTGGAATTTGGCCACCGTGGCATCATCCAAATTCTTCTTCCAGTTGAAGGAAGGCGAGCAGTTATAGGCCAGCATCTTGCCCGGGAACTGGCGGTGGATCGCTTCGGCGAACTTGCGTGCATAGTCCAGGTTCGGCGTGGAAGTTTCGCACCACAGCAAGTCCGCGTAGGGCGCATAGGCCAGCCCGCGGGAAATGCCCTGCTCTATGCCCGCGCGGGTGCGGAAGAACCCTTCCACCGTGCGCTCGCCGGTGATGAAGGGGTGGTCGTTTTCGTCGATGTCGCTGGTCACCAGATCGGCGGCATCGGCATCGGTGCGGGCCAGCAGCAGGGTCGGCACCCCCAGCACGTCGGCCGCCAGGCGGGCGGACACCAGCTTGGCCACGGCTTCGCGCGTGGGCACCAGCACCTTGCCGCCCATGTGGCCGCATTTCTTGACGGAGGCCAATTGGTCCTCGAAGTGGACGCCCGCGGCGCCGGCTTCTATCATGGCCTTCATCAGCTCGAAAGCGTTCAGCACGCCGCCGAAACCGGCTTCCGCGTCGGCGACGATGGGCGCGAAGTAGTCCAGGTAGTCCGCATCGCCCGGATTGCGGCCCTCCATCCATTGAATCTGGTCGCAGCGGGCCAGCGCGTTGTTGATGCGGCGCACGACTTGCGGAACCGAATTGGCGGGGTACAGGGACTGGTCCGGGTACATCTCGCCCGCGAGATTGGCGTCGCCCGCCACTTGCCAGCCCGAAAGATAAATGGCTTTCAGCCCGGCCTTTACCTGTTGCATGGCCTGGTTGCCGGTCAATGCCCCCAATGAATTCACGAAGGGTTCGGTATGCAGCAGATTCCACAGCTTTTCCGCGCCGCGCCGCGCCAGGGTGTGCTCCACCATGACCGAGCCGCGCAGGCGCACGACATCTTCCGCGCCATAGCCGCGCTTGATGCCCTGCCAGCGCGGATCCTCGGCCCAGCTACGCTGCAAATTGCGGATTTCGTTTTCTCTATGGTTCATGATGCTTTTCCTATAAGGGTTGAAAGAAAATCAGATGGGAAAAGTCTACGCTTTTGCTGCAAGGCAAACAGCACTTATGTCTTATACAAGACAAATTATTTTTTCATTTAAAATCAATGTAATAAAAAATATATTTCATTATGCGGGATGATTTTTTCTAAGATGAAAAGATCTATCATGCGCCGCAGCAAACGCTTCTCACCATACGGGATGCAATTTTCACAATACGAAAATCATGCCGGCGGAGTTGTACAATACCGGCTTCAGCACCCAGCAATGAAAGCTTCTCCATGCCTCACACGCCTCTCGCGCAAGCGCCGCTGGGCCATAGCACCGTCTATCCGGACCGCTACGACCCCAGCCTGCTCTTCCCCATCGCCCGCGAGCACAATCGCGCGGCGCTCGCCCTGCCCAAGGTCTGGCATGGCGCGGATATCTGGAATGCCTACGAGCTTTCCTGGCTCAATGCCAAGGGCAAGCCGGTGGCGGCCATGGCGCGCTTCACTTTTCCCTGCGACAGCCCGCGGCTGATTGAGTCCAAGTCGTTCAAGCTCTACCTGAATTCCTTCAACGAAACCCGATACGGCGATCGCGTAGCCGTGCGCGGCGCCCTGCTCCACGATTTGAGCCAGGCGGCCGGCGCGGACGTGGGCGTCGAATTGATGGAACTGGATGGCTGGGGCGCGCAGACATGCCGGCCGATGGACGGCATCAACATAGACGCCGCGGATATCGAGATTTCCCGCTACGAGCCGGCGCCCGATCTATTGCGCCTGGCCGATGGCGCGGCCGTCGTCACCGAGACGCTGGTGTCCGATTTGCTCAAGTCGAACTGCCCCGTTACCGGCCAGCCCGACTGGGGCAGCGTGCAGATACGCTATACCGGGCCGCAGATCGACCGCCATGCGTTGCTGCGCTATATCGTATCGCTGCGGCGGCACGCGGAATTCCATGAGCACTGCGTGGAAAAGATGTACTGCGACATACAAGCGGCCTGCCAGCCAAGATCCTTGCTGGTCTATGCCCGCTACACGCGGCGCGGCGGCCTGGACATCAACCCCTGGCGCAGCAGCGGACCCGCCGAGGTCGACCCGGCACGCACCCCGAGGCAGTAGGCGGCAGGCGCCGCCGGCACACACCATAAGCCTGGCAGCGCCGCGCGGCATGGCAATCGCAGTGCAGTTGCAGGCAGCCTGCTTGGGCGGGTCAACCCACGCGCTCAATGCCGGTCGGACTTGTCCCGTATTTCGGGCCAGGCGCGGCGCAGGTAATAGCACATGGACCACACCGTCAGGACGGCGGCGATAATGATCAGCCATTCCCCGATGATGTCCACGCGCAGCCCGTACAAGGGCCGCCAGTACAGCAGGCAAGGTATGGCGATCATCTGCGCGGCGGTCTTGAATTTCCCCAGCCAGTGGACCGCGACGCTGCCGCTGGCGCCTATTTTCGCCATCCATTCGCGCAAGGCCGAAATGGTGATTTCACGCCCTATGATGATGAGCGCTATGAAGGCGTCCACCCGGCTCAGGTCGAGCAGGATGAGCAGCGCCGCGCTGACCATGAGCTTGTCGGCGACCGGGTCCAGGAAGGCGCCGAAGGAAGACGTCTGGTTCCAGCGCCGCGCCAGCCAGCCATCGAACCAGTCCGTCAGGGCGGCCACGATAAAGGCCGCGGCGGCCACGGTATCGCGCAGCGGCACGGATATCCAGGCCGACGGGATATAGAAGAGCGCCACGAGCAGCGGGATCATGGCGATGCGCAGCCACGTCAGCGCAATGGGTAGGTTCATAGGAGGCATAAGATGAATACTACCCTATCGCAGGGCCCGATAGATACGTTCGGCCAATTCATCCGAAATGCCCTCCACCGAACGCAGGTCGTCGATGCTGGCGTCCACCACGCCGGAAAACCCGCCGAAGCGCGCCAGCAGCTTCTGGCGCCGCCGGGCTCCGATGCCTTCGATTTCCTCCAGCCGCGACACATTGCGCGCCTTGGCGCGCTGCGCACGCATGCCGGTGATGGCGAAACGGTGGGCTTCGTCGCGTATCTGCGCCACCAGCATCAAGGCGGCGGACTCGACGCCCAGGGATGCGGGCGGCCGGCCATCGGCGAAAATCAGGGTTTCCAGGCCGACCTTGCGGCCCTCCCCCTTGGCGACGCCGACAATGACGCGCGTTTCCAGGCCGAGCTCGACGAATACCTGCCGCGCGACCTCGACCTGGCCCTTGCCGCCGTCGATCAGCACCACATTCGGCAGTTCCGCCAGCCCGTCTGCCACGCGCCCGAAGCGGCGCGTCAGCACCTGGCGCATGGCGGCGTAGTCATCGCCCGGCTTGATGCCGGCGATGTTGTAGCGGCGATACAGGGACGGCTGCATATCATGGTGCTGGTACACCACGCAGGACGCCTGAGTGGCCTCGCCCGCGGTATGGCTGATATCGAAGCATTCTATGTGCATGGCGTCCAGCGCCGCCTCGTCGGTGTCCAGATCCAGCACGGTCGCCAGCGCCAGGCTGCGATCCGCGCGCGCGCTGGACTCCGTCAGCAGCCGGGCGAGCGCCAGTTCGGCATTCTTGACCGCCTGCTCCAGCCAGGTTTTCCGCAGACCCTGGGGACGGATCAGCATGCGCGCCTTGACCCCCGTCTGCTCGGCAAGCAGGCGCAGCAGATCCGGATCGGACAAGGGATGCGAGCACACCAGCACGGGCGGCATGGCGCTGTCCAGATAGTGCTGGGCGACGAAAGCGGCCAGCACATCGCCCGGATGATCATCCTGGGTGTGTGTGGGAAAGAAAGGCTTGTCGCCCAAATGCCGCCCGCCGCGCACCATGGCCAGGTTCACGCAGACGCGCCCGCCGGCCGAAGCGATGGCGATGATATCGACATCGTCGTCGCCGGCCTTTTCCATGGACTGCTGCTGCAGGACTTTGGCCAGAGCGCCCATCTGGTCGCGCAGCACCGCGGCCTGCTCGAATTCCAGCGCTTCGGAGGCCTGGTGCATGCGCTGTTCGAGATCGCGCAGCACCTCGTCGGCGCGTCCGTCCAGGAAGCGTATGGCGCGCTCCACATCCGCCGCATAGGCCTCCTGGCTGATCAAGCCCACGCAGGGCGCCGAACAGCGCCCGATCTGATACAGCAGACAGGGCCTGGTACGGTTCGCATAAACGCTGTCCTCGCAGGTCCGCAGGCGGAACACTTTCTGCAGAATCTGTATGGTTTCGCGCACGGCCCAGGCGTTCGGATAAGGGCCGAAGTAGCGCCCTTTGCCGCTGGTGCTGCCGCGGTAGTAGGCGATGCGCGGCACATCATGGCCGCTGAACATCAAGTACGGGTAGGATTTGTCGTCCCTGAACAGGATGTTGTAGCGCGGCTTGAGCCGCTTGATCAGGTTGTTTTCCAGCAGCAGCGCTTCCGCTTCGGACCGCGTCACGGTCACTTCCAGCCTGGCCACGCGCGCCACCATATGGGCGATGCGGGGGCTGCCGGGGTTCTTCTGGAAATAGGAATTGACGCGCTTCTTGAGATCGCGCGCCTTGCCCACGTACAACACTTCCCCTTCGGCGTCCAGATGCCGGTACACGCCCGGCAGATGCGGAAGGTCAGCCAGAAACGATTTGAGATTGAATTCGTCGGGCATATTGATAACGTTCATCAGCTTGCAGCGCATCCCACCCGGGGGCCGGCAGGCGCGGCATCAGGCGCCGTATGCGCCGCACGGAGGCCGGGCTGTGCTGGAAATCCAGGCGGCCCAGCAGATCGTCGGCCAAATCGGGACGATTGCACACCAGCACCATGTCGCAGCCCGCGCCCAGCGCCGCCTGCGCCCGCGCCAGGATGTCGCCGGCCACAGTGGCGCCTTCCATGGTCAGGTCGTCGGAAAACACGACGCCATCATAGGATAGATCCTGGCGCAGCACTTTTTGTATCCAGTGCGGGGAAAATCCGGCCGGCTGGGCATCCACCTTGGGGTAGATGACATGGGCCGGCATGACGGAAGGCAGCACCAGGTCGCCCAGCCAGCCGTAGGGCGCGGCGTCTTCCCGCATGATCTCGTCGAAACCGCGCGTATCGACCGGAATTTCGTGATGGGAATCGGCTTCGACTGCGCCGTGGCCCGGGAAGTGCTTGCCGCAGGCGGCCATGCCCGCCAGCATCAGGCCCTGGATCAGCGCGCGCGCCAGCATGGCCACCACTCGCGGATCGCGATGGAAAGCGCGGTTGCCGATTACCTTGCTGACGCCGTAGTCCAGGTCCAGCACCGGGGTGAAGCTCAGGTCCACCCCGCAAGCGCGCAGTTCCGCGCCCAGCACATAGCCGGTTTCGGACGCCAGGCGCATGGCCGCCAAGGCGTCCTGTTCCCAGATTTCGCCGAACACGCTCATGGCGGGTATGGCGGTAAAACCGTCGCTGCGGAATCGCTGCACCCGGCCGCCTTCATGGTCGACCGCGATCAGCAAGGGCTCGTCGCGTTCGGCATGGATCGCGCTGCACAGGGCGGCCAACTGGCCCCGGTCCTGGAAGTTGCGGGCGAACAGAATGACGCCACCCACGAGCGGATCGCGCAAGCGGGCGCGTTCGTGCTCCGTAAGGGCCGTGCCTGCGATGTCCACCATGACAGGGCCGGGAGGCAGGGTTGCGTGCGTGGCATGGTCGGTCTTGGCGGTCTTGGCGGTCATAAGCGGGCGATGGGTGGGTTGCGATTTCTGGCAAGGCGATCGTGTCGGAAGGCGGTAGCGGTCGGCTCAGGCTCCGCCGGCCGGCAGCGCTTCGACGATGACGAAGGCGGCCACGATGTCGTGTTCATCCGTAATTGAAACATGGGCGGCGCCAAAACGCTTGCCGTACCAGCTTGCCAGAGGCTCCGCGAGATGCACTTGCGGCTTGCCGCCGCGGGCGTTCAGCGTTTGCATGCGCGGCCAGGACATGGGGCTGTGCATGCCCAGGCCTATGGCTTTGGAAAACGCCTCTTTGGCCGCAAAGCGGGTGGCCAGGTAGCGTATGCCGCGGCGCGGATCGCGGCCATGCCGCGCAAGAAAAACCTGGAATTCCTCCGGCCCCAGGACGCGGCGCGCAAACCTGTCTCCGTGGCGCTCGAAAACGCGCTCGACGCGGTCCATCCGCAGCAGGTCGACGCCTATGCCCGCCACCGCGGCCGGGCCTGTATGGGTGATCATGCGTTATCCGTAAGCGTGAACGAACATAGCATCATACCTTGTCCACCAGCGCTCACGGCGGCAACGGGCGCCGATGCGCCGCTCCCCGCTACAGCTTGATGAAATGCTCGCGATAGTGCTTGAGCTCTTCGATGGATTCGTAGATATCGGCCAGCGCCTCGTGGCGGCTTTGCTTGACGAAGCTTTTATAGACTTCGGGCTTCCAGCGCAGCGCAAGCTCCTTCAGCGTGCTGACATCCAGGTTCCTGTAATGGAAGAAAGCCTCGAGCCTGGGCATGTACTTGACCATGAAGCGGCGGTCCTGGCTTATGGTGTTGCCGCACAGGGGCGACTTGCCCGCTGGCACGTACTGCGACAGGAAGGCCAGCAATTGCTCTTCCGCCCGCCCTTCGGTCAGCGTCGAAGCCCTGACCTTGTCGATGAGACCGCTCTTGCTGTGCGTGGACTGATTCCACTTGTCCATCGCATCGAGCAAGGCGTCGCTTTGGTGTATAACCAGGACGGGGCCTTCCGCCACGAAACTCAGGTCGGCTTCGGTCACCACGACCGCCACCTCGATGATGCGTTCTTTTTCCGGGTCCAGCCCGGTCATTTCCATATCCAGCCACACCAAACGCTGATCGTTCGCCGCCATATAATCCTTCCTTAAAACAGTGATTTTCGCATACGCCCGCAATTCATGACCTTTATCCGGCCTTTATGATGTTTACCCTGCTGTTTGTCCTCTTCCTGCTGGGCGATGTCGCAACCCGGCTCTGGCTGTCGTTCCGCCAGGTTCGCCACGTGCAAAAGCACCGGCCCGCCGTGCCGGCCGAATTTTCGGACCGCATCAGCCTGCACAGCCATCAGCGGGCGGCGGACTACACCGCGGCGAAGATGCAGTTTTCCATGGTCGAGCACATCGTCGAGGCCGGGGTGCTGGTGGGCTTAACCCTGCTGGGCGGGCTGCAATTCCTGGATATGCAGCTGGGCCTGCTGATCGACAACGAAATGCTGCGGCAATTGGCCCTGATCGGCGCGGTGCTGGCCCTGCTGGGCACCATAGGCCTGCCCTTTTCGGCCTGGCGCAAATTCCGCCTCGAGGCGCGCTTCGGCTTCAACCGCATGACGCCCGCGCTTTTCATTCAGGACAGCCTGAAAACCCTGATGGTCACGCTGATCCTGGGCACTCCCCTGGCGGCCGCCGTGCTGTGGATCATGGGCAACGCGGGCCGCAACTGGGTATGGTGGGCGTGGGGCATATGGGTGGGCTTCAATTTCCTGGTGCTGTGGCTGTTCCCCACCGTGATCGCGCCGCTCTTCAATAAGTTCACTCCTCTGGACAATCCCGAGATGGCCGCGCGCATCAAGGGGCTGGCCGAGCGCTGCGGTTTCGCCCTCAACGGGCTGTTCGTCATGGACGGCTCCAGGCGTTCCGCCCACGGCAACGCCTATTTCACCGGCTTCGGCAATGCGCGCCGCATCGTCTTCTTCGACACCTTGCTGGCCAAGCTGAACATCGATGAAATAGAAGCCGTGCTGGCGCACGAACTGGGCCATTTCAAGCACCGGCACATCATCAAGCGCATGGCGCTGAGCTTCGTGGCGGCCTTGATATTCTTCCTGATGCTGGGCTGGCTTTCCAACCAGGCATGGTTCTACACCCAATTGGGCGTGCTGCCGCAGCTCGGGCGCCCCAACGACGCCCTGGCCTTGATCCTGTTCTTCCTGGCCATTCCGGTATTTACCTTCTGGGTTACGCCGCTGGCGAGCTGGCTGTCGCGCCGCGATGAATACCAGGCGGATCGCTATGCCGCCCAGCAATGCCCGCCCGAGCAACTGGTGTCGGCGCTGGTGAAGCTGTACGACGACAACGCCGCCACGCTGACTCCCGACCCCGTGCACTCGGCATTCTACGATAGCCATCCGCCCGCCGTGTCGCGCATACAGCGCCTCAAGCATGGGTAGCCGGCCCCTGCCGGCGCATCCCGCGGGGCAATTGAAGGGCCGCATCGTCGCCGCCCATGGCCGCCATTACACGGTCGAACTGGACGACGGCACGGTGCGCAAATGCTTTCCGCGCGGCAAAAAAGCGGGCGCCGCCGTGGGCGACTATGTCATGGTCCAGCCGCAAGGCGCGGAAGAAGGCGCCATAGAACGCATCCTGGAGCGCCGCAACGTGCTGTATCGCTCCGACGATATGCGCAGCAAGCAATTCGCGGCCAATGTCGACCTGCTGCTCATCGTGGTCGCGCCCCAGCCCATGTTTTCCGACGACCTGATGGGGCGCGCCCTGGTCGCCGCCCGCAGCGCCGGCATGGAAGCGCTCATCATCCTGAACAAAGCGGACCTGGCCGAAGGCATGCCGGAAGCTCGCCAGAGGCTGGCTGTCCTGGCCGCCGCCGGCATCGAGGTCATCGAGCTTTCCGCCCTGGACATCGACGGCACGAAAAACAGGCTGCTGCCGCGCTTGCGCGGCCGCTGCGGCTTGCTGCTGGGGCAAAGCGCCATGGGCAAATCGACTCTGCTGAACGCCCTCGTCCCGGACGCCGAAGCCGCCACCCAGGAACATTCGCAGGCGCTGGGCGCGGGCAAGCACACCACCACCAGCACCCGGCTTTATCACCTGCCCGATGGGTCCGGCGACATCATCGATTCCCCGGGCTTCCAGGCTTTCGGCCTGCTCCACCTGAGCGCGCACGATATAGAGCAAGGCTTCCCCGAGTTCCAGGAAGGCATGCGGCACTGCCGCTTCTACAATTGCACGCATCGCCACGAACCCGGCTGCGGCGTGCTGGCCGCCCTGGAGCGCGGCGAAATCGCGCCCGAGCGCCACGAACTGTACAAGCGCATACTGGCCGAAAACGAAGCGCAGAATACTTATTGAATGGGCCTGGACGGGTCGTGCCGGACGGCGGCCTCCAACGCGCATGCGGCGGCTTGCGGCAAAGGCAAGCCGCCGATTGAGGCGGGTGCTGGGCTCATTCCGCGAAGCCCGCGCCAGGCGGCCGCGTGAGCGCGCGCCTGATGAAAATCAGGCACATGGTGATCAAGGCAGCCATGCCGATGAAAGTCGCCGTCGCGGCAAATTCGGCGCCGACCAGGGCCAGGGGCGCATCGCTTCCGCCAGCGCCGACCGATGCGACGATGATCATGGCAAGCACGACGCCGACGAGGCTCTCGCCGACGATCAAGCCGGAGGCGAAAAGCGTACCTCGGCGTTCCGCGCTCTCCAGCAGGGGCTTGCTCTCGACCCGGGAACGCGCGGCCGAGACATGAATGCGTTTCTTGACCGCCCAGGCGATCAGCGCGCCCAGAAAAAGCGCGGTGACGATGGACGGCGGAAGGTAAAGGCCCATCGCGACGGCCAATGGCGGTATTCTGAACCTGGCGTATCGGGCCAGCAGGCGGTCGACGATGATGGCGGCAATGCCTGCGCCCACCCCGATCATGATATAGGTCCAGTCCAGAGTGTGGGCGAACAGGCCCTGGGCAATGGTGATCATCAAGCTCGCTTGAGGCGCCGCCAGCGCTTGGGAGGCATCCATGTCGGCGCGCGGCATGCTGCCGATGAAGCCATACGCATGGTAAAGAAGCTCGAGGACGGGCGGGATAACCATTGCTCCGACCACGCAGCCTATGATCAATGCCGCTTGCTGCTTCCAGGGGGTGGCGGACACCAGCCAGCCGGTTTTCAGATCCTGCAGATTGTCGTTGGAAATGGCGGCGATGGCTACCACGACCGAGGAGCAGAAGAGCGCCAATGCGGTGTAGAACCGGACGTGCCGCTCGTCGTCCAGTACGCCCTGGACCTGGCCGATGCCGATGAAAATCAGGGAAACCGCCAGAATGGAAATGACGGCGATGCCGGATATGGGGCTTGCGGAAGAACCGACCAAACCCGCCATATAGCCGCAGGCCGCCGCCACCATGAAGCCGATCAAAAAGGCCAGCGCCGTGCCGACCAGGACCAGCGTCCAGGCTACGGCCGGCGCAAGGCCGGACTGAGCCACGAACGAATAAAAGGTCGCTATCAGCAACACGAGCATGAGCAGGGTAATTCTCAACAGCGTTTTTGGAGAGAGGTCGGTATCGGTTCGCGCCATGCGCGTCGCCCCTGATCCGTCCTTCAATACCGCCAGGGAAACCCGCATGCCTTCCATCATGGGTTTGATCAAGGTGAACAAAGTCCAGAGCGCGGCTATGGCGATCATGCCCGCCCCGATGAGCCGCACCTGGGATACCCAAACAGACGTGGCGAAACTGCCGATGGCGACGCCTTCGGGCCAGGGCTGCGTCATGGTCAGCCAGGGAACGGCAATCCCCCAGGACAGGAATACGCCAAGCAGCATGGCGATGCCGCCGGTGATGCCGACCAGATAGCCGGCTCCGACCAGGGCGAAGGAAAAACCCATGGGAAGCTGGAAAATGGCGCGTCCCGCGCTGAACCAGTAGCTGACGCCGTCCGCGGCCAATTTGAAGCCATTGGTTATCAGGCTGAATCCGCCGGCGATGGCGGCGCCCAATACGATGTCCCCGAAGCCCTGCCCTTTTTGAGCTTCTGCGGCATTCTTATCGGGGTTTCCCGCGCGCAGGATTTCGGCTGCGGCAACGCCTTCCGGATAAGGCAGATCGCTTTTCACGATCAGCGCCTGGCGCAACGGTACGGTAAACACCACGCCCAGTATGCCGCCGCAAGCGCAGATCATGGCTGTTTCCACTAAAGGAAAACCTTGCCAATACCCCATCATCAACAAGGCGGGCAGCACGAAAATGATGGCGGAAAGCGTTCCGGCCGCGGACGCCTGCGTCTGGACGATATTGTTCTCCAGGATGTTGGAGTCCCGGAAAGCGCGCAAAACCGCCATGGATATGACAGCCGCCGGTATGGACGACGCGAACGTCAGACCGACCTTGAGACCAAGATAGACATTGGAGGCGGTAAAGACCAGGGTAATAAGGGCGCCAAGAATTACTCCCCGGAGAGTGAGCTCTTTGAGCGAGGTGGTGCTGTCGTGCATGACGGGTTCTATGAGGATGGGCTGCGGCCGCGGAATCGCCGGAAGAAGGGGAAATAATAAAATTGGTAAGAAAATAGCGCTAATTGTATAGCTTCGAGGGCGCGCGTGGCGTCTCATTTACGAGTGGCGGGATGGGCCAGTCCGGCGCCCAATACCATGAGCGCTCGATTTTTCGGGATCCGGGCGAGCGTCGGGACGCGCAATATGCGGCGGATCGGAAATCAATCGCCGCCGCGATGGGGCAAACCTCGCAGCTCGGCCTGTGCGGCAGCCAGATAATGGTAGAAGTTGCGTATCAGGGCCGCCGTGGCGCCCCATATGAAATACGATTGCCAGGTGATCGAAAAATAGTAGCGGTGCCCGCCGTCCGGCAATTGGGCCTTGTGCAGGCGGTGCACCGAAGTATCCATCAATACCGACAAGGGGACTTCGAACACCTCGGCCACCTCGGTCAGGTCGGGGGTGATGGTAAACCCCGGAAGTATCTGGCCAATGACCGGCTTCATGGTGAAGCGGGTGGACGTCAAGTAGCTGGGATGGGTGCCCAGCAATTGAATGAATTGCGGGGCAACCCCTATTTCCTCGTATGTTTCGCGCAAGGCGGCGGCGATCGCATCGCGGTCGCTGGCTTCGATGCGCCCCCCGGGGAAGCTGATCTGCCCGGCATGGTCATACAGATGGGAGGCGCGCCGCGTGAAGAGGACTTGCAGGCCCGATGGGCGCTGGATCAAGGGAAAGAATACCGCCGCCTGGATGATGTCGGGGCGGTTGGTAAACGCCTTGCCGAAGGAGCCGTTGAAGATGGGCTCCACCTGCCAACGGATGGGATGCCCGAAGGCCTGGCGGATGAAGTCCAGTTGCAGGCTTTCAGCCGACAAAGGCCGCAAGACTTGGCTTGCAACAATGGGTTGGACCATCGGATCAAAGGCGGGCGTCACGATGCTGCGCCCGGCCCGAGGAGGTCTTGGGTTCTGAGACATATATCCAATAAAACAAGGGCACCCTTCGGGTGCCCTTGCAATGGCGCATCGGAAAGAAAGCGGCTTATTCCCCAGCTTTCTTGGCCGACTTGCGAACCAGTTTTTCCTTGATGCGCGCGGCTTTACCCGAACGGCTGCGCAGATAATAAAGTTTAGCACGGCGTACATCGCCGCGACGCTTCACTTCTATGCTGGCGATTTGCGGGGAATACAGCTGGAAAGTACGCTCGACCGCTTCGCCCGAGGAAATCTTGCGGACGATGAACGAGGAATTGAGGCCGCGGTTGCGCCGGCCGATGACCACGCCTTCGTAGGCCTGCACACGCTTGCGGTTGCCTTCGACGACATTGACGTTGACGACGACGGTATCGCCGGGGCCGAAATCGGGCTTGGGTTCGCCGCCGGTAAGGCGGGCGATTTCTTCTTGTTCAAGAAGTTCGATAAGGTTCATGGTGAACACTCCAGTTTCATCGTATGCGGGTCAAAGGCTGGTTATTCAAAGATAAGCCCGCTAGAGGATGAGTTAGCAAAGCCCAACATTATATAGGGAAATGCGGGAGTTTAAAAACCGCCTGCGGCCCCCAGCCACATCAGGCATGGAATGCTGGCCCCCCACAAGGCGACCAGGCAGACATCCGCGGCCATGGAGCCCTTGCTGAGCCC
>Ga0180220_1000870_pt1 | contig 26687 bp, 26 predicted proteins | sample eDN5th37CBELigBY_FD_151335 | JGI IMG/M metagenome (GOLD analysis project Ga0180220, IMG submission 151335) | Enriched backyard soil microbial communities from Emeryville, California, USA - eDNA 5th pass 37_C BE-Lig BY (version 2) (version 2) | ecosystem: Environmental > Terrestrial > Soil >...
CAGCGGCGCTCGGAATCGGCCTTGCGAATGAACTCGTTCATGCGCTGGCGCTCGGCCGCTACGGCCTCAACGGGGGCGGGGGCGCGCAGCATGGTGTGCCAGGCGGCGCGGTCCTCGGTATTGTTGACGGACTGGCCGGACAGCAGCTTGTCGCGGTACAGGTCAAAATTGCGGGCAGCCAACAGCGCCTGGCCCGCTTCGCCCAATTTGGGCGAGGCCACCTGGCCCGTCAAGTCCAGGCAGAGCCCGGCCGCCTCGAGCACACGCAAGCCAGCTGGGTCAACGACCGACGCCTGGCCGGCCTCGATGAAAGCTTGCCATTCAGCGATTTGATCCAAAGTAGGCTGCGGTGGAGTGGACAGAACGCTATTCACGGGCGTCTCCAATATTGTTAGCGTCGTACGGAGCAAATTGTAACTGCTGTGAACCCAGAAGGGCCCCATCACAGGCCATCAAGGCCATGATGGATACGGGTCGACACAGCAGGCGGCATGCCCGGGTGGTATTATCGCGTTCGCCACAGCTTCCAGGCCGGTACAACGCCCGTCTACAACAATATGCCCGGTATCGTCGTTTTCATTCGCAGCATGGCATTCTTCGGCGACCAGCTCGTCACCTATCCTTTGTTGCATCAGCTCAACAAGCTGTACCCGCACAGTCCCATCACCGTCGTGGCGCACGACCCCGTGGAACAGCATTACACCCATTTACCCTGGGTGCACCGCTTCGTGCAGGCCAACAACTGGCGGGAAAAATACCGCGCCATACCCGCCGGCACCGACATCGTCATAGCGCTGCATCACAGCAGCGAGCAGTATGCGCTTCTGGCCGCAGCGAAACGCATCCGCAGCCGGCTGGGCTTCAAGAACAAGCGCGCCTTCGATTTTGTGTGGAACCACGCACACAAGAAGGACATCAACGACTACATCGGCCTGGCCAACCTGCAGCTTTTGAACACGCTGCATGCGTTCGACCCCATGGAGGCGGCTCGGGGCTGCATTCAGTGGCTGGCCGGCCAGAAGCCCGGCCGCACAGAGCACACCGCCGTGATGTTCATGGTGGGCGGCGGCGCCGGCGCATTCAAGCGCTGGGGCGTACCCAACTACACCGCGTTGGCCGACCGCCTGATTCAACACATGGGCCCCCAAACCAGCTTTACCTTTGTGCTGGGGCCGGCGGAAGAAGAAGAGCTGTCTCAACTAAAGGCATTGAACCGACCCGAATTCAAATTGCTGGTCAGCCGACCGCTGTCTGAAATTGCCGACCTAGCCCTGCACGCCAAGCTGATCGTGGCCAACGACTGCGGCCCCTCGCACATAGCCCAGAACGCCTGCGTGCCTTATGTAGGACTGTTCAACGAGGCCAACCCGGAATGGTTCTGGCAGCGTAGTAATACAAGGGCCGTCATACCAGACGGCCCTGTTCCCGATATTCAGCGAATTACGGTAGAGAAAGTGGAGCAGGCTTGTCTTGCCGTGGTGGCCTAGGCTCGGAGAGCACCATGAAGAGAGCCACCATGGCGGTATAGAAGCCTATGGTGTTCATGCGGCGGAACATGGTTTCGGTTAGGCCGAAGAAGAGGAAACCAAGGCAGACGGCAAGGCCCATGGCAGCCGCCGCTTTTTCCCCGTCGGGCGAATCTTTATTTAGCAGCCGAGGTAGAAGGTAAGTGCACGGTGCTATATAGATAAGTAATAAGCCGAGCACCCCTGGGAAACCAAAACCGAAAAATACCAGCAGCAAGTCATTATGAGGTTCTCCGAACGGGTCGTCTACTACGGCCTGTGCTACCAAGCCTTTAGGTACTCCGACATCTTTCATATATTGGTTGAACACGCCTCCACTTCCCAGCCCCAGCCAGGGATGACTGAGGCCGCCGTCGATGGCGGTACGCCACATTTGTAATCGAATGCACATCGAGCTGAAATCTCTGCTGTTGTCACCTCGGCACGTCTGCACTTCATGAATACCTTCAAAAATGCGATGACGCAGCGTATCAGTGTTGATTACTACAACCACTGCTAGTATTCCAGCTATCGAAAGCATGCTGAGTATCCGGCCCGGCTTAGTAAGGCCGACGAACAGTACAAGGCTAAGCAGCACGAAGATCGGTAACCCTAACAATCCAGTGCGAGTTTGTGCAACCAAAAAGCCTGCAAAGATGACGATTGCAACTAGAATTTTTACGATGCTCTCTAACTTTGTGTGGGCAGTAAGACTCCACTTGAGCGAGTACACAGTAATTGCACATAGCAGGAGCATAATGCTGGAGTAGGAGACGATTATGATGGAGGGCGTCTCAGGCCTGGCACCGGTGCTTATCGTTAGTCCTACTACAATAGCGGTGGAAATCAACCCTCCAACATATACTCCCCAAATTGCATTTCTCATGTGCTGTTTACGAACGTGCGGCAGTGTGAGTAGCAACAGCCATAAGCCGAGAATAAACCTTAGCGCTCCTTCACTGTTCGCGCCCGCCCATTGCCCATGGTACAAGGACGACACAGAAATGACCAAAAATAGAAAGCCGTATGAGCTGATTAGCAAGCGGTACTTCTGAGTCTGCGTCCAAGTGCCGGCAAAACGTTTCTTCCAGAGTAGAGCTAAGCTTGTGGCAAGTAATGTATAAAACACTCCGCTTGGCAATGAATGGCTAGTCAGCAAGGTTATAGGCAGCACTAGATATAATGCCAAGATTAAAATGGAAAGCATGTGGAGGTCCTTTGCGTACAAAAGCAACGCAACATTTGATGCGATAGTTTATCGCTATAACGGACAATCTTTGTTCCAGCCATATGTCTGGGTGTATAGCATTATCCGTATCGAGGGGCGAAGCTCATGCAATGGTCTTATTCTGCCTCTACGGTATCAATGGGGTGATGCCACTGCGTAAAATACATAGTCCCGATAGAGGATGACGATTTTTGTCACCTGTTCTTGCCTTGTTGTTGTGACCGTGGGTCCGGTCAGAATGTAGCCAAAAGGTCAAGGGGGTAATCGTCATGCGCTAGATGCGAATGTGAATTCCTACTGGTAACGCACGCATTTCAAATCGACACATCCGGTACACTTGGCACCTAGTGCATGGCGACAGGCTCTTATAATGAGTGTTGCACTGGGCCGCAGACGACATAGCGCCCATCCCAAATAAGCAGCCATAACAATAAATTAACTGGAGCACTTTTGTGGCACTAAACGCGAACAACAGTTATCCCTCAGACGAAATTGATCTTCGTGCATTGATACTCACGCTATGGACGTCAAAAGTACTGATTATCGTAATAACCTTGATATTTACCTGTATTGGAGCGGCCTACGCTTTTTTAAGCTCCCCTATTTACCAAGCATCAGTACATACCTTGCCATCTACTAGCAGTGGTCTCGCAAGCTATAACATCGCCAGCCAACTTACTGGTGCGGCAATTCGTGGCGCCGTGCCTGAGAGCTCGACGGGGATCGAACCACTTTCAACAGAAGCGGCTTATAAGATCTTTTTGCGGCATTTAAATTCCAGCACAATCCGACAGGAATTTTTTGAGAAATTTTACTTGCCAGCGCAGGCGGAAAACGAAACCGAGATCGAGAAACAACGGGCATGGAAGAGGTTAAACGATGAATTAACTATCACTCTACCCAAGAGGGTCGATGAGGTCGAAGCTAGTCTGCGCTTGGAAGGGAAAAACCCACACACCATTGCCGGTTGGGCAAATACTTATGTCGAATTAGCAACGCAAGCGGCCAGCGAAGAACTTTTAGATGGCCTTGCCGGCGAAGTATCAATTCGGAAACTCAGCGTGGTAGATCAAATCGCTACTCTTAGACAAATAGCTGAGAAAACGAGAAGAAGCCGCATCGCGCGAATAGAGGAAGCTTTAGCTATCGCCGAGGGCATCGGTTTAGAAAACCCTGCAGAAGGAATACCACTGATTGCGATTAATACTTACGATCGTGACACTGAAAATGTTACCAGCGGAAATTTGCTTTATTTGCGGGGATCTCGAGCTCTGCGGGCCGAACTACAGCAACTGCATCAGCGAGAGTCTGACGACCCCTATATCCCGGAAATGCCAAATTTACTTAAAAAGCAGGCTTTGCTTAATAGTATAGACCTAAACCCTGATTTATTATCAGTAGCAACTATAGACCGTGCTGCTATTGCACCTGAAGAACCCATTAAACCCCAAAAAGGGCTAATAATTTTAGTGGGTTTTATCTTGGGTGTTTTCTCTAGTATTTTCTTTGTGCTCTTACTCAGAATTATAAACACGCCCGAAAAGCTTTGAAATGAACTTGCATGTTATTGCAACGGCTCATGGGTGAACTGATCTTTAATACAGTTACTTTTGTGTGAAAAGCGCAAGAGTCTTGAAAGCCGTCGATCTAAATTGATGAACAGCAATGACGTTTCAATCGTATTTCCAACGGCTATTCTAATTTGACCGCATAGCATTTAATTTTTAAAAACAATTCCCATGCATATAAGCCGAAGAAAGCGCATGCTGCTCTATAGTACGCGCTCTAGGGTTTCGCAAACTACACTTGCTTTATTTGATTTAATTGCCTTCAATTTGGGGCCAGTGTTCGCCGCGCTTCTGGTAACTCTTTTATGGGGTAACTTAGAAGCTTATATACCCAGTTCGGAGATCAGTTCCCGGTTGACAGCTCATTTACTTCTGTCCGTCACATGCGTAGCCTGGTTTTGGACGAGATTACGTCATTACACATACCGTAAGCCGTTTTGGTTCGAACTGAAGGAGGTGCTGCGAACAATAATGATTTTCGCAGTGATTGACTTAGCGATCGTTGCTTTTTCAAAATGGCATCTATCTCGTTATATCTGGGCGTTTACATGGACGGCCATCCTAATACTTTTGCCATTTTGCCGTTTCGTCGTTAAACGTTTGCTTAACCGATTAAATCTTTGGAAGAAACAATGCATTATCATTGGCGCCGGCGCTAACGCTGCGGACGCATTCAAGGCGCTAAAAAGCGAGATAGAACTTGGCTTCGACATACAATATTTCTTTTCGTGTATGCCTGTCGAGCATAAGACACGCATGTTCGGTTTACCTGTCATCGACAATGAGCGATTCCTATGGCGGACAACTGACCGAAGCAACACGCATTACGTCATCGCGCTCGACGACGGGCAAGAAAAACAGAGAGAGTATTGGATTAAGCGTCTGGCGATGCACCGCTGCCGCGCAGTTTCCATAATACCTACTACACGTGGTTTGCCGCTGAATAGCACCGATATGTCGTTTATTTTCCGGCATGAAGTACTAATTTTACGCATTAATAATAATCTTACAAAAAAGTCAGCCCGATTTCTCAAACGTACATTTGATTTAACAGTATCTCTTGGGATCGCGCTAGTTCTATTTCCCATTTTATTAGCTATAGCCTTCCTTATTGCGCGCGATGGAGGGCCGCCTATTTATGGCCATACTCGCATCGGTAGGAATGGCGAACCGTTTAAATGCCTCAAGTTTCGTTCTATGGTGACAAATTCCCAGGAAGTATTGGCTAACCTCTTGGCTAGCAATCCTGTAATTCGTGAGGAATGGGAAAAGGATTTCAAACTTAAAGATGACCCTCGCATAACCCGCATTGGACAATTTCTGCGTAAGACTAGCTTGGACGAGTTGCCTCAACTACTTAATGTACTCAAAGGCGAAATGAGTCTGGTTGGCCCCCGACCAGTCATTATGGAAGAGCTGGAGCGATATCAGGAAAATAAAGAATATTACCTAATGGCTAAACCGGGCATGACGGGATTATGGCAAGTTAGCGGCCGCAGTGATGTTGACTACGACACCCGAATATATTTTGATGCTTGGTACGTAAAGAATTGGTCTTTGTGGAACGATATTGTGATACTAGTCAAGACAGTTAGAGTCGTCTTCAAGCGAGATGGAGCGTATTAAGTTTTCAGCTATAGGACTTCAAATGCGCACTGCCTATACATATTGTATAGGCTACGTCTAACGGCAGTTAGGGTTTAGCTTAATGATTTTGTTCTGCTAGCGATGAGCTACCGCAGGCTTCGAAAGTTAAAACTCGTTCTTAATTTAGCGACATGAAGAGGTTAAGAACGCGGGCGCGCACTGACCCTTTTTGATGCAAACGCGGGAGATGAGACGCTCAAGAGTAAATCTGCAATTTGGATCCGGGACGGAAGAAGGTCATCGCATTTACATGAATCGCTTAATTAACATCTTCTTGCGTGGCATCACGCTAATAAGTAAGTTTTTGCTAATCTCATTTTTAGCTCGTTTTTTGGAACCAACGGAGCTTGGTCTCTACGGGTTGGTTACAGCAACTATAGGTTATGCACTTTACCTGCTCGGTTTCGACTTCTATACCTTTACCACGCGCGAAATCTTAACGCGTGAGCGTCGCGAATGGGGGGGGTTACTTAAGAACCAAATTGTGCTTTCTGTCCTAGCATATGCAATATTCCTGCCATTGCTAATATTGGTATTTGTCGAAGACTTGTTGCCTTGGAATATAGCTGGTTGGTTTTTTGCTCTTTTAATCGTGGAGCATGTCGCTCAAGAATTAGGGCGTTTGTTAATTGCAATTTCTGAGCAATTAACAGCTAGTATGATATTGTTTTTACGTTCAGGTATTTGGGCTGTAGGTGTTACAGTTCTAATGGCTCTTGAGCCGGATTTACGCAGTTTGAATTTTGTATTGGGCGCCTGGACTCTTGGTGGACTATTAGCCATATCTTTAGGGATTTGGCGCTTAATTAGGCTAAGAATTTCGGGTTGGCATAGACATATAGACTGGAGTTGGATCGGCAAGGGGATAAAGGTAGCGATCCCTTTTTTACTTGCGACGCTAGCGATTCGAGGCATGTTCACACTTGATCGCTATTGGTTCCAGGCTTTGACTGACCCAGAAGTTCTGGGCGCATATGTATTATTTATTGGGTTTTGTAATGTGCTTATGTCGTTTCTCGACGCAGGCGTATTTGCTTTTGCCTACCCTAGTTTAATTAGTGCATACAATAACAATGACGCGGCGGCATTCCATACTGGGGTTCGTCGAATGCTGATACAAACAGTGGCGTTTTCGCTAGCTTTTGTTGTTATTGCTATGTTATTGATTGAACCACTTTTAGTATGGTTGAACAAAGCTATATATAGTGAGCACCAATCTTTATTTTTTTGGCTATTAATAATTATGGTTTTATATGCATTGGGAATGGTGCCTCACTTTGGGCTATATGCTCAAGGTAAGGACCGGCCAATCATTTATAGCCATGTTATTAGTTTACTAGTATTTATTTTGGCGACATGGTTTTTTTCTCTGTTTTGGCCATATTTGGCCGTGCCATTAGGATTAAGTGCTGCCTTTACTATGATATTGTTATCTAAAACATTGGCATTTTATCGGCTAACGCCCCTACGGTATCGTACCGCTAAATAAATTATATATATTTATAGAGTAAATAAGGAATTTATTGGATGCTTAGTAATAAAACTATACTCGTTACCGGTGGGACAGGCTCATTTGGCAATACTTTTGTGCCGATGACCTTAGCAAAATACAACCCCAGAAAAATCATTATTCTATCCCGCGATGAGATGAAGCAGTGGGAAATGGCAAAAAAATTCCAGGGCGATTCCCGGGTGCGCTTCTTTATTGGCGATGTTCGAGACAAAGATCGCTTATATCGAGCATTAGACGGCGTTGACTATGTCGTTCATGCAGCCGCTACGAAAATTGTACCAACGGCGGAATATAACCCATTTGAGTGTGTTAAAACTAATATACTTGGTGCTATGAATCTTATCGATGCCTGTATCGATAAAGGTGTAAAACGGGTTGTGGCGCTTTCTACCGATAAGGCTAGTAGTCCTATTAATCTGTATGGTGCCACTAAATTAGCTTCCGACAAGCTATTTGTGGCTGGTAATGCTTATTCTGGCGAGCATGGTTCGCGGTTTTCGGTTGTTAGATATGGCAATGTTATGGGTTCTAGGGGATCGGTCATACCCTTTTTTATGTCCATTAAGGATAAGGGCGTATTACCCATTACCGACGAACGCATGACCCGCTTTATGATTTCTCTGGAAGAGGGCGTGGAGTTGGTGTGGCACGCTTTCGACGACATGATCGGTGGCGAAATATATGTAAAGAAAATTCCATCTATGAAAGTCACGGACTTGGCTAGTGTGGTGGCTCCCACTGCACGTCAGGAAATTGTCGGTATTCGCCCAGGCGAAAAGTTGCACGAGCAAATGATCGGTGCTGAAGACTCATTCTATACCTATGAATATGACGAGCATTACAAGATACTGCCCGCTATTAACGACTGGGCCGGTTCTAAGGAGCGCATCAAGGATGGGAAAAGGGTCTCCGAAGGGTTTGTGTATTCAAGCGACAATAATTCCGAATGGATGGCTCCAGAAACCTTACAAGCTTGGATAGACACTAATCGACACAAGATAGGTGCTATCTGAGATTATTCAAGCTGTTTGAGGATAATGTGGAGAGAGTATATGAAGATTGCGGTTATTCCTGCACGTGGTGGTAGTAAACGCATACCTCGGAAGAATATTAAACTCTTCCACGGGAAACCGATAATTGCGCATTCAATCGAAAAGGCACTTTCATCTTGTTTGTTCGATCGCATAATAGTGTCCACTGACGACCATGAAATCGCCGACATCGCCGTGCGATTCGGTGCAGAGGTTCCCTTTGTGCGGCCTCCGTCTCTAGCTGACGATACCGCTCCCACTGTCCCAGTTATTGCACATACAATTGAGTTCTGTGAAGATTCAAAGAGACCAATTGATTACGTTTGTTGTATTTATCCTTGTGCACCGTTTATCGAAGTTCATGATTTAGTGGCGAGTCTAAGAATGCTGGAGAGTACCGGGGCGAGTTATGCGTATCCTGTAACTGAGTTTTCTCACCCTATTCAGAGGGCAATGATTCGGTCTGATAAGGGTGAAATGAAGTTCATAAGGCCTGAGTGTGAAATGATGCGCACACAAGATTTACCCAAGGCATACCATGATGCCGGCCAATTTTATTGGGGTCGAGCCAGTGCTTGGAGGGCACTAAAAAAAATGCATTCGGAGGGGGTGGGGCTTATAGTGCCCCACTGGCGAATCGTTGATATTGACACAATGGACGATTGGCAGAGAGCTGAATCCTTATTTCAGTTTATAGCGAACAGATGAGTGAAGGGTTTAATGGTGGAAGCTAAAAAGAAGTTGCTAATACTCGGAGCAGGGGGGCTCTTAGGTAGCGAGCTTATGAGCAACCCATGCTTTTCAGATTGGAACGTTATGGGGCAAGCTCGCTCCCCTGAAGGCATGGGGCGGAACGACTTTAGTATACAGAACGAGGTTTTTACACTGCTTAATGCAGCAGCTCCAGACGCAATTCTTAACTTAATAGGCTTAACAGACGTAGATCGATGTGAGGCTTTTCCCAATGAGGCGTACGTTAGTAATGTTAAAACATTAGAAAATGTGGTCGGGTGGATAAAAACAAGGGATAAACCTGTCTATCTCGTTCATATTTCTACGGATCAAGTATATGATGGAACTGGCCCACATTATGAAAAAGAAGTTATTCTGAGAAATTATTATGCCTTCTCGAAATATGCGGCCGAGTTAGTCGCCGGGTCGGTGCCCAGTGTTATTTTAAGAACAAATTTTTTTGGACGGAGCAAGTCTGATAAACGTAGAAGCTTGACTGATTGGCTATTTCATTCCTTGCGTGATGGTAGGGAAATCCAGGTTTTTGAAGACGTATTGTTCAGCCCCCTTTCGATGTCTACTCTTGCAGAAATGATGGCCGTCGCTTTGCAGAAGAGAATTACAGGTATTTATAATCTTGGGTCCCATGATGGGATGAGTAAAGCAGACTTTGCATTTCACTTCGCACATCTTCTAAACATGAGGGCTGGGTTAATGAGTCGAACCACAACACAAAAAGTTGATTTCTTAAAAACCTACCGTCCTAAAGACATGCGTTTAGATGTCGGAGCCTTTGAACAAGCTGCAGATGTGAAGTTACCCTCTCTAATCGTTGAGCTTGAAAATGTCACGCGAGAATACCAAAATGAAATTTGACTCTACCCTGGATATTGACGAAAAAAGAATAGGACTTAATTTTCCTGTTTATTTTATAGCAGATATTGCAGCCAACCATGACGGCTCACTTGAGCGAGCAAAACAATTAATTTATTTAGCTGCCGAAGCAGGGGCAGACGCTGCAAAGTTCCAGCATTTTAAAGCAGAAACCATCGTAAGTGATCATGGTTTTAAAACATTGGGTACTCAGCAATCACATCAAAAAGAATGGAAAAAATCCGTTTTTGAAGTATATAGCGACGCAAGTGTTGATCTTGGGTGGACTGAAGCATTACAGGATACTTGTAAAGAAGCAGGAATTAGCTTTTTTACGAGCCCATATAGTCTTGATCTAGTAGACCACATTGATCCCTATGTGCCTGCCTATAAAATTGGGTCTGGCGATATTACATGGATTGACATGGTGGAATATATTGCAGCTAAAAACAAGCCGTATATCTTAGCGAGCGGAGCTTCAACTCTTGATGATGTGCATCGAGCAGTAGCTGCGGGAGCGAGCATAAATCCCAAACTTTGCTTGATGCAATGTAATACCAACTACACAGCAAGCCTTGAAAATTTTAAATATATACATTTAAATGTCTTAAAGTCTTATCGAGCAATGTATCCTGATTTAGTGTTGGGGTTGAGTGATCATACACCCGGGCATGCGACTGTATTGGGTGCAGTGGCTTTGGGCGCGCGTATGATTGAAAAGCATTTTACAGACGATACCTCTCGACAAGGTCCCGACCATGCTTTTTCTATGAACCCCGCAATGTGGCGCGAGATGGTCGACAGAACGAGGGAGCTAGAGAATGCACTAGGAGGTGGTGTCAAAAAAGTAGAAGGGAATGAAGAGGAGACGGTAGTACTGCAACGTAGAGCCATTCGCGCAGCTATCGATTTAGCCGCAGGTACAGAAGTTAAGTGTGAGTATTTAACCCCATTAAGGCCGTGCCCGTCCGACGCTATTCCTCCTTACCATATTGTTGATTTAATTGGTAAGACCCTTCGTCACGACTTAAAAAAAGGCGCACACATTCGATGGACCGATATCGAGTAGCATTAGTAATCCCCGCCTTCAACGAAGAGGCGACGATTAGTAACGTCGTACGCGGGGCCTCGGAGTATGGACGGCCAATAGTTGTAGATGATGGCTCTAACGACAACACTGTTGAGTTAGCTAGACGAGAAGGTGCGATAGTTGTATCGCATAGCCTCAATCAAGGATATGACGCGGCACTGAGTACGGGTTTTGAAACAGCAGCCAAGCTTGATTTTGAGGTGATCATTACTTTGGATGCTGATGGGCAGCACGATCCAGCGTTAATTACTCGCTTTCTCGAGGCTATAGAAAACGGAGCTGACGTTGTTTTGGGTGTAAGAAATAGAAGGCCACGGATAGCCGAGCATATTTTTGCATTTTACGCCAGGTATAGATATCGAATATATGATCCACTATGTGGGATGAAGGCGTATAAGCGTCATGTTTATGACGCAAAAGGGGATTTTGATTCTTACAAATCAATTGGAACAGAGCTTGCATTGTTCGCTGCCCGTAGAAAATACGTAGTCGAGCAAATTAAGTTTTTGGTGGGAGATCGGCAAGATCAACCTAGGTTTGGCCGAATATTTATCGCCAACATACGGATTTTGCGAGCTATGCTTATGGATATATTTTATAGCTAAAACAGATATATTTCAGTTGCTCGGTAAGCCTAATTTATATTGGTTTTAAGACAGAATTTGTTTATCGTCTTGTTAAGTCAGAAGCGATTTTATATTATCAATAAACGTTTATGATGTCATAGCGCTTTACTCGTTAGATGAGTGATCACGTCAAATATACCATTATTCCCGGTAATATTGAGGAGGCCGTAGATATAATCGGCCTCATGGGCTATCTCGGTGTCAAAAAGGTTGAGGTTGTTTTATTTGAAAATTTGTTTAGTAGGCCCGATGCATTACCCTTCTCTGGTAGCGTGGAACTGGATATAAAATATTTTCCGGCAGGTTGCGGAGCTAGAAGGATTACTAAGCTGGTAGCATACCTATTGAGGGGGGCGCCCACCGTAGTATGTGTAGGAGCACAATTAGCATATCAGAGAATAGCTTTCTTTTTAGTGAGAAAAAAGATTAAGCTAATGGTGTATAACCGGGGCCTATTAGCTGATATATCTAAGTCTCCCATCCTATCCCTAAGATTACTCCGAACTATTCCGCGTTGTTTAAGGAAATATAGATTATTAAATCCATATTTGGCGGATTATTCATTGGTATTAGGCGATAGTAATGGAAGAATGCTAAGAAAGTACGGCGTACAAAATACTTATTCTGTTGGCTTGTTTCCCACGAGGCGGGGCGTAATATTTGAACCGAATGAAGCGCGGCGGTTTAAGAAAACCACTGTAGTGCTGATAACGCAGGCCTATAGATCTCATGGAATGTTGGAGCAGGCAAACCAACAGATAATTTTTTTGGAAAAAATGATTGCACTATTAGGCGAGTTAAGTGCAGACTGTATATTGCGCGTGCACCCTCGAGACCTAGATGATTACTCTTCTATTGTAGATGTGCGAGAAATTAATCGGGAAGGAAAGCAGTCGTTTATTAATCGTTGCGTAGATATGAAGCTTCATGGAGAAAATGTCGTGCTTATCTCGCCCCCATCCACGTTTCTTGTGGAATGGGTAAACAATAAGCTCCAAGCTATACTGTATAAAAACTCATTAATAAATGACATTTACGAGAGCTTTTATGATTCGTTGAAGGGCGATTACGGTCTATCTGACTCTGTTGGCTTTTTGAAACCGCTGTTCGATATTATGGAGTTGCAATATAAAGAAGTTAACACTGAAAATATGGGAGAGATATATAGCGAAGATGGACGAAAAGCGCTTGTAAAATCGATGGTGCTCAATGGCCTATTATAGCCTACTAGTTCTTCTCCTCATCATATTTCTATTGCTCTTTACGTATTTTTCGTTAAGAGATAAGTTGTTGATATACCCGCTGTTACTCCCGATGTATTCAGCATTATGGCAAATAGTTTCAGTATTAGTGGTTGAGCATGGGTTTTATATTACTGAACAGAAAATTTATTCGTATCATACTTTTGGTGCCATAAGAACTATTTTTTCGCATGCTATTTTCTTTATTTCTTTTGCCGCGTTTTCCAGGATCTTCCCGAAGCTAAGGGTCCAAGACACTGGAAACAGATTTGGATCTTTCTTTGCCGCCTTTATATTCGCATGGGTTGCCTTTGGACTCATAATTAGCTATTTAAATGCTATCTCATCTCCGTTACCAATAACCGATTTAAACATTACGCGTTTCAACTTTATGGAGAACTCTAGATATCCCTGGGTTTCCTATATAACGTCCGAACGCTTTTTCTACGCTTTTTCATTAATTGGCGCCACTTATAGCTACTATAGCAAAGTAAGCTTAAAGAGAAGAGCTATATTCTTATATCTCTTGCTAATTATTTATTTGTTTTTGATTGGAGAAAAGTTTACTGGTCCTGTTCTTGGCTCGATAATATTATTTATTTATATTATGGTCAATTTTCACCAGCATCATGAGGCGAAGCATTTAATTGTAAAAATAAAGATTTTCTTTATAATTTTCTCCGCCCTAATTTTTGCATATGTATATTACAACTACATTTACCGGTATACCTTGAAAGATGTGGTTGGTTCCCCAATCTTGGCTTTGTTGTACCGGGCCTTTGTCCTGCAAGGACATACACAGTGGGGCTTGGATGCGCTATATGCATTAGGAAGGGGCGAAACAATAAATGCTTGGTCTTCTTATGCCTACTCGGGAATGTCTATTGCAATGGACGCGATTGCTCCCCCAGAGGTATTAGACGCCTTTAAGAATGTAAAAAATGCTTCTTTTTCATCCGCGTATCCGGGCATTTTGTTATACGCCGGAGGGTGGCCAGTAGTCTTCTCCGTACAAATATGTATGGCCTTTGTTTACTTACTTATCGCTAGGTGCTTCCTATGGTCTATTGCAAATAGATATTTACTCTCGAGTATCTTCTCCATGCAAGCTATGTTTGTTCTTTTTTATATTTACAATATGGGGAATTTTAACGAGCTCTTGTCAATAAAGTTCTTGGCGTCTGTATTTGGGATTTTGTTTGTTCTTATTGCTAGAAGTACCTTGAATGTACAACAAGAAGATTAATTTTTCCGTTTTAATTACCGTTTATCTTGGAGATGCATTAGAGGCATTTCGAGCTGCTATTGAAAGCATACTGAACCAGACGCTCATGCCCAGTGAGATTTTAATTGTTGTTGATGGTCCATTGGGAGCGGACATTCGGAATTATTTAGTCGAATTGGAAATCAAGCAGAATATCGTCAAAGTTCATCATATAGAAGAAAATGTTGGGCTAGCGAAAGCTCTTAATATTGGGCTGGATTTGTGTATAAATGAAATAGTTGCTCGAATGGATTCTGACGATATAGCTAGACCAGAAAGATTCGAAAAAACAATACCGATAATAATGGAAGACAGTTCAATCTCATTAATTGGGGGGCAGCACGAGATCTACAATGACGATATGTCAAGGTGTGAGGGAGTTCGGGTTGTCCCCACTAATATAGGTGATATCAAAAGATATAGTAGATTTCGTACGCCTATTAATCATCCAACTATTGCATTTAGAAAAAGCAGTGTAAAAAAAATAGGAGGTTATCCTGAGGATGTCGGTAGATTTGAAGATTGGGGGCTATGCTTATCATTATTAAAGAATGATTTTTCTATAGTGAATGTGGCAGATTTTGTTTTAAAGGTACGAGGGGGGGGGGGGATGATGTCTCGTAGGAGCGGACTCACATATCTAAAGGAAGAGGTCCGTGCGCTTAAGAGAATGCGCCATTTAGGTTTGCTGTCTTTAAGTCAATATATATTAAATTTATGTATTAGATGTCCGATACGTCTCATTCCTTCCAGCAAAGTTAAATATTTTTATCGCTATTTTCTGAGGCGCTAGAAGAGTTTGTTCTTTTATCCTCAGAGTTTGGTTAACTCATTGATGTGCGTATTTTTTTGTGAGTAATGATCGCGATAGCATCGGTCAATTGCTTCGTATGGAGCAAGAATAGTAGATGTTGTATAACGTATGCCGATCGAATCTTTAACAGCGATATTATGAGACCGATCACAGCAGCTTAAAGTCGGTTCATCAGTATGTTAGTTATTGCATGCTTTGATGATCGAGAATAGCTTTGCGTTTGATCTACATAACAAGAAGCCACTCGCAATCCAGCGCGAAAACACTTTCACCCTTTATCCTCCGCTAACACACTCCCTAGCCGCCTCCAGCACCACCTTCATCATCGGATTCACCATCGCTTCCATCCTATAAATAATCCCGATCGGATAGTTTGACGATAGATCCCCATCCGGCACCAGCGCGACTTTACCCAACTCTGCGTACGTCCGAGCCACATTCTTGGGCAGTATCGACAGCAGCTCGGAATGATTCAGCATCTCTATAGTCGCGAAGACCGAGGTGGTTTCCACCTCCACCTGTGGGGCGGTAATGCCCCGGGTGGCCAGCCATGACGCCACCATGTTGTACAGGGCGCCTTCGCGGGCGGGCAGCATCCACGTCATGTCGCCCAGCACGGCCGTGCGGTCGGCCGGCCGGGTGTTCAGCAGCGGGTGGCCGATGCCGCACACGATGGCGGTTTCTTCGTTGTACAGGCCTTCATGGCGCAAGTCCGGGGTGAGCATGTCCATGACGATGCGGCCGAAGATGCAATCGATCTCGCCGTTGGAAAGCTGCTGCAGCAGAGGGTGTTCTACGGCTTCATTGATGGAGATGTGCAGGCCGGGCCAGCGGCGTTGCAGCGCTAAATAAAGTTTGGGCAGGAACTCGGGCACGGCCACGGGGAAGACGCCTATGCGAAGGCGGCCGGCGGCGCCCTGGCGGGTGGACAGCAGCTCTGCGTGGGTGGCGTGCATTTCGGCCAGCAGGACGCTGGCGCGGCGGGTAAGGGCTAGGCCGGCGGGGGTGGGGGTCAGGCCGCGGCGGTTGCGGGTGTATAGGGTGGTTTCGAATATATCCTCGATTTCCCTAAGTAGCTTGCTGGCGGTGGGCTGGGCCATGTGCAGCCTTTTGGCGGCGCGCCCTACGTTGGGATCGCGGCCGAGCGAGTCCAGAAGCGCCAGATGGCGCAAACGCAGGCGGCCGACCAGGCGCTGGAAGTCGGGAAGCTGGGTCATGTGGTATTCCGATATGGCATTACAGGGCTCGGTGGATACGGGGCTATCTTATTTCATGATGGCTCTCTGCCTTGATTCATGCGTTCGGTGAGAGGACAAGAAATCGCCGCCAATCCTGGGTTTCAAGGGAAAACCCCTACATAAACCTTGTATATTTAGCTTTGGAACAAAGGTATTATTAATTCATTTCCAGCAACACTAATCATATGAACACATCTCCTGACACGACTTCTACCTCCGCAATCCAAGGCGAACAGCAGCGCTTGCGCTTGGTGAACGCGCTGCTGCCTTTTCTGGCGGTACATACCTCGATTCGCGATGGCTATGCGGCAATGGTTGGAATAAGCGGGCCGCAATATAGCGTGCTGCTCTATATCAAGCACTTTTCTGATAAAGGCGCTCCTTGCGTCAAGGATGTGGCTGAACACCTTCATTTGAGTGCGTCGTACATCACGGCCGAGGTGGGGGTGCTCGAGCGGAAGGGCCTGCTCGTCAAAACAAAAGACGATAGCGACCAAAGGGTGGTTCGCCTCGCGCTTAGCGAACGCTCCAAAGAACTGCTTGAGGGAATTCAAGATGTTCGATCGCAGGTAAACAACGTGCAGTTCGGGGTGCTGACGCCTGAAGAGTTGACGGTGCTGGCGCCGATTATCGAACGTCTGATAGACAGCAGCCGCGAGGCCCTTACTTTGCAGCGGTATCTCGCTACAAGAAATGCGAAGCCTCATGGCTCTCGGTAAGGCCGATTACTAGGGAAACTGAAATGAGCTTTACGCCAAGGGAATTTCGAAACGCTTTGGGCCTGTTTCCCACCGGGGTGGCGGTGGTAACCGCGGTGAATGCGGAGGGCCTGAAAGTGGGGATCACGGTGAACTCGTTCACCTCGGTGTCGCTTGACCCGCCCTTGGTTTCTGTAAATCTCTCGAAGAACATCGCCAGCTACAACGATCTGGTGAATGCCGAGCATTTCACCATCAATGTCTTGAAGAAAAGCCAGCGCCAATTGTCAACGCAGTTTGCGCAGGCGTATTCGAACAAATGGGAGAACGTGGCGTTTTACCTGAATGAATACCAGGCGCCGGTGCTGGAATGCGCGCTTGCCACGTTCGAGTGCAGGCATTACTCGAAGTTCGATGCGGGCGACCACGCCATATTGGTGGGCCAGGTCTTGAACTTCGACGTTGAAAATGAAGAGATGCCTTTGCTTTTCTATAAAGGCGGTTATCACGAACTGCCGGCAACCAACCCTTGAATAAGAACACGCCTGCATGTGCGGGCTAGGTAAAGCATAGAGAGAAGACCATGAGAATAGCGCGTTATCGCCGCCCGCAGTCCGACGCGTCGGAAATGGGGTTTGCCCATGGGGGCAAGCTGTATCGAGTGCAGGACGTAGAGCGGGCGTCGTCGGGCCGCGATTCCAGCCTGTCGAAAGTTGAGGGGCAATGGGACGGCATGGTCGAGCACGTCTTTCAGAATGCTGGGCGGTACGAGCATTACTACAGCGAGCTGGCCGAGGGCGGCGCGCAACTGTCTGTCGTTGAAGGCGTAGACGCCGACAGCGTGGTGTACGAGCCCCCCATTTCTTACAAGAACAAGCTGCTGTGTGTGGGGAAGAACTACGCAACCCACCTCGAGGAACTGCGCCGCACCGACCTGATCAAAGAACTGCCCACCGAGCCGACCGGCTTTGTCAAGATTCACGACAGCCTGGCGGGCCACAACGCGACCATCAGCAAGCCCCCGAGCGTTTCCCAGCTTGATTACGAGCCCGAGCTTGTGTTTGTGCTGGGCAAGGGCGGCATGAACATTACTGAAGAGTCGGCGCTGGAACATGTCTTTGGCATCACTTTGCTTAACGACCTTACGTGTCGGGAAACTCAGCGCAAAGAGGTGCAAAGCGGCACCCGGTTCTGGACGGCGAAGAACGCCCCGGGGTTTGGCCCGCTGGGCCCCTGCATCGTCAGCATGAGCGAAATAAAAGACCCATACGACCTATGGGTAAGTTGCAGCGTGAATGGCGAAGAAAGAATGCGGGTGAATACGCGCGAACAGATCTGGAAGATCTCGAAGATTCTTGCGCATTTTTCAAGGCTGGTTTGCCTGCGCCCCGGAGACATGTTTTCAACGGGTGCCCCCGGAGGTGTGGCGGTGGGGCAAGCGAACTCCGAGGCGCTTTTCTTGAAGCCCGGCGACACCGTGACTTGCAGCATTGGCGAGCTGGCGCTCGATTTGGTCAACCACATACGTTAGTTATTGATAATTTGAATCTGGAGGGGGTTATGTCAACCATTACACGCGGAAATCCCGGCAACCTGAAAAACGTCAGAAGCAATATCTACAACCATTACATACGGGTCGACAACCCTAAGTCGTTGATCTTTCTTTCGGGCCAATTGTCGCGCGACGAGAACGGCCAGCTCGTAGGCGCGGGCGACATGGAAGAGCAGACGCGGCAATGCATCAGGAACATGGAAACCGTTATGAAAGAGGCGGGCGGCACGCTGCGGGACATCGTTTCGCTGGTTGTATACACCTGCGACGTGCGTGAGTTCAAGAAGATTGTCTCGGCCCGCATGGAGTTCTTCAAAGAAGACCTGCCCACCAGCACCATCGTCGAGGTGAACCATCTTGCAGACCCGGGGTTGCTGATCGAGTTTCAGGCGATAGCGGCCCTGTAACGGGCTGCGCGCAGGACACTGTTTGCCGCTTTTCTATTTATCCAAATGGGTTCGGGAGTATCGAGTTGAGAACGGGACAACAATATCTGGACAAGATTGCCAGCCGCAAGGCCAATATTTATATCGGCTCTGAGCGGGTGGAGGACGTTACCCAGCATGCCGCGTACAAGAATGCGGCGCGGGTGGTGGCCAATATGTACGACGAGGCGGCCAAGCCGGAAAACAGGGACATTCTGACGTTTTCGGAAGACGGCCGAGACTACAACGCGATGTGGCTTCGCCCGCGGTCGGCCGCCGATCTGGAAAAGCGCAATGCGCTGCATCGGGCCTGGGCACAGTGCTCGTACGGTTTGTTTGGCCGGTCGGCCGATCACGTTGCCGGCTGGATCACGGGCATGTCGTGCATGCCCAGCGTGTTCGAAAGGCAGGGCAGCCGTTATGTCGAGAATATCGAAAAATACTATCGCTATGCGCGCGAGAACGATCTGTACATTGCTTACGCGGTGGTAACGCCGGCGGGCGCAAAGAGTTCGGATCCGACAAAAGTCACCACCGACAAATCGGCCCCGAGTTCTTCTTGGGCGCAGAATGCGGCCTTGCGTGTCGTGAAGGAAACCGACGAAGGCCTGATCATCTCGGGTTTCAAGATTCTGGCCACGGGCGCCATTTTGGCCGATGAAATCCTGTTCGGTAATTACCAGCCGCTTGCCAAGGGGCAAGAGGCATTTGCCGTGGCCTGCGCCGTGCCGGTCGACGCCCCGGGGCTGACGCTGATCTCTCGAGGGCCGTTCGTATCCGAGGACAGGGCCGAAGTCGACAACCCGCTTGCCTACAACTTCGACGAAACCGATGCAGTGGTGTATTGCGATAACGTCCTGGTTCCATGGGACAGGGTCTTTGCGCACAACCATACCGATGCGGCCAAGGCCATATTCAACGACACCCCGGCCCACGTGCTGGGCAACGTTCAGGCCCACATACGGCACTTAGAAAAGCTGCGCCTTTTGCTTGGCGTGATGGAGCGCGTGCTGGTCAGCAATCAGATTATCGACATTCCGGCGGTGAGGGACATGCTTGGCCTTCTGGCGACCCGGGTGGCCATGGTGGATGCCCTGGTCATCGCCGAGACGGCCAACCTTGAAACCTGGGAGGGAGGCTATGTGGCGCAAGATCGCCAGGCCTTGTACGCAACCATGGCCTACACCATGGAGTACTACCCTGAGTTCATCGATCACTGCCGCCAACTGATAGGCAGCCATTATTTTCAGCTGCCCGCCGACTCAGGCTTTTTGGACAACCCGGTCACCAGCGACATCTACATGAAGTTCTCTTTGTCGGACAACATCGCGGAAAGCATGCAGCGCTACAAGCTGATGCGGCTTGCCTGGGATCTGATCGGATCTGAATTCGCCAGCAGGCACACCCAGTACGAAATGTTCTACAACGGCCCGCGCCATGTATGCCGCGCGCGCGCGCTGGGCAATTTCAGGTGGGACGGCGTGCGCTCAGAGGTGGACAGATTGTTGTCAAGCATTGAAGCGTAATTCACAGCCTTGTCCCTGCGGCCGTATTCGCGGTGCAGGACCCGGGGGCAGCTTACTAACATGGGGGTGCGTCTATGCTGATTGCCAATCATGGAATAGAAGATCTATCGATCGTTATAAGAAACATCGGGACCTTGCTGACGGGCGATATTGAAAACCCGATTTCCGATGCCAGCGCCGTTTTCGTGCAGGCGGGCAAGATCGTGGCCGTAGGGTCTGATAAGGATTTCGACGCCGATGCCGCCGATATGGTCATCGATTGCAATGGCACCACTTTGGCGCCGGGCCTGATCGATTCTCACGTTCATCCGGTGGCGGGCGATTTCACGCCCCGGCAGAACCAGATCGGGTGGATCGATTCATGCCTGAATGGCGGCGTTACCACAATGATATCGGCGGGCGAGCTGCACTACCCGGGCCGCCCCACCGACATACAAGGCGTGAAGGCGCTGGCCATTACCTCGCAGCGGGGCTTCAAGAATTTCCGTCCCAGCGGGGTGAAGGTTCACGCCGGCGCCCCCATCGTTGAAAAAGGCATGGTCGAAGCCGATTTCCGCGAGATGTCCGAGGCGGGTGTGAAGATGATAGGTGAAATCGGCCTGGGTTCTGTCAAGGCCGGCTACGAGGCCAGGCAGATGGTCGAGTGGTGCCGAAAATACGGCATTCAAACCACCATTCATACCGGGGGCGAATCAATTCCGGGTTCAGGCCTGATCGACAAGGACGTTGTGCTGGAGGCCGACGCCGATGTCATCGGGCATATCAACGGAGGGCACACCTCTTTGCCTTATAAGCAGGTGTGCGAGCTTTGCGAGCGCAGCGACAAGGCCATGGAGATCGTGCACAACGGCAACGAGCGCATCGCGGTCCTTACGGCGCGCCATGCCCACGAGCTGAAATGCCTGCATCGCGTGATATTGGGTACCGATGCCCCCACAGGTTCGGGCGCCCAGCCTCTGGGCATCATTCGCACGATTTCGCTGTTGGCGAGCCTAGCCGACGTTGCGCCGGAAATCGCCTTCTGTTTTGCCACCGGAAATACGGCGAGGGTCCGCGACCTTGACTGCGGCCTGATCGAACCGGGGCGCGCGGCCGACTTCGTATTTATGGACAAGCCCATGAACGGAGAAGGGCGCACGCTGCTCGAGAGTGTGCGGGTGGGCGATCTGCCGGGAATAAGCATGGTGATGATCGACGGCCAGATCAAGTGCCTTCGCAGCCGCCTGACGCCCCCGGCGGCCACCATGCCGGTCATCGTGAAGCAGCCCAACCGGGTTATTGAGTTGCGTTGAGCATCGGAATACGGAGCTCATGGCGTGTCTTGAATGCGATGGCCCATATGTTTTGCAGCGGTTGTAGAAGAAAAGCAAGACGGCTTATCCACCTATAAGCTTTGACGGTTTCACCCGGTCCATGTCTGTGCAGGTCCTGAGTGGACGCTCGGGTGTATCTAAATATTTCGGGAGATACTAATGAGTAAGTTCAGCATGAATCGGCGCAATGCCATGAAGACGATCGCCATCGGGTCTTCGGCGCTCGCCTTTCCAGGCATTGTCCGTTCCCAGGAACTGACTATCCGGGCGGTCAGCGCCTGGACGCAGGGTACGGCGTTTTCCAAAGAGTTCGAGCGATTCGTCGACCGGGTGAATGAAATCGGCAAGGGCATCATTCAAATCAATTACCTTGGCGGCGGGGCCAAGATCATGAACGTGTTCGACATGGGGCAGGCCGTGAAAAACGGTGTGTTCGATATTTTGAACACGAATTCGGGCTACTACAGCAACCTGATGCCCGAGTCGGCTTCTATCAAGCTGCAGCGGGTCTCTTTTGCCCAACTGAAGCAGAACGGTGGATACGATTTTCTCAATGAGATCATGAACAAGAAAATGAATTCTCATTGGCTGGGTCGTGGCAAGGGCACGATTCCCTTCCACATTTACTTCAGCAAGAGCGTCCAGAACTTCGACAAGCCCGATCTCAAAGGGCTGCGCCTGCGAATTTCGCCCAACTATCGGGCTTTCTTCTCGGCGCTGGGCGCGACGCTGGTTCAAACCCAGGGATCTGAAATCTACACCGCGATGGAGCGCGGCGTGGTCGACGGCTTTGGCTGGCCGATTCAAGGGCTGGACGAGCTAGGGCTGTTCCCTGTTACCGCGACACGTGTCGACCCCGGTTTCTATACGGCGCCGAACGAAATACTGATCAACCAGAATAAATGGAAGAGCCTTTCCGACGAGCAAAGGGGTGTCCTGCAGGCGGCTTCTGACTGGGTTGAAACCTGGCTTGAAGATTCAGAGCGGAAAACGAATGAAGCGGCCAAGGAGAAACAGGCTGCGAACGGCATCAAGGCGGCTCAATTGAACGAGGCCGATTCGAAGTACTTCCTGGATACCGCCTACGACGCAGGGTGGGCGGAAATCGAGAAGATGGCGCCGCAGAACGCCGCCAAGCTCAGGCAGCTCATGAGCTGATGGATTCAGTGCAGGTGGTCAAGCGTGTTTTTGTCAATAGGAACATGAGTAATGCGAGCCCTTGTAAAGCTATACGACGCTATTCTTGATTTTCTAGGCATTTTCGCCGGCTTTGTCATGTTCGTAGTGGCAAGCCTTATTGCATTCGATCTGATACGGCGCAATCTTTTCCACCTGTCTTTGTCCTGGGTGCTCGAGGTGACTGAGTATTTATTCTATATATCGGTCATGGCTGCGGTGCCTTGGGCCATGAGGGAGGGCGCCCACGTGAAAATGGACGCCTTCATCAGGCTGCTTTCGGCTCGCCACGGCGTCGCGATTTCCAAGCTGGTCGATGTGCTGGGCATCGTAACGTGCGTGATCATCAGCATCGGCGGGTTCGCCGATGCATGGTCTTCGTACAAAGCAGGAGACATCGTCTTCAAGAGTGTGGTGTTTCCCGAATGGTGGGTGCTTTCTGTCGCTCCGGTAGTCATGGCTCTTCTGGCCATCGAGTTCTTACGCCATCTCGTATCGGGCCATCCGCCCCATGATGAGCAAGCCCTTTCAAAGGGAGATTCGTGATGGATTGGGTTTTTCCCCTTTTATTGCTGCTGGGCGGGCTGATCTTCTTCATGGCGCTTGCTGCGCCGGTTGCCATAGCGTTGTACATGATCAACCTGATCGGCGCCTACTTATTCTTAGGCGGAGGCAGCGGCGTCATCCAGCTGGCGCACAACCTGGTCAGTGGCGTAGGCAGTTTTGCACTGATACCCATACCTTTATTCGTCTTGATGGGAGAAGTGCTGTTCCATACCGGCCTTGCAAAACAGGTGGTGGAAGTAATCGAGCGCTTGATTCACCGGGTGCCGGGCCGGTTGAACATCGTGGCCATTATCGGCGGCTCGATGTTTGCCACGCTGTCGGGTTCGACGGTGGCCAACACGGCAATGCTGGGCAGCACGCTTTTGCCGGAAATGCGGAATCGAGGCTATCGAGTCTCTTTTGCGCTGGGGCCGATTATTGGCGTGGGTGGCATTGCCATGCTGATACCCCCCTCTACCTTGGCGGTGGTCTTGGGCAGTTTAGGCGGCATCTCCATCGGGGCGCTCTTGGTGGGCGGTGTGATCCCAGGGTTGCTGCTCGCCTTTGCATACCTCGCTTATGTGATTCTGAGAGGGGTGCTCGACCCGTCGATAGCACCCAGAGACGATGTCGTTGTGTCCGAAGAAAGCCTGTTGAGTCGCCTCGGCGATTTGATGATAAAGGTCTTGCCGTTGTTCGGCATTTTTTTCTGCGTTGTTGGCGGCATTTTGTTTGGCTGGGCGACTCCTACCGAATCCGCCGCGCTGGGCGCCATGGCTTCGCTGGTAGCTGCGGTGTGCTACCGCCGCCTTACGCTGGCCGTGTTCAAAAAATGCCTGCTGGAAACCGCCAAGCTCACGGCGATGATCATGTTCATCGTTTCCGCTTCGATGACGTTTTCTCAGATCTTGTCGATTTCTGGTGCTGGAGACGGCTTGCTGCAATACGTGGTGTCGCTGGAGCTTTCGCGTATAGAAATGATGTTTCTGTTTGCGATCATCCTGCTCTTTCTAGGGTGCTTCATGGAGCAGATCAGCATGATGTTGCTGACGGTGCCATTTTTTGTGCCTTTGGCCCTGGGGGTGGGTCAAGACCCGATTGCGCTGGGCATCATGATGCTGGTGGCGATTGAAGTGGGCTTGATGTCCCCGCCTTTCGGATTGCTCGTGTATGTAATGAAAGGCGTGGCGCCGGATATTCCGTTGACCACCATCTTCAAATCGGTTGTGCCCTATCTGGCCATGTCTATGGGCTTGATCGTATTGATCATTTTTGTGCCGGAGATCGCGACCTGGCTGCCGTCTCTGTCGGCGAATTAACGTAGTCCCTGGACCGCAGTAATAATTATCTTCAACGGTCTGGGGCTTATATCCTCGATTTCCCTAAGTAATTTGCTGGCGGTGGGCTTTGGACGAGTGCATAAGGTTGAAATAAGTTTATATGGGTAGTTGGCGGGGAGGGCCTTTCTGTCCCCTTCCATGCCCCATGAGATGAAGACTTTTGTAGTGTTGTAACCCCAGAATTTACTCTTTATTCAATTATTTATTGGGGGTACAATAAATTGCTTCGCACAGTCGTGGAGACCTATGTATTCCAGAAACAGGCCGAGGCGGTTTGGAGCCAGGAGGAGCGCCACGCCTTTATCGATTGGATTGCAGAAAACCCGGATGCCGGCGATGTGATTCCGGGAGCCGACGGTGCCCGCAAGGTGCGCTGGAAGCGTTCCGGCAGCGGCAAGAGTGGAGGTGCGTGGATAATCTATTTCCACTTGGTCGATGACGAGGTGGTATTGCTGATCATGGTGTATGCCAAGGCTGAGTGTGAGACGGTATCAGTCAAAGAGATCAGGCGAACCTGGAGGAAATCGTGAAAACTCTGAAGAAACTCGATGTGGACAAGGTGGCGTCGGCCATCGAGGCCGACGCCGGGCAAGCGTTGCCTGGTCTGCGCGAATCGCTGGCCGAGGCCAAAGCGGGGAAATTCGCCCAGGTGCATACACCGCAGCAGATTGAGGCGCGTCGACGCGGGCGCCCCGTGGGCAGTACGCAAGCTGTAACGAAAGAAGCGGTCAAGATCCGTTTGGATGCGGATGTGCTGGCTGCGTTGCGTGCCAGCGGAGACGGCTGGCAGACGCGAATCAATGACACTTTGAGAGCGTCTTTAGCCTTGAGCGGCGCGCTGGAAAAATAAGCGATAACACGCGCGCCGACAAATCGTCCATGCGTAGCGGCCGACAGCGCCCGGCGCATCCTCGATTTCCCTAAGTAGCTTGCCGGCGGTGGGTTGGGCCATGTGCAGCCTTTTGGCGGCGCGCCCTACGTTGGGATCGCGGCCGAGTGAGTCCAGAAGCGCCAGATGGCGCAAACGCAGGCGGCCGACCAGGCGCTGGAAGTCGGGAAGCTGGGTCATGTGATATTCCGATATGGCATTACAGGGCTCGGTTAATTCATGGTTGTCTTATTTCATAATTGCGGCGGGCCTTATAAGATCACTCCAAGCGCCCGGTAGTGGCGCATGCCGAGCCCTGGCGTTGGCCGGGCTCGTTCCATGTTCAAGAACAGGAGGAGTCTCATGTCCCGCACATTGCTCGCCATGCTTGCCGGCCTGGCGATGTCGCTCTCGTCGGCGTCGCACGCCGCGGATCCGATCAAGATAGGTTTTACCGGTACGTTTACCGGCCCCAACGCCTCCAACGGCATTCCCTACCGCAATGCGGCCGAGCTGTTCCCGCCCACGCTGGGCGGCAGCCCGGTGCAGTGGATCGTGCTGGACGACGGCGGCGATGCCACCAACGCCATGAAGAACGCGCGCCGCTTCGTCGACGTGGACAAGGTGGACGCGATCGTGGGCTCCACCTCGTCGCCCACGTCGATGACGCTGTTCGACATTGCCAACAGCAGCAAGACGCCTCAGCTGGCCATGGCGCCGGTCTCCATCCCGGATGACAAGCGGCCGTTCGTGTTCAACGTGTCGCAGCCGGTGCCGCTGATGTCGTCCGCCATTGTGGAAGACATGAAGAAGCAGGGCATCAAGACGGCGGCCTACATCGGCTATGCCGACGGCTGGGGCGACATGAACTGG
>Ga0180220_1000872_pt1 | contig 26671 bp, 22 predicted proteins | sample eDN5th37CBELigBY_FD_151335 | JGI IMG/M metagenome (GOLD analysis project Ga0180220, IMG submission 151335) | Enriched backyard soil microbial communities from Emeryville, California, USA - eDNA 5th pass 37_C BE-Lig BY (version 2) (version 2) | ecosystem: Environmental > Terrestrial > Soil >...
ATCACGCATCGATTCTGCCGTATTCGTCTTCCGCGGTTTTCATGAGCTGCCGGATATCCTCCTCTTTGCGTACATCGCATGGCACGAAAATGGCTTGCCCGCCTTCATTCCGAATCGCCGCGGCTGCTGCTGCACCCTGGTCCCCCTGCAGATCCGCCATGACCAGCTTGGCTCCTTTTTCCGCGAATGCCTTGGCTATGCCGTATCCGATGCCCTGGGCAGCCCCGGTTACGACAACGACGAGATTTTGAAACTTCATATCCATTCCTCCTTCATCCTAACCTTAACCGATATTTCTACTTTAGATTCAACCCGGCGATCATTCAAGATCATTAAAAAAACAAAAAGACCGCATCCTGAAGCAGATGCAGTCCAATCATTTACGCATGCATGGGTTCGCGTTATAAACGCTCATAATTCCGAATGCGGACCCCGGCTTCGGCTTCGCCGGCAAACCGCATATGGCGTTCAAAGCCTTTGAACCGCGTGCCTTGAAACGTGAGCCGGCCCGAATCTCCTTCCGCGCATAATCCGAACTGTTTGCCGCTGACGGGAAACTCCATCCGGTCCCCGCTTTCCACTTCGAACGTAATATAATAGACCGTATTCGTGTGGCTTGTCATTTGGTCATTCGGCTCATGCGTGTGGCGCTGATTGATTTCGGTCCGTTTGCTGACAATCCGGGAGTCGACCGTGAGAACAGGCTGTTTGTTATTCCGCCCCCACTGCAGCAATCCTCTGCCGACGGATACGGCGATGATACCGACAACGACGACAAAAAAGATCGGCATGACTTTTCCGAAGAAGTCGAACATCCAAAATGACGAATCTCCTGGCATGCTTCCCCCTCCTTTTCGACTTTAGGCTGAGCGATGCTCCTTAAGCGGGCCTGTTCATAACAAGTATATGCGGGGGATATGACAAAAAAACCACTAGTCCTTGTCAGACAAGCCTTTCCCGAACTTTTTCCCGCCTATGAACCGATGCATTTTCTTGCCGAACGCAAAAACGGAGAACGTCCTGTTCTCCGCCTGCCCTCTTACAATACTCTCCACGTCGCTCCGCCGTCCGTCGTTTGCAAAAGCCGCGAACTCCGCTGCTCGCTGTTTCCGATCAGAAGCCAGCCTACTTTAGGTGACGAAAATTGCAACTTCACGACTTCAGGGTACTCCTGAAGTTTTTCTTTTAACGCTTCGTTCTCCGGAATGGCCGCCCACGTCTTGCCTTGGTCGACGGTATGGTACAACGTGCTGCCGACGAGCGCCCAGCCTTCGTTTGCGTTAATGAACGCGGGTCGCAGGGATTGATTCAATCCCTCGCTAGCGGGAAGTCCGAAGTTGGCGAAATTCCAAGTCTCGCCGCCGTCTTTCGTGAAATAACCGTTGTATTTGGTGCTGTCTCCAAGCTTACAGCCGATCGGAATCCAACCGTCCTTTTGCGTCCCGAAAAACTGAAGATTGCCTGCCGCATAAGAAATGCAAGGCTTCAGCTTTTCCCTGTCAAAAAATGCCGGACCCGCAATCCACTTTTTTCCCCCGTCCTTCGTCCGGTAGAGTTTGGGTTCCCCCAATTCCTGAATCATGGCGTATCCGTTCTTGAGATCCTTAAAGTTAATGCCCACCGTATATCCGAGATGAGGAATCGGGCTGCCGGTATCGGATTTTCCCGGATCGTACACCGTATTCTCCATTACGACGTTCCATATAGCTCCGCCGTCATCCGTGCGGTAAAGCACCTTCAGCTCCTTGCCGGTCGATGCCTCTTCCGTCGTCATCAGCCAGCCGTGCCTTGCCGAATCGAAATGGATGGCCGAAACCTTGTTTTTTTGCGGGATCGATGAAATATCCCAATACTCTCCCCCGTCACTCGTATGCAGAACGATCGTTTCCGACATTCCTGAAGGGTCGCGAACAATCCAGCCGTGTTTCGGATCCGTAAAATAGATATCTTTTCCGTACCTTGGATTCGCCGGAAACTGCACATTTGCCGACGGCGATATATTGACCCAGGTCCGGCCGTTGTCTTCGGTCAAATACATGCGAAGTTCATTGCGCGTCAGTCCCCAGGCGATGCCTTGGGTTTCGCTTAAAAGCTGGAACTCCGTCAGCTTGGTTTGGATTTTATATTTGCCTGCGTCTTGGTTTACCTTGTTTGCTTCGCTCGGTGCCACCACCGTTAGGGTCTGGCCGGCATCGGCCGTGGTTTCGGCGTAATCCTGCACTGCGGGGGCTTGTGCCGGCGCAGCGGTCCGTCCCTCCTCGGAGGAACATGCGCTTAACAAAAGGCCGCACAGCAAAGCGATTCCTACGAGTTGTCTGCCCCATTTCATCCCAAGTTCCTCCTCTCCTTAAGGACAGCCCGTCCTTCAAAGAAGCCCTCCAACTCAAATAATATAACATATCGGGGGAGTTGCGCCAATTCCGGCCGTTTTGCGGACGGGTGGAAAAGCGCTGGCTAAGTCTAAGCATGAATGGGCAGGCCTATGGACCAAACAAGCAAAAAGCGCCTAAACCTCCCATAGTGGGTTTTTAGACGCTACATTGGGCAAAATCGCCTGCCGCTAATCATGCTGTTTATATGCGGAGCCGGCATGCCACGGATGGATTACTGCTTCACCCATGCCGTCCGCAGATCCATCTCCCGGATGCATTCTTCGTTGTCATGCGTATCGTTTCCGATTAGAGGCGTGACCGGGTAAGCTTCCATTTCTTCGTCGGAGTACGTTTGCAGAAGCGTGCTCAACGAATGAAAAGCGGTATGTTCCTCGTTCAGCCAGTCTTTCATCGCTTCCTCCGGCAATATGGCGGGCATGCGGGATTCTTCGAAATCCCCGATCAGCCGGTTAGCCCTTGTCATGACCAAGGTAAAGGTCCGCAGCGGCTCGCCGTGGTGATCCTTCCAGATTTCATACAACCCGGCCACGCCGAACATTCCCCGATTTTTCAGCACCACGCGCACGGGGTACGCTTTTTTGCCTTCCTTTTTCCAATAATAAAAGCCGTTGCACGGAATGACGCACCGCTGTTTTTCGATCATTTTGCGGTACGAAGGATTTTCTTTTACCGTATGCAAATCGGCATTGACCGCGTCTTTCCCCCAATAGGGAATGAAGCCCCAGCGGAATTCGTCCAAGACCCGCTCCCCGTTTTGCTGAAGAATGACCGGAGTGAATTGGGTCGGACTGATATTGTAGCGGTTTTTGTAATAATACATCACGCGGTCAACCTGGAAATGATCCATGATCACCGGCAGGTCGGCAGCCATTGAATAACGCTGGCACATGCAGCATCACCCTCCTCTTTGGACGTTAGTTTCCGCCAAAAGAGGAAAATTATGCACACACAAGTTTATTCCATGGCAGCGAAGACGTCCCGCAGCTTCGTCAGATGGATGTTGTCCCCGTAACCCGCCAAATCCCCCATTGCGTAGGTTACGCCAAGTTTGAACCGGATCTCGATTTCCAGCTTGATTTCCACGATTCTGCCGGCTGCTTTCGCTGCCGAATCTTTTTCGACTACGGTTTTATCAGCATCTTAAATCGATCTATTTCATTGCAATAATGCGTCGGCGTTTGCGTAAAACGTCCATGGCTCCCCGGAAACCACGCAACCGCAACGGTGTCCATGCCCGCCCGGGTTCCCGATTCAATATCCGCATCGCTGTCACCGACAAAAAGGACTTGGGTTTTATCCATTTCCCAGACCTCAAGGATTTTATATAATCCTTCTGCATCCGGCTTTGGACTGGATACATCGTCCCCTGTAATGGTCACATCAAAAAAATCCTCCAATTGCAGCTTGCTCATTGAGATATCAAAGCTCTTCCGTCCCTTCCCGGTAAAAATGCCAAGCCTGTATCCTTCATTCCGCAGCCCGTTCAATAATTGCCTCAAATGTGGATCAAAGCCGACGAATTCATGGTGTGCCCGATCGTAATGCCAATAATATTCTTCAACGGCTTTGTCGATTTGATCAACCGCTTTCAAATTTTGTTGAATTATTCCTGCCTCGGATGGTCCAAACATTTGAACGATTTCTTCTGCAGACAGATCTCTCTGATCATATTTTTTGAAAATTTCATTAAATGAATAAAAACAAAGCGGCAAAGTATCCGCGAGGGTTCCGTCAAAATCAAAAATAATCCCCTTGTATTTCATGCTTAACATACCTCCAATCCGTGAAATGGGTTCGCGTTAAAGACCACGTTTTGCGAGCGCTCGGTCAGTATGATTAGTTTGATTTTACCTTGAATCGCACCGGCGTGCCAGCGGTCCTATTTTTTTGAATGTACGCAAAAGAACCCGCAATCCGTGGATTGGGGTTCTTTTCATATATTTGGCGGTCATTTTGATTAAATAACCCGCGTGATGAGTTGATCGCGTCTCGGCCCTACCGAAATATACTTGGCTTTGACTTGCACGTAAGCTTCAATAAAAGCGATATACCGCCGGGCTGCTTCCGGCAATGCATCGAATGAACGGGCTTCGGAGATATCGCATGTCCATCCTTCGAACGTTTCAATGACCGGTTTGGCATGTTCCAGCTCGGCACTTACCGGAAAACGGTCCGTGACCGTACCGTCTTCCAACTCGTATGCAACGCAGACCGGAATTTGGTCCAGATAGCCCAACACGTCCAGATTGGTCAAAGCAATTTCGGTCGCGCCTTGTACCATGCAGCCATATCGGGTCGCTACCGCATCAAACCAGCCGACTCTTCTTGGGCGGCCGGTCAAAGCGCCGTATTCCCCCGCATCGCCGCCGCGCCGCCGCAATTGCTCCGCTTCTTCCCCTTCCAGCTCGGAAACGAACGGACCGGCTCCAACGCAGCTGGAATACGCTTTGACGACGGCGACGACGCTGCCGATGGCTTGCGCCGGCAAACCCGCTCCAACCGTCGCGAATCCCGCCAAAGTCGACGACGACGTCGAAAACGGATAGATGCCGTGATCCGGATCCCGAAGCGCGCCGAGCTGCCCTTCAAGCAAAATGGTTTCCCCGTTGCGATAGGCTTCATTCAGCATCTGCGTCGTGTCGACGACGTACGGCCGAAGCTTCTCGCCTTGCTCTTTTAATGCCTTCGCCAATTCTTCCGCGTGCATGGACGGTTTGCCGTACATATGGTTTAGCAGCACGTTTTTGGCGTCGAGCATTTGCTCCAATCGTCCCATCAATCGATTTTCATCGTATAAGTCCGCAACCTGAATGCCCAGCTTCGCATATTTATCCGCATAAAACGGAGCGATCCCCTGTTTGGTGGATCCAAAGCTCCGCACCCCCAGACGCTCTTCTTCCAATTCGTCAAACAGGCGATGCACCGGCAAAACGATCTGGCTCCGGTTCGATACGGCAAGCTTCGGTTCCGGCACGCCCCTGGCTACCAGTTCATCCCGTTCTTTGAACAATACATCCGCATCCAATGCCGTTCCAGGACCGATGACATTCATCACATTAGGATAAAACACTCCCGAAGGCAGCATATGCAGCGCAAACTTCCCGTACTCGTTGATGATCGTATGACCCGCATTGCTGCCTCCTTGGAAACGGACGACATAGGAAGAATCCGCCGAAAGCACGTCCGTCATTTTCCCCTTGCCTTCATCTCCCCAATTTGCTCCTACAATCGCTGTGACTGGCAATATCATTTCCTCCCCATCGCTTGTATTTATCTACATGAACTAGTATAATTTCGACGGGCATATAAGTGAAATTGATATTAGTAATCTTTGATATAAACAGGAGTAATATCTATGGACATAAATATGGAATGGTACCGCGTTTTTTATTGGACCGCCAAGCTGGGCAGCTTGACGAAAGCGGCGGAAGAGCTGCATATTACGCAGCCCGCGATCAGCCATACGTTGAAGCAGTTGGAGGGCAGTCTCGGCGGCCCCTTGTTTTTTCGCACGACCAAAGGCGTCACCTTAACGGCCGAAGGACAGGTTCTTTTCAAATACGTCGAGCAGGCGATCCGCTTGCTTGAAACCGGCACAAAGAAAATTGCGGAAATGCAAAATTTATTGCACGGAGAGATCAATATCGGCGCCAGCGATACGTTATGCAAGCATTATCTTTTGCCTCACCTCGAGCGGTTTCACGCTTTGTACCCGGATATCCGGGTTCATGTGACGAATCGAACGACTCCGGAAACGCTAACGCTTTTAAAAGAGGGAAAAATCGATTTCGGCATCGTGAACATGCCCGTAGCCGATCCCAAGATCGATTTTCGTCACAGCCTGGTTCTGCAGGACTGCCTGGTTGGAAACCGGCAATTTGCATCGCTGACCGGATCTCCTTTTCCGCTGGAAAAGCTCAGCCAATATCCGCTGCTGCTTCTCGAGCCGGGAGGAAGCACGCGCAATTACCTTGACGAGTATGCCAAATCCAACGGCGTGGAGCTGAAGCCCGAATTTGAACTCGGAAGCCTGGATCTGTTGGTCCAATTTGCCCAAAGCGGCTTCGGTTTGACATTTATCGCGAGCCATTTTATTGCCGAAGAACTCGCCTCGGGCAAACTGGTCGAAGTTCCGCTGGTACCGCCGATCCCGCAGCGCCATGTCGGAATAGCCACCTTAAAGGGAGTTCCGCTGTCCGCGGCTTCGAAAAATTTTATTCAATCCTTGCCATAAGTCCTATCCCCCGGCTTTTTCATCCACCATCAATCGCCCGATCCGATCGCGCTCTTCCGCAATCCAGACGTCCCCGATGGCGGACACCGCAATGCCGTGCGGTTCCGCTTTTTCGGTCGGGATCGCATATTCCGTAATGATTCCATCGGTCGTGATCCTGCCGATCTTATTGCTTGCCCATTCGGTAAACCACAGATCCCCCCGTATTCCGGGCGTGATGGCATGCGGCCGCGCATCCGGCGTCGGGATGACATATTCCGTGATCGCGCCCCCGACGGTGATCCTCCCGATTTTATTGCCCACAATCTCGACGAACCATAACGCTCCGTCAGGTCCGCACGTTATCCCTACCGGTCCGGACTGAGCCGTCGGAACATCATATTCGGTGATCTGGCCTTCTGCGGTGATCCTGCCGACTTTATTGCCTTGATTTTCCGTAAACCACATCGCGCCATCCGGTCCCCGGGTGATAAACGAAGGAAACGCTTGGGCGTTGGGCAGCTCGTATTCCGTGAATTCTCCCGACGAAGTCATTTTGCCGATGATGCCTGTATTCATTTCCGTAAACCATACCGCTCCATCCGGTCCCTCCGCAATTCCGAAAGGAGCCGCGTTGGCGGTCGGAATAGCGTATTCGGTTAAAGCGCCGTTCGCCTGCAGTCTCCCGATTTGATTCGCATGATATTCCGTAAACCAAACGTCTCCTTTGGCTTCCGATATGATCGACATCACGCCCGCTTGCGGCGTCGGGACGTCAAACGTTGTCGTCTCGCCGCTTTCCGTGATTCGGCCGATCCGGTTTCCTTTTTGCTCCGTGAACCATAGGGCGCCGTCTTTGCCGCAGGTTATGCCGTATGGCCCCGATTCGGGATGCGAAACCGCATATTCAAGAAACGCCATTTTCATAGGTTCTCCCTCCTTGAACGCTTTATGGTAGTTGCTTTATGGTTGTTGCTTTACGGTTGCCGCTTCATAGTTCGCATCGCCTCGATATCCCCGCTGACGATCGCTCCCATGTACTCCTGGATGACCGTAATGTCGAAGTCCCACCATCTTAGATCGAGCAGTTCCTCAATGATTTCCGGCGCAAAACGTTGCCGAATTTCTTTGGCCGGATTACCGCCTACGATCGTGTACGGCGCAACATCTTTCGTGACGACCGCTTCCGCGCTTATGACGGCCCCGTCGCCGATCCGCACGCCCGGCATAATGGTCGCCCGTCTGCCGATCCATACATCGTTGCCGACAACGGTGTCGCCTTTGATTCTTAGCTGCTCCAACGTTGGCGTGTGCTTCTCCCAGCCGTGGCCAAAAATGTTAAATGGATATGTAGACCCATCCATTCTATGATTGCCGCCATCCATCATAAAGCGCGTTTCCGGGGCGATGGAGCAAAACTTGCCGATGATCAGCTTCGTGCCGATCACTTCATAGTGATACAGGACTTGATCTTCAAAGGACTCGCCGTTCGCCGAATCGTAATAGGAGTAATCGCCCGCGACAATATTCGGCTTCGTAATCATATTTTTAATAAACTGCACCTGGCGGTTTCCGGGAATAGGGTATTTTTCGCCGGGGTTCGGTCCTGTCATAACACATCATCCTCTCCGTCATCGTGGGAAAAATAATCGGAATGAGGGGCAAAAAACAGCACAAAAAAGCCCCTGTTTCCGCAATCCGGACAGAGGCAGGCAGACGCGCTAAGCGGATCGTTCCACAAGAGAACGCCGCCCTGCACGTCTATATCGATAAAAGCCCGCACTAATCCTATCCGGAAAAATGATCTTCGATCTCGATTTTTCGCTGGAATAGGATTAGTAGATCATTGGCCTTTGGTTCACCCTTTCAATACTGGTTGGATTAACCATATCACAGGCGCGGAATGGAATCAACCCTTAACGAAGCCATCATGCCTTGAACACGAAGATCTCGTATTTTCGAAAACCGCAAAACATTTCCGTTGAACATACAAATCATGGTTGACCCTAAAAAATGAAAATTATGCTTTGAAGAAATGGACTAATACGGGGGCAATGGCCTCCGGCGATACATCATGCCCTTGTCCTTGCAAAGCTTTATACTCCGCACGTTCGACGTTGTTTGCAGCGGCTTGGGCGGCATCGCGAAACATCGGTTCGCTTTGGTCGCCATGGATCACGAGTGTATCGGCGGTTATGGAGGTCCACCGATCGTCCGGCAATGGCTTTCCTGACATGAACTCACGGGAGATGAGGCCGTCATAAGCCAAGGTATGCGCCACCGCCTCCATCTCCTGCCACATCGGGTCGGCTTTCATCGGAGCCAGGTACTCTTCGGGAATGAGCAGCGCTTGCGTCATGAAGACCTCAACGGCTTTGCCCGGGTTGCCCGCTTCGATGGCCGCTTGGATTTGCTCGACATAATCCTCCGGCAGCGATGGTCTGCCGTCATTCAAAATAAGCGGCGGTTCATATACTGCAAGTTTCGTAATTTTGGACGCCAGGCGGTCGGCTGCCTCCAACGCCAGGATCGCACCTGAAGAAATGCCGTACACGCATGCTGTTCCGCCCGCCGCATCAATCAGCGCTTCGATATCTTCGATCTCCCGCTGTACCGCATAAGGAAGCGTATCGCCGCTATCTCCCCGGCCTCTGCGATCGTAGTTTATGACGGTAAAATGTTCAGACAACAGACCGGCAAGCTGTATCCATTGCGGATGCGAACGCGTACCCAGCGCACCCGTGACCATAATCACCGCATCCCCTCTTCCCGATTGCTCGTATGCTATGGCCGTGCCGTCTTTTGAAACGACCTTATTCATCATATCTCTCCTCCATGTATATTGGAGCTACAGACGTTTAATGGTCTTGGATGCCGGTTTCTTGAGCTCCTTTGATAGAAATATAACATACAGGGAATATTCCTGTAAAGGAATATTTATAAGATATTACCCGCTCGTTATCCTTAAATCGCGGCGATGCTTATTCGAGTCCTAGACTTGCATGAAACGCCTCGTGCAAAGACGGATACCGGTCACGGAAAGATCGGACGTCCCCTTTTCCGACAACGCGGCCTTGATTTAAAAACATGACCTGTTCGGCCGCTTCCCCTGCCACTTCCAACTGATGCGTCGAAAAAATGACCGTGCTTCCGTCCTGCCGGACCTGATCGAGCAAACGAATGAATTCCCGGGTCCAAAACGGGTCCAGGCCGTTCGTCGGTTCATCCATGAGCAGCAGCGGCGGTTTGGCCAATATGGCTTGAGCTAAAAGCAGCCGCTGCCGCATCCCTTTGGAAAAGGAGCCTACCCGTTTTTCGGCGGCGTTCTCCAGCCCCACCAGGGCGAGAACCTCCTTCGCCCTTTCCTTCGGCACCTTTCGCAGCGCGGCCCAAAAGGAGATCGTCTCCTGCGCGGTAAAACCGGGCTGGAACTGAAAATCGTCCGGCATGTAGCCGAGTTGCCGGGAATACAGCAGCGTTTTCTGTTCATGGCTTACGCCGTTCACGATAATCGACCCGGAGGTCGGCGGCAGAATGCCCGCAAGCATGCGCAGCACGGTGCTTTTCCCCGCCCCGTTGCCTCCGCACAACGCCAAAATGCCGCCTTGGTTCAGGGTAAAGGAAATATCGCTTACGATCCGCTGTTTTTTAATCGTTTTGGATACCCCCTCGACACGTACGACCACCTTATCCACGACGGCGCCCCCTTTCCCAAAACCAACAAACCGACAAGACCGAGCAAACCGTCCAGATCAAACAAACGGCTCCAAAAATCAAGCCCCCGCTTGGTTTCTGAATCCAATCGACCCAACGGTAATATTCCGGCCCCAAAATAGAGCCCCCTCCCAAACGGACGACGACAAAAATCCGTACCAACTCGGCAGGGTTTAAAAACGTAAACGTCACCAGCAGCGGTTTGGTCCACGTATACGGAAGCAAGTTTAAAAAGGAGAGCAAAAACGACTGCCAGCCAATGACGGCAAAAAACCAGACGGACACGGAAATCGTCAGCGCCTGCCAACGGTTTTTGGACAGTGACCCGATGAACAGCGCCGCTCCCAAAAACATCAGGATGAGCAAGATTGAAAAGATCAGGAACAACCCATAGGTTTTGAAGTCGAAGCCTCCGCCGATGACGCCGCCGAGCGCGCCCATCAGGCCATATCCGAAAGACGTGACCGTCAGCAGCACGACAAGCAGCCCGGCATATTTGCCGGCCACGAATGCGAACGTCCCGAGGGGATACGTCGACAGCAGATGCCAGCTTCCGTCTTCTTTTTCCGAAGTGAGCGAAAACGATCCGATAAACAGCGTCATCAATGGCAGCAGATATAAAATGAGACTAAGCATCGAGGCGGTTACCCCCGAATACCCTTGCAAGTAGTTTTGGGCGTTAATGGCCAGCAGGCACAAGCTGAATGCCCCAAACAGAATCAGAAAGGAATACGCCCAAGGATTCCGGAAACCTAACCTGATTTCCCTTTTGGCCAACTGGATCATATTCGACATGGCTGCATCCCTTGTTCCTTTCGTTTACTTATGGTCCGATTGCTCCTGTTGATGGCCGCCCATCCCTTTCATGCCTTCGGCTCCGCCTTCTCCATGCTGCATCATCATGTCCTTGTTTTGCTTCCAGTCATGGTTTTCGAGCTCGCTTGCGCTCATGATCTTTCCGGCGCCTTCTTTGGCAACGAATTCTTCCGCCGACGTTTTGTCCTTGAAGCTGATCACGCCATAGGCCATAGGCGTACGGATCGAAGCGTCGTGCACGTAAGTCGCCTTGTCTCGTTCAATCCATGTTTTATCGTTGTAGTCACGCACGAAGTCCATGCCGAGTTTTTCTTTTTCATGCTCTCTTTCCCACTGTTCCATGCATCCGATGTCATCGAATTTATAATTTTTCCCGTCCGCCATCGTCAACTGCGTCGCAAATGCATCGTCTTTTACCTGCATGTTGCACACTGCGCATATATCGACGGCTTCGTTGATCGGCCGGGCTTCGTATTTTTGGGCTCCGCAGCCGCTCATCACGAGCGCACCCAACGTAAGCGCGGCGATTGGCATCCAAAATCTTTTTGCGTTCATTTTCGAATTCCCCCTAATATCATGATCGATGTCGCAGCGACAAGCAGAGCCCATCCGGCGGCGGCAGCGGCGGAGCTATCCTCCGTCCTCCGGCCGTTCCCCGCTTCGGTCCGGGACTCCATGTTCATCAGCGGCGCAACGTCTTTGGCGGCTTGATCGCCCCCCGCAAACATGTCGCTTAAAAAATTCATGCCCGGTGACTGAAAAAACAGCTGGTAAGCCGAGTTCCGGGCAATGACGTTTTGGTAAAACGGACGAATGGAATACGGCATTTCGCTGATTCCGTCATTCGTCACATCGAGCCCTTGAAAAGAATCCCAATAATTCCCCGTTAACCGGTTGCTGCCGCTTTCTTGTTCCGACGCTTCGATGACGTTCGCCGCAAAAACGTTATGCCGGATCATGTTCGCCTTCGAGCGGATCATTTGAATGCCGATAAAATTGCGGATGAAATCATTGTCCGAAATCCGGTTTTCCGCAGCGTTTTCCATATAAACGCCGACGCGGTTGCCTTCCAACGCATTTCGTTCGATTCGGGATTTTCGTACGTCGTAAAGCAGGATTCCCTGCGAGTTGACATTCCCGCTCTGCCTTCGGAACGAATTATCCGATACCGTCGCATTCGATACCACCATCACCATTGCTCCGGTAAAATTGTAATCCCCGGTGTTATCCGTCACCTGCGAGTCGTCTATGTACATAAGATGAATGCCGTACCTCGAATGAGAAACCCGATTCCCTTTAACGGTTTCGTTACGCCCTTTTTCCAAATAAATCGCGTCCTTCATGTAGGCAATTCGGTTATCGAGAATGAGATTATGGTTGGAACTGTAAAGATCGATGCCGTTTCCTTTGTTCTCCGGGTGTCCGGAATCCGCCTCGAACCATGAAATATCGTTGTCGTTAAGAACAGCATGGTTCGCGTCGCGCAGCAGGATCCCGTATCCATTCGTGCGAATCGCGAGTTGGCTCACGTTTACTCTGTCGGCGCGGATTTCCACGGCAGCAGCATCGCCGTTTCCATTGTGCGTAATCTGAAACCCTTGGAGACGAGCTCCATCCGCTTCGACGGTGACGGCGGATTTTGAAGTATCGTTGAGCAGCTTGGCGCCTCCCGTACCTTCGATGGAAACGGCTTTTTGGATCGTGACCGGACCTTGGTACGTTTGATCCGCAAGCCGAAGCGCCTCGCCCTCTGCCATTCTGTCGATGATCGGCTGCAGCGGTACGGGCGGCGGCACTTCATGATCGGCCATGACTGTGGCGGGCAGCCAAAGGCATAACAAAACAAGAAGCGGCAAAACCGGCAATATGCGCGTATTGGACAGCCTTACTCCCTCCTTATCCTTCCGAATACAGCTCATATTGTAACGAACGAAGTCCGCGTTCGACATAGCCCGATGTAGCTAATATTCCAGCTTTTGTGTGTCAACTTTGTGATCGGACCTGTGAGCAAACGCCAAGCCGCCCTCTTTTTCAAATGCAAAAAAAGACAACTCTGAACGAGCTGCCTGCCGTTTTGATGATTTTCAGATTGCAACCTATGTAAGGATTCTGTAAAATCCATACAGACAGATTGTACCCTAAGCATCATCCTTAATCCTATTTGACTGGAGATGAGTTGCCTAACATGACCATTTATGTTGTTCTGCTCCGGGGCATTAACGTCGGCGGACATAATAAAATCAAGATGGCCGAGCTTCGGGAGGTTCTCGAAAAAGCCGGCTGCAAAGAGGTTCAGACGTATATCCAAAGCGGAAACGTGGTATTGGCCTCCGACCTGGACGGGCCTTCCTTGAAGGAACTGATCGAACGGGAAATCAACGCCGCATTCGGGCTGAATATACCGGCGATCATCCGCAGCGGGGCGGATTTTGAAGCGATTTTGAGAGATTGCCCTTATGACGACTCCTCGCTGCAGGAAGGCGAAACGCTCCATGTGTCGATGCTCTCCGACGTACCTACGGTCGAAGGCATGGCAAAGCTGGCCGCGGTGGATCGCGGCATCGACGAATATACGATCATCGGCACTAATCTGTACATGTTCATCCGCAACAAATTCAACGAATCCAAGCTGGCGGACAGTTTGGGCAAGCTGGGCACCCCCGGCACGGTACGGAATTGGAAGACGATGAGAAAGCTGGAGAGCATGGTTCAAGAACTGCAAGCGTAACGAAAAAGCGAAGGCATTCGTCCGGTGAAATGTTGACGATTAACCTTCGCTTTTTTATGCCTCCCTCTGTTTATGCTGTATTGATTTTCATGAGGCATCCCTTTCGTTTTCCCTCGAAACACTTGCAGCTTAATGTTCAGCTGCTGCGAAATATCGGCGGACTCCTTCAAGCCAGCCAGGCCGCTTTTACCCTTTCGTTCCGCCTTGCATGCTGAACCCCTTGGACATAAACCGCTGCGAAAGAATGTACAGCACGATCGACGGGATCGCGTAAAGCACCGAAAACGCCGCCAGTCTGCCGTAATCCACCATCCCGTATTGACCGAAAAACTGATACAGCTTTAAGGAAGCGGGGAAGTTTTCCGGGCTTTGCAAGAGGATGTACGGAACGAAAAAGTTGCCCCAACTGCCGGAGAACGTAAAAATCGCCACCGTGCAGATGCCCGGCACCATAAGCGGCGCCACGATTTTTCGGATGCCGGTAAAAACCGACGCTCCGTCGACCCATGCCGCCTCTTCCAAATCTTCGGGAACCGAATCCATAAAGTTTTTGATCATCCAAATGCCGTAAGGCATGGACGAAGCAACGTAAAAAAGCACGACGCCTGCAACGTTGTCATACAGCTTCAATGTCAAAAACAACTGATAGACGGGTACCATGACGGCGGTAATGGGCAGCGATGTCATGAACAGGATCGTCAGCATAAACGGTTTCTTGAATTTCAACTGATAGCGGGATAACGGATAGGCAGCCAACAGTGCGAGCAGAACCACGATTACCGCTTGCCCCAGCGACATTAACAGGCCGATCGCAAAGGCCCGCTGGTTTTCGCGGCTCGTAAGAACATCGATGTAGTTGCCTGCGGTCAACTGCTTGGGCATTTTAAGCGACTGCATCGCATTCGGATCGACGGAAGCGACCAGCACCCACAAAAGCGGCAGCAGAAAGCAGATCCCGATCAACGACAAGATCACATACGGAAGGATTCGATAGATAAGCTTGCGCTGTTTCGTGTTCATGCGAAATCTCCTTTACTTTTTGGACGAACGGATATAAAACAAGCTGAGCACAATGCCGAGCAGCAGCAAAAGGAGCGAAATGGCCGTTCCGTAACCGAGCTGGTAATTCACGAAGGCTTGATTGTACATGAAAATCGGCAGCGTCGTCGTTTTGGTCCCCGGACCGCCGCCCGTCATGGCGTATATCAGACCAAAGACGCCCAACGTCTGCAGCGTGACGAGCATCGCGTTCGTCGTGATCGTTTCCCGGATATACGGAATGGTGATGCGGAATAAAATTTGCAGCCGGGATGCCCCGTCCACGACGGCAGCCTCTTCGATTTCGCTTGGCACGTCATCCAGCGCCGCTTGGAACACCAGCATCGAAAAAGCGGTGCCGTGCCATATGTTCGCAAGAATGACGGTGAGCATCGGAACGGTAAACAGCCAGGTGACCGGCGAGATGCCGAAAAACGAAATGATGGCGTTCAGCGTGCCTTCATCGCCGAAAAAGCTGTACAAGCATAGGGCGCACACGATTTCGGGCGTTACCCATCCGGCCAACACCACGGTACCGATCACCCGGCGAAACGTTTTGTTTTTATGCTTCATCAGAAGCGCGATCAGAAATCCGAGCACCTGCTGGCCGATGACGGCCGATCCGATCAAAAATACAAGCGTGTTCCATATGCTAATCCGGACCGTAGGGTCCTGAAACATCCGGGTATAATTGTCCAGCCCGACAAATTTCAGCTCTTTGGCCGCTTCCCCGGTTAACGCCAGATTCGTAAAGGAATAAAAAAACGTCAGCAGGATCGGATAAATAAAAAACAGCAGCAAAATGACGATGGACGGCAGCAAAAAATACAACCAGGTCAAATTTCTCCTTCTGATCTGCGGGGATGATACCGAGATTCCTCCCATGGAAGTCTCTCCTTTCTCGGATGAATGCGAACACCGCATGCCCGCGCTTCGCACCGGATGACGGTTTCGCGCAGGCATGCGGTGCCGTTTATTTTTCTATTGCATGATCCTGCCCGACGATGCGGGTGACGTCCTGCGCGTACTTGTTGGCGGCATCCGCCGCGGATGTGCCCGTGGCGACCGATTCGACCATCGATTGGATTTGCGTCGACACCTCGGGATATTTATCCTGGGCCGGTCTGAATTCGGCGTTTTTCAAATATTCCGTCGCAATTGCGTTGAACGGCATTTTGGTGTATTCCGGATCTTTGGCGACGTCCGCCCGCACCGTAATGTTGCCGGACGACATGACGAGCTTTTGCGTATTTTCCTTGTTCAAAGCGAATTTGATGAAATCCCACGCCTCGTCTTTATTCTTCGCGTTGCTCGGAATGGACAGCGCCCAGCCGCCGGCAAGCGTAATCGTGCCCGGATCCTGCCCTTTGCTTGTCGGCATCGGCGCAAACCCGAGGACGTCTTTGTATTCCGGCCACGGGGCTGCCCCGCCTTCCAGGTAATTGCCCGTAATCCAGGAGCCGTCAAGCGAAATCGCCAGCTTGCCTTTAGGCAGATATTCGCGGGTCGCCGTATTTCCTGCCTGACCGTTCAATACTTTCGAGAGCGGCGGGCCCAGCTTTTCCTTCGTAATCGTCTCGATAAATCCCAGCGCGTCGTTGATGCCTTGGCTCTTGACGATCCATTTTTTGCTGGCTTCATCGTAAAGCCGCTCCCCTGTTCCGTACAGCAGCATCTCGTAAGTTTGCATCGAGGTCGCTTCACCGGTTGCTTTTCCGAGATTCATCCAGATCGGAACAACGTCGCTCCCGGCCTTTTCCTTGATCGTTCTGGCCGCGTCCAGCACCTCATCCCATGATTTCGGCTGCCATTCTTCAGGAAGTCCCGCTTTCTTAAAGATTTCCTTGTTGTACCAAAGCCCCCTCGAGTCCGTGTTGTACGGCACCCCGTAAACTTTGCCGTCGCTTGCGGTCACTCCCTTTTTCATGGCTTCGATAAAGGATCCGTTGCTCCAGTCCTCCCAGCCTTTCAGCCTGTCGTCAAGCGGCTCGAGGAAACCGGCGCTGGCATCCGAATTTAACATGAACGTATCTTCGGTCACGATGTCCGGCGCGGTGTCTTTCGATTTGAGGGCTAGCGCGATTTTTGCAAAATAATCTCCTTCCGAAGCCTGAATCGGCGTCGGTTTGATTTCGACGTTTTTATTCGGATATTGCTCGGATACTTCTTTGATCCATTTGTATAACGTTCCTTTTTCGCCGGTACCGTCGTCGCGATAAGTGATCGTAATCGTTTTCTTTTCGGTCGATGGTTTATCCCCGCCGCTTTGGGACGGTGCCGGATCATTCCCGTTCTCTAGCGGAGCCGAGCTTGAACCCGAGCTTGAGCAGCCGACCGTCACGGCAAGCAGCACGGCTGACGACATCAGAGCCCATTTTCTTTTCGCGAGCATCTTCTTTTCCCCTCCTTCGTTCGCTTCGAAAGCGATTCCGTACTTCATCTTTATTGCGCTTTGTCCGTAAATATTCAGGTCCCCCGCAAAAGTTGATAGAAACGATTTCTGCGGAAACAAGCCGATTTTTCACAGATTCCCTCTCCGTTCGCCCATGCCCTTAAGCCTATTTCCAACATTCTTAGAATGATGAAAAACGAAAAAAAATTGCGAATCGCCGCTTTCGTCGCCATAGATTAAACGAATGCTTTATTTCGACACCGTTGAAACGACGGCGTTCGCTACCACTGGTTCTAAAGACTGTCCCTCTTCAGTCTCATACCAGAAAAATGTAAAAATTGTAAAATGAAAATGTATTTTACTAGTGTTCAATTATTGCAACGGGCAAAGGAGGGCCCAATTCGCAGCATTTCATTTTCGAATTTAAGGAGGATATGAATTGAGCAGAAAAAAGCCGTCTAAAATTCGCAGTTATTCCATGCTCGCGCTGAGTACCATGCTTGCCGTAGGAATGGCCTCCCCCAGCGCGGTCTTCGCTTCGCCGGAACAGTTGAAGATCCCGGAACAAACCAAAATCAGCCTCGACTCCCTGCTTAAGCAAGGAGAAACGGCAAAGGATCTCCTAAAACAAAAATCAGCCGATCTCCGCACATTCTCTGCAGCCAAGCAGCCTCTTAATTTGGTGCAGGAATCGGACAGCAGCGAGCCGATTTCCGTCATCGTTCAGCTGCAGAACGATCCGCTGAAAGTATACGAAGTCAAACCGTCGTCCCGGGCCCGCTCCTCGATCGGCAGCTATCAGGTTCAGTTGAACCAGGAGCATCTCAAGTTCAAATCTGAAGCGCTCGCCAAGACTTCGGCCCAGTTCACCAAGGAATATTCGAAGGTGTTTAACGGTTATGCCGTCACGCTGCCGGCAAATCAGGTCGATCAGCTGCTGACGCTGCCCGGCGTCAAGGCGGTGTTCCCGAACGAGGAAGTCCATGCGCTTCCAATCGAAGAAAAGCCGGAAATCACCCCTTACATGGACGAAAGCGCTCCCCTGATCGGCGCCAACGACATGTGGGATTCCGGGTATGACGGCAAGGGGGTAAAGGTAGCCGTCATCGATACCGGGATCGACTATAACCACCCCAGCTTGAAGGACGCCTACAAAGGCGGATATGATTTCGTCGACAATGACGCTGATCCGATGGAAACCCTCCCGGACCCTACCAAACCTCCTAAAGACGGGAAACCTTACGATACTTCCCATGGCACGCATGTTTCCGGCACGGTCGCCGGCCGCGGCAACCCGGATCATCCCGATACGGGCAGCGGATGGGTACGCGGGGTAGCTCCCGCTTCCGACTTGTATGCATACCGCGTCCTTGGTCCTTACGGCTCGGGCAGCACGGAAAACGTGATCGCGGGCATCGAAAAGGCGGTCAGCGACGGCGTGGACGTCATCAACCTGTCGCTTGGATCGTCCCAGAATAATCCCTATACGCCGGATTCGATCGCGGTCGATAATGCCGCTTTAGCCGGTGTAACCGTGGTGGTGGCCAACGGCAACGAGGGACCTGGAGCAGAAACCGTAGGCAGCCCGGCTTCCGCTCAGTTGGCGATTTCCGTCGGCGCTTCGACGCCGCCGCTGAACACGCCTATTTTCGTATCGGACAGCTTAGGCACGATCTTCGCCCAACTTGCGGCCGGATCGGCAAAGCTTGACAACACGGACGAGAAACTGGAACTTGTCAATGCGGGATTGGGCAAACCGGAGGATTACAAAAACCTGAACGTAACGGGAAAAACGGTTGTCGTCTCGCGCGGGGACATCTCTTTTGCCGAGAAAGCCGAAAACGCCGCGGCAAACGGCGCAAAAGCACTCATCATCTTCAACAATACGGCCGGCGAAATCAATGCGACGATCGAAGGCGCCAAACAATCCGTGCCGACCTACACCATTACCCAGGAAAGCGGACTGAAGCTTAAAGCAGCCATTGAGAAGGGAGACAACCTTGTCGCTTTCGATACCAAGAGAGAACAGGATTTGCTCGCCGACTTAAGCTCCAGAGGCCCTTCCCTGCCGTATTACAGCATCAAACCGGACATCGCCGCTCCAGGTGTCGGCATCAAATCTTCCATCCCGGCTTTTGGCGGAGACTATACGAATGCTTATGAGGAGTTGCAAGGAACCAGCATGGCAACGCCCCATGTAGCCGGCGCCGCAGCGCTCCTGCTCGAAAAAAGCCGCCAAGACGGCCTCAGCCTGAAGCCGGATCAAATCAAGGCATGGTTAACGAACAATGCTTTGCTGATGAAGGATCGCCAAGGCAATCAGTACGGCGTGAACGAACAGGGCGCAGGACGCGTCGATTTGAAAAAAACCGCCGAAGCCGAAGCGATCGTCAAGGTTGAGGAAAACCTGCCTCTACAACTTCAAGATGAGACGCATCAAACCGCCTATTCGGGCAGCATCTCCTTCGGCCAACAGGGTGCAGGTACGACGATAACCCGGAAGCTGAGCATTGATAATATCGGAGGCAGCAACCAGCACTATGCCGTATATGTCGATTGGTCCAGCAATAGCGGATTAACGCTGATTCCGGAGCTTTGCGATATCCATTTGAAGGCGAATGAGTCTTCTTATGACCTGCCGGTCACGCTGACCATTCCGGAAGGAACGCCGGAAGGCATCTATCAAGGAAACATCCAGTTCACGCAGATGAAAACCGGGCATCAACTCCACGTGCCTTTCAGCGTATACGTCGGCGAATCATACGAACAGCCTGAAATGTCGAATGTGGAAGTAGATCCGATATACCTCTCTACCGCGGAAGGCGGTAATGGGATGGCTACCGTGTATTACTCGCTGAATGAGAAAGTGGATGATTACGCATTCGGGGTTTTCGGTCCTAATGGAAATGAAGGTGACCTCTCGCTGATTGGCCTAATCGCCAAAGATGAATTCCAAAACAAACTTGATCCGTTCTACTATTCTTTCGATTGGGACGGAACTGTCTTAGGATTGAACGGGAAAGAAATAAAGCTGAATAAAGACGCCCATCCTGACGGAATTTATGCCCTGGTTCCAATCGTCTTTAAAGCAGGAATAGAGGAACCTATTCTGTTGGAAGACTCGCTCAAGGCATTCCTATTGGACAACACGGCGCCGAAAGCAACGCTTCCTGAGAATGTGACGGTAAATGCCGATAAACCTGAGGAAGGCATTTTGCAAGGCAAGATTGCAGGCGACCTGCTGCTGCAATATATCGGTACCGCTCAAGAGTACATCCATGTGAAGGCGGTCGTGGATACGGCAAATAACCAGGAGTTCGCGGGCACCATCGACGCTGAAGACAACTTTACCGTCAAGTTTCCGTTAAAGCAGGGGCTGAACAAAATCCAACTCTTCGTCTACGACGATGCCGGAAACGGTTCGGCTGCGCCGGCCAAATCGTATGAATATGAAGTAAATGGAAACGAAACCAACGGCACGACCGTTGGACTCGCTACGGTGCAAGAAAGCGTGTATACGAATGAACCATTCGACATTAACGTCGATTTTGACGGCAGCGAAGACATTCAACGCATGACCGTTGACGTCACGTACGACGCCAAACTGAAACTGAATCAAGTGGCTCCCGGAGCCAAAGAAATTCAAATCGAATCGGAGCAAAACGATGCAGATAGCCGCATTGCCGACGGCAAAAAAACCGTGACTTTCGGGTTCGAACTGGACCAACCGGCGAAGAAAGGAACGCTGGCCCACTTCACGTTTACACCTGCCGAACCGGGCGTCTACTCGCTTGATCTCGGCAATGTAAAAATGTTGAACGCCGAGCAAAAAGAAGTCGCTGCATCGACGTTAACCGGAGTCCAAGTCGAAGTCACCGATCGAAAAGCTTCGGATGATCAGCCGAATCCTGACGAAAGCACGCCGGTGACCGAACCTGACGAGGGATCGGAACAGCCGGGCGACAGCCCACCAACCGAACCCGACAAAGACTCGCAACAACCGGGCGAAAACCCATCACCGGAACCTTCCAAAGAGCCTGAGGATGACCAAGTATCCGGTTCTCTGCATGTCACAAGAGAAAAGTTCGAATCGGCTCAATCTTCGGAGAATTCCGAGAAACCTGTCCCAAGCAGAATGCCTTGCGCGAAACCAAACCCTAACCCTGATCCTGACCCTGACCCAGGCAAACCGGATCCGAATCCGAATCCAGGCGGCGGAAACAACGGCAATAACGGCGGCGGTTCTTGGTCTGGCGGAGGCACGACTCCAACATCTGCAGCTGGCACGCCATCCGGCACGAAGCTCGCAGCCGGCGTATTGACCGAAAAAGGAACCGGCGAACAAAAAACCGCCGAGCTGAATGTGGATTCCGCTTACCTGACTGGGCAGCTGAGCAAATCGGACAGCAAAAACATTACGTTAGATGTAAGCGATACGTCGATCGATTCCTATCATCCGTTCACCTTGAAGGTAAACGGCACGCTAACCGAGCAGCTGCTGAAATCGGGCAAGCCTCTGACTATTAAAGGCAAAGGTTTTGAAATCAACGTTCCTGCAAGCACCCTGAAAAGCTTCGTGACAAAAGACGGGCTTTCCGTCTCGTTCACCTATAACAGCACGGCTGCTGGAACGATCGAAGCCCCGACCGGCGGCAGCGCAAACTTCGTTTCCGGCGCACTGACGATCAGCGAACCGGCGACGGCGTTGACTTCCCCGGTTGCCGTTACGCTGACGCTGGATACGGCCAAAGTGAAAACTCGAGGCAAAGTCGGCATCTTCACGAAAAACAAAGAGGGCGCGTGGTCATATGCCGCAGCGGGCAATAACCAAGCCGGTTCCGTCACGTTCCAAACATCCAAGTCAGGCGCGTTCAGCGCGGCCGAAGTCCTCAAAACCTTTAGCGACATCGTCGGTCATTGGGCCAAAAACGAAATCGAAGTCATCGCTTCTCATTACCTGGCGAACGGCAAGGATACTTCGGAAACCTATAAACCTAATGACCAAGTCACGCAGGCCGAATTCCTGTCGCTGCTCGACCGGCTCCTCGGCACGGGCAAAACTTGGAGCGACCGCGCGGCCGAGACAGGTTCCAGCCATCCGTTAAGCCGCGAAGAACTCGCGATTCTGCTTGCTGCGGCATTAGGCGGGGACACGTCCGAAGCAAGTTCCGAGCTTGCTTTTAAGGACCGGGACGGCATTCAGGAGTCCGCCAAAGGAGCGGTCTCATATGCCGTGGAAAAAGGCTATTTGAAAGGCAATCCGGACGGCACCTTTAATCCGAAAGGCAAACTGACCCGGGCGGAAGCCGGCATCCTCCTGTATCGCATTCTTCAAGAGCTGCAATCCAAGTAAACAAAAAAAACGGCAGGCAGCGGAGAGGATTCTCCGCAACGCCCGCCGTTTTTATTTTACCCGGTCCACCTGCAACAACGTGATCTCTTTCAATTCATACGTGTCATGAAGCGTTTCTTCTTTGACAACCCCAAGCTTGACCAATCCGGCGATTTTTCCGGGATCGGATTTGGACAGCAGCCTCCATACTTCCAGATCCGGAAGCGCTTCATACAACTTTTCGTCGTCGTATTCCTTGCGCGATTGCGAGACCAATTTGACCCGGTACGGCCCCGTGACTAAGTCCGCCGTTCCTAGTTCCCTGCAATAACCGATGATCTCGTCGCGAAGTTCTTTAAGCTCTTGCTCGGTTTCTTTTTGCTGTTGTTTTAGCTGAAAATATCTTTTGACGATCTTTTCCAATTCCTAATCACTCTCCCTTTCTACTCCATGTGTATGCAGCGAAAGGCATGGATTAGGACGGCAAACAGCATCCGAAAATGCGGGCCGTTCATGTTGCATGTCGGTTTACATAATGATTCATATGGTGAGCCGTCCAGGATGATACCGGCCGCCCTTTTAACAATTGGGATGTGACTGGATACCATAACAAGAATGGCTTGCTCGGATGATCTAGATAAGCAGGAAAACTTTTGTCTTTATTATTGTGAATTTTTCATATGATGATTTTTTGACATATACAGATCTATAGCTGCTGCCGCAAAGGAATTTATAAAAATCAGTCGATTAAAATCTTGCGCAAACGGCATTGGGTTTTTCGTTTATTTCGCCACTATTTCGCCACGCTTCGACCCTCGTAAACGACGTTACCTTCTACTACCGTCATTTGCACGATATCCTGCAGGAGCACATCCGGTTCTTCATGAAACGGATCGCGGCGCAAAATCGTGAAATCCGCCGCATAACCTTCTTGGATTAGGCCGCGATCCGACTCATGGCCGCTTGCATAGGCGCTTCCTGTCGTATACAAAGAAATGGCCTCGTACATGCTTAACCTCTCTTTCCCGCCATAAACCGTATCCTGAAACGGCTTCGTCCGAGTGACCGCCGCATGAATGCCCTCAAGCGGTGATACCTTTTCGATGGGCGCGTCGGAACCTCCCGCACATGGAATGCCCTGCTCCAGCAGCGTCCGCCAGGCATACACCAGCAAATTCCCCGGAACGCCGATCCGCTCCATCACCCATGGAAAATCCGACGCCACAAAACTGGGCTGAATGTCCGTGATGACCGGCAGCCGTTTCATCCGTTCAACCAATTCGGGACGTAATATTTGGCCGTGAATCAGGCGATCTCTTTTGCTACTGGGGCAAGGATGCTTTTCCATATACGTTAGCACCAGCTCGGCTGCCCCATCCCCAATGGCATGGGCGGCCACGGCCAAACCGTGTTCCCTTGCCTTGGCGACCAGCCGATCCAGTTCGTGTTCCGAATGGACGGCTACGCCCGATGTCGACGGGTCATCCGCATACGGCCTGCTGAGCAGCGCGGTTCTTCCGCCCAACGCTCCGTCGGCGAACAGCTTCATCGCGCCGAATTCGAGCAGCGGCGATTTGATCTCTTCCCCCCGTCCCTCCGCCAGCCATTCGTCCAATGCCAGATGATGAACTAGCAAATGGGCCCTAAAATGCTTTTGCCGCCTATGAATCACCGTATCGAACGCGCGCATGGTCCGCGCGCAGCTGCCGTAATAGCTTAAATCTTCCGTATGGCCGCCCGTCAGCCCTGTGGCCCAACAATCTTCGATGGCCGCGGTTAGGGCGGCTTCCAAATATTCATCCGTCGGGCCCGGGACGGCACGGAGCACGAGCTCCTGGGCCGACTCTTTCAAAATTCCGTTCAAGCGCCCGCGTTCATCTCTTCCCAGCACGCCTCCAGCAGGATCAGGCTTGTTTTCATCGATGCCCGCTGCCTGCAACGCCGCCGAATTGGCGGCAATCATATGTCTGCAAACCCTGCGCAGCAGGACGGGATGCTCGGGTGCCGCATCGTCCAAAAGCTCCCTTTCCGGCCAATCGGAATCTTCCCATTCATTTTCGTTCCAGCCTTCGCCAAGAATCCACATCCCTTTCGGGAGCGCCGACGCCTGTCTCTTTACGGCTTTTAACACTTCTTCTCTGCTGCCGCAGCCTCCTAGCTGGAGTTTGAGAAAGGTTTCGCCATGCCCGATCAGATGCATGTGGCTGTCCACGAATCCCGGGAACATCGCAGCCCCCCGCAAATCATGAACCTTTTCGATGCGGCCGTGATATTTCCTCTCCATCTCGTCCGACCGGCCGGTATCCCGAATAGTCCCGCCTTCGGTATATGCCGCTTCTACCGTGTGACCCTCCCCAATCATCGTGTAAATCGTGCCGCCCTTCCATAACGTGCCCATGATGCTCCTCCTTTTCGCCATATATCTATTGTGAATTTTTCATATATTGAAATTTTATTGTGTTGAAATCTAATATGGATGCAAACATAAAAGCGGCCTGTACAGGCCGCTTTTCGGACGCCCGCATGGCCGCTGCCGATCAAGTTTTTCCCACCCAATCTTCTCCGGCGACCTGCTTCCAGCGGGCTCGGATGTTTTCGTATTCCTGGTCTGACAACGCGCTTGTGCGCAGCAGTTCGGCATTTTCCGCCCATCTTCCCGGCTTTTGCGTGCCGACGACGGCTGTATGCACGCTGGGAACGGTTAATGCGAAACGCAGCGCCGTGGCGATCGCCCGATCGGGATCCGACAGGAAGTCATACCCGAGCTCCTTCAGGCGCTGCCAATACACATACGGGTATGCTTTTTCGGACAACGTCTCGTAGGTCCAGGCCACATTGGCCACGGGTCTTTTAACGACCACGCCCATTTGTCTCTCCTCGGCCTCCGGCAGCACCAGGTCGATCGCCTCCTGGTCGGCAATGTTGAGCGATATCATCAGACTGTCGAACAAGCCGGTTTGCACCGCGTAACGAGCGTCGGTCCGGTCGCCGCTGTAGCCGATAAACCGCGTTTTGCCCTGCTGTTTCGCTTTTTGCAGCACTTCGATTACCGCGCCTTGGCGCAGTATTTTTTCCGAGCAGCTATGCAAATGGATGACGTCCACGTAATCCGCTTGGAGCCGTTTCAAGCTGCGGTCAATGCTTTTTTCCAGCATCGCAGGGTCCCAGTCCTCATCTTCAAAGCCGGCCGAATGGCCGCATTTCGTGAACAAATAATAATCGTCCCTGCGGCGGGACACCGCCTTCCCGATCAACTCCTCGCTGTCGCCGTAACATTCTGCCGTGTCAATGACATTCAGCCCGGCATCCAGCGCCTCATTCAGCAGCTTTTCCACCTTGGCGAAGTCGGTTTCGGCCCCGATTTCCGAGGCGCCAAAACCAAGAATGCTGACTTCCATCCCCGTTTTGCCAAAAATACGCTTTTCCATCTTCCTGCCTCCTTATTCATCATAAATATGTGAACCAGGTGTCATTCCGGTCGAGAGCGTCTTAAATTTTGCCTGATTTTCTAAAAATCGTCCGTTACAAGCCCTATCCCCCATGCCGGCCGCTAATTTATTGCATTCACTTTTTGGGACGTAAAGTATTGGCTGACGTTCCCATTCGACGGATGGGTCTTCTCTTCATACCGCTGGCCAGTATAGCCGCCGATCACTTTCCGCCAAAAAGCTTGCGCGGGAAAATTCTTTTTTACCTGCGTCACTTTCCAGCGTCCCTGGAAGCGGTCGAACAACTCGCATGCGGCCCAGCTTCCCAATCCGCAGCGACGGTATTTTTGCATCACGAAAAATTCGGTCATGTAATAATCGCCTTCCTCCGGATCCGTTAGACGGTCCACGAGCGCGAACCCGGCCGGATGTCCCCCATGCGTCATCAGAAAGGGATATTTCCCGGCGCCTCTATTCCAATATTCGTCCAATCCCGGATAGCTGGGAAACACGCCGTCTTGGTTCGCTTCCAAATTCGTGTACAGGGTGAAATCATATAAATACAGCTGCATCAGGCCGGTAATGACCTGTTTTCGCCGCGCAGGCACGAGATCCAA
>Ga0180220_1000875_pt1 | contig 26625 bp, 28 predicted proteins | sample eDN5th37CBELigBY_FD_151335 | JGI IMG/M metagenome (GOLD analysis project Ga0180220, IMG submission 151335) | Enriched backyard soil microbial communities from Emeryville, California, USA - eDNA 5th pass 37_C BE-Lig BY (version 2) (version 2) | ecosystem: Environmental > Terrestrial > Soil >...
CTGTTTGCCGTCGGCAGAAACGACGCCTCCGCCGTTAGCGTTCGCCGCCCAGAAATGGTGGAACTCGCGGCCCGCGGTGAACCCAAGCCCGTAATTTTCCGTTTTGGCCGCGTCAAAGCCGGGATCGGCCGCCGTCTTGCCGCTGGTGTCCGTCGTCAAGGCTTTTGCGTATTTCACGAAGGTGTCCCAATCCCAGGCCTCTTCGACCTTGGTCGGAGGATAAGGAATCCCTGCCGCATCGAATTTGGATTTGCTGTAAAACAGCAGTTCCATCTGGTTGGACAACCCGACGCCGATGACCTTTTGGTCCGGAGAATGGATCGTGATGGCATCAAGCTTCTTCGGGATGGACCCGTCATCAGCGAGGTCGCTAATATCCGCCAAAATGCCCATTTCGTAATATTTCTGGATGTCGCCTTCGCCCATGTAGCTGATGTCCGGCAGCTCGCCGGATTCGAGGCGCGTCTGGATGAACGTATCGAACGTGCCGTCCGCGGGTAGCACCTGGGCATTGACTTTGACTCCCGTATCCGCCGTATATTTGGCAATCGCGTCTTCGACAAGCTGCTTCTGGGCATCGTCGCCCCAATACAGCAGCTCCAGGGTGACGTCCCCGCCTTGGGCTTCGGTGCCTCCCGCCGCCCCGGTTGACGCCGGTTCATCCTTCCCTGCGCCGCCGCAGCCCGCCAAAGCCAGCATCATCACCGCCAGCGTTAAAGATAACCATCGTTTGCGAAACTTCATGTCCTACTCCCCCGTTTTTTTGGATTTTGGATGTTCATTCTGCAAATCTCCCAACGCTTGGTAAGCGCTTTATTTAATAACTATACCGGTTTTTTCCGCAGATAAAATCTTCGATTCCAACCACAATTTTAGAAATCTCAACCTCTTAAAAGATCGATGATTTGCCGGTTTCGGGGGATGCATTTCGCTTTATTGATCCGCTGAGGCGTCGGATGGCAACAAAAAAACCTGCTGATATCAACAGGTCTCTTCTAAAACATTGTGAAAGTTTTTATTTTTTTATCGCAATCTCATGCCAGGTTCGGCACCAAACCTGCCTCTTCCAAATACCGCCGCATCTCCTGTTTCGTCTTTTCAAAATAAACGTTCTCATGCCTCCCGTAATTAAAGAAGCCATGCTCCATGCCTTCGTACGTCAGGAAGCGAATATCATTGCCCGCTTCGTTCATCCGCGCCGCGAACTCCTTATTCTGTTCATAGTCTTCATCCGCCGTCCCGGACATCCACAGCGTCGGGGGCAGACACGGTTTTATATGATGAAGAGGCGACAAGCTTTCCGCAATATCCAGCAGCTCGGGATAACGGCGGGTCATGATGTCCACCCCGTCCATCACGGCGGAAAACACGATCAACGCGTTGGCGCGATGATCGGTTTCGTTATTTTCATCGTCGATCTCCGGAAACATGTGAGAGGAAACGGCGATATATCCGCCTGCGGAGGCGCCGCAGACGATGATTTTTTCCGGATCGACGCCCAATTCCGCATCATGGTCCCTAACCCAACGGACGGCGGACTTGACGTCGCAGATGGCCTGGATCGGGGTAAACCCCTCGTCGTACCCGTTGCGGTAATCCACGCAAATCGCGACCAGCCCGATGGACGAAAAATATTTCGCCTGATGCTGGAACTGCGCGGGCGTCAATGGACCTTTCCCAAAGCTTCCCCCGTTAAAAAATAAAATGGCGGGCCTGTCCGCACCCTGTTTTTCGGGATTAAAAACATACAGCGACAGATCGCGATGCCCTGTGGATTTGTAAGTTTGGCGTGTCATCGGATAGCCGAATTCGATCGTTCTCATGCCCGGTTCCCTCCCGGGGTTCGCTCCCCGCTTATTTCATATCCTTGATCATCTCGAAAAAATCCTCATACCTCTCCAAATACAGATCCGCCCCCGGCGTTTGGTTTTGAAACAAGCAGGTTTTAATGCCGATCGCCTTCGCGGGCAAAATATCGATTTCGCGGTCGCCGATCGCCAGATCGAGTCCATATTCGTTATGCAAAAATCGATACGATGCCGGATCGGGCTTCCTCGGAAAACCGTCGTCCCCGGCGACGATATGCCGAAAATACGGCTCCCATTGATAATATTCAAGGATTTCGAGCACTTCTTTCCGCGGTTTATGCGTCATGATGACGTTGAGATCCGCAAACTGCAGAACCTCTTCCACGCCCGAAAAAGGCGGCGTCTCGCCCGGATGAATGGTTTCCCTGTTTCTCCAGTCGCGAATCTGCTGTTCCGTCAATCCAAAATGCCGGGCCGCATGGGTCATCGAGATTTTGAGATGGGAGTAGATCTCCTCTTTCGAAATGTCCCCGCCCAATATGTCATAAAAAATATCCGTAAACGCAGGGTATGTATCAAACAACGTCCCGTCGAAATCCCACAAGATGTTCATCGCGTGCCTCCTTCTGCTCCCGCAAAATCTACACCTTCAAGAAATAATGATAAAATTCGTCGTCCCGCTTGTATCCCAGCGCCTCATAACGCCTCTGGGCCGTCTCATTGCCGGTTGCGGTGCTTAGCGCAAGGCCTTTGGCTTTGGTTAATACAGCAAATTCCTTGGCTTGATCCAACAATTTCGTGGCAATGCCCTGTTTCCGATAGTCGACGCATACGAACAAGTCGTTTAAAATCCAGGTCCGCTGCAAGGAAATCGACGAAAAGGACGGGTACAGCTGCGTAAACCCGACGATTTGGTCCGACGGCTGATGCTTCGCCAAAAAGATGACCGATTCCCGATGCTCGAATTTCTCGAACAAAAAACGTTTTGCCCCCTCAAGGTCAGACTGTTGCTTGTAGAACATGCGGTATTGATCGAATACGGGAACCAACGGCTCCAAATCTTTTACGGTTGCTTGTACGATTAGAATATCACTCATAGGGGTCAGTCTCCTATTTTCGTTATTTTAAAGATACGCGTCGATCAGCATCTGCCTGCTGGTTTGCAACTTCATGGCCGCTTCATGGTCCGTTTGCCGGTATCGTCCCAGCGCCATATGACCGCCCTCCCGCGCCCCTTCGAAGTTCTTCCATGTACATGGTTATGGACTCCCCTCTAGTTTGCCTGCTTATATAAGAAGTCGTTGACGCTGCCGGAAAAGACAAGGACGACGGATGTCGCGAGCTGAAGCAAAAATGTCGCCGTCGATAAAATCCAAAGATTCATAGGTAAATCCGCGAAAAGCAGCCGTCCCGGCTCCATCCGGCTTATGGTCCGGCATCCTCAACGCCTTCAAGTTCGGGGAGCCCTGCTTTCCGCCTCTGTTCGATAATGTAGCCGACATACCATTCGGGATTTTCGGTGTTGCTCCTGACGGAACGAATCGTATTGAGCCATCTCTCATTCCAGCTCATGCCGTTCGATAAGACATGGCCCCGCTTCTCCATTTCGATGTTCCGGTCATAGGCAAAAGCGGCATCGGCGCGCATCCGCGGCGTATCGAGCAGCTGTACGTTACCTTGTTGATCCCGCCTGTAGTCGATGTCTTTGGTTGCGGATTTTTTCGAAAACACGACCAAACCCAGTAGAATCAACAAGGAGGCGCCGGCCAGAATCCACAACACTTTCCCACACCTCCTCACAAAAAACAAATCATATGCTCACCGTGTAATGCCTGCCCCCATTTTACCACCATTTAACAGCCGTTCCCATCTATATTGAACTGCCGAAAAATAAGCCCCCGAAAAGCTTTCGCTTCCCGGGGGCTTGAACGACAGGTATGTAGGCTGCTAACATCAATCCACGAAAAAATCCGGTTCGGGACGGATCTTGGTTTTAAGCTGTCTGAGGTTGTATTCCATCTTAAGCACGATCTCTTCGATTTGCTTCGGATCGATCGCGAACCGGTCGGGTTCGGAGCGGGTGTTCGTCTTCATCTCGCGCAGCGCGATCTGCTGCTCCTGCCACTTATCCATCAGATCGGAGATGGTTGCGTAAAATCGTTCATAATCGCTAATAATTTCATCCAGATAGGAATCCACCTCTTCCGGATCGTATCCTCTGAGCTTCGTGCTGAACACTTTTTCGTGGATCGAAAGAGCGTCCAAATGTATACCCAGCTGCTTAAACAGCTTTCTCTGTTTATCCAGTCGGCGCTGCATATGCTCATCCATTGCCAATTACCTCCAAATCGGTTGCGACTCAAAAACGGGGACGGTCATTTCATTATATACATCCCCATTCATTTTTATATCATAACCGGGCCCAAGATGAAAATGGTTGGCCGTTTTTTTGGAGAATATTCCAAAGTGCAACCCTTTTCCCGTTTTTAACGCCTGTTTGCCCGCAAAAACATCCCCGATTCCCTCCATCGAGATCCGGGGTTTTTGTTCCGAACGGGTCAATAATTGTCTTTGACCGCTTTGTTCAGCATGCCGAGACAGCGATCCAAGTCGGCTTTGACCTGTTTTTTGTACAGCTTGGCCTTTTCGTGGCCGTCTTCGGTGAAATGGTACAGCACGATCTCCTGGAAATCCACGCGGGGGTCGTTGCCTTTCAGCTGCTTGGTCCGGTAAAAGACGCCCTCCTGTACCAGCTCATGCAGCGCGCGATAAATTTCGCTTTGCGGCGGCGCGTAACCGAAAGACTTGAATTCCTGCCTCATTTCCTCCAGCATTTGATAGCCGTATCCCCGGTGCTGTTCGACCATCGTGATCAAATACGTTTTAATAAAAGCACGCTGGGCAATCATGAAAGCCATCGCCGCTTCCCCCTTTTTGCTCCTTTTCCTGCCAATCTTCCATTACCTCCATTATAACAACTATTTTCAAAAATGCATGGCATGAAACGTTCACCGGTTCGAAAGTCTGCCTTTCGATGACGTCTTCATGCAGGGCCGCACGAATCACTTGCGTTTCAGACGCTGGGCCGCTGAGGCTCTTATGGGAGGGTTTTTCCGTTTTGAACGGATAGGCGGAACGTCATAAGCTGCAATAGCAGGCGGAATGCAAAAGCGCAGCTTTTACTATTATGAATTTTTCAGATGATGATATATTAAAATAAAACGGATAAATCGTGCAAGCACATGATCCTCGTTTTTTATGTCGTACCTTTATAATCAGGGCCGTTTTTCGATAAATTTGTCAATTTTCGTCGAAATTCCGCACCGTATGCCATCTATGCACCAAAGCTGACTTCCGTTTTCGGTTTCGCCGGAAAGCAGTCCCCGCCATCCATTTTCCAAATGGCAAACCAGAAAGCAGAACGGCCGCCGCGTAGGACAACAAGACGCAAATCAGGAAAGACATCAGCATCCGCAGCGTTGCGTTCCATCCGGCAAACAGCCAGCCATCCGCCTTGTAGCTTTGCCGAAGCATCAGCGCATGGGCCAAATAAGCGCCATACGAATACCGCCCGAGCCCGGTCATCACCTTGAGCCCCACGGGTCCCGACGATTCCGACCAAGCTTTGGACAAGGCGTAAAATACGAAAACCGAGCTAAGGAGAAAGAGCGTCATGAGCGGCCGCAGCAGACTGAGTCCGTTAAAAGAGATATGCATCCCGGCCGGGGACGCAAAGCTCAGCACCGTTGCATACGCGTAATACCCCAACAACAGGACGAAAACAGCCCAATAAACGGCCTTTCCCCGGACCAGCCAATAAGCCCAGCGATCCGGGGCCATTCCGGCCGCGGCGCCGAGTATGAAATAAAACGCAAAATACAAAAAATTGCGATCCGCATACGTCGTAAAATACGGCGTCAAAAACGGAATGTCCGCTTTCGACATGAATGCCGAAATCCGGTATAAATGATGGACGAGAAAAAGGCATATGAAGGCAGTCCCCGTTAAAGCAGCGGCCCGCCACCGGAAAGGGATTATCTTGGCGCACGCGCGCATAAGACTACGCAGTACCGGGAAAAGCGCGTAAAACGGAACGATCATGACGATATACCATAAGTGATAGTTGTTTTTTCCCGTCGCGAGATTCGCGGCGAAGGCCACGAGCCGGTACCCGATGTCGCCGTTCCAACCCTGGTTTACCGTAAAATATACCGCAGACCACAATATATAAGGGACAAGGATGTCGCTGAACCGGTTGCGCAGAAACAAGCCGTACCGAAGCCGTCCGTCGTAGTTATAGAACAAAACCATGCCCGTGATGAAAATGAACGCAGGGACTGCGAATTTCGCGGCAAGCAGCAGAAGAGTCATCCGGACGCCATCCTCGACACTAACCCCGTTCAGGCCCGCATAATGGGCGATCGCATGCTGAAGCGCAACGGCCGGAAATGCCAGGCCGCGGAGCAATTCGATTTCATGTATCCTGGCTTTCTTGGGCATGTCTCCCTCCTGTTTCAATGGTTTTCTATATGTTAACCCGACCCGTTAAACCCAATCCGAAGCATGCAGACGAAAAAGAGCGCCAGCAGACTATAGCGTCCGCAGCGCTCTTTTGATGAATGCTCTTAGTATTTTTTCGGGAGCAGTGCATATTGTACCCGCTCCGGAACCTCGATCAGTATCATTCTTACCGGCTCTTTTCCTGCATGCAGCGAAATTTCCGCTTCGCGGTCCGATGTCAGCAGCATAAAATCGCGCTCATGAAAAGCCTCCTCATGCCCCTCTTCCTTCCAGCTACCCGCCCCTCGTACCGCAAGCGCGGCTAGCGTCGCGCCTTTGTTCAAGACATGGCCGTATGCGCGCCCCGGCTCGAGCTCAACGTCCCACATCCGGGCATCGGCGGTCAATTTGATCGGGGAGCCTTCTCCCAAGATCTGTTTCGCCCGGATTCCGTTTTGCTCTTTGACCGGAAATTCGTCATGCGCATATTGCTCATAAGCGGGCTGTTTTTTCGCCTCCAGTTTAAGATCGGGCTCGAACCAGATTTGAAAAGCTTCCATATCCGGACCGAAAAAACGTTCCTCGTGGCTGACGCCGCTTCCGGCCTTGATAACCTGTACGCCGCCCTCGCCGACCATGCTGCGGGTGCCGAGGGAATCGCCATGTTCGGCGGTTCCCTGAAGCACATACGTCATAATTTCGAAGCCGTAATGAGGGTGCGGCGGAATGTAGCCTTCTTTCGGCGTCTGGGCCCATGCCCAGTAATATAAAGGACCGACCCGGTTGATGACCGAACCTTCTCCCGGAAAGCCGATCGGCTTCTGCTCCATGATGTTGCCTCCGTCAAATTTTCCCTTCCCCTGCATCGCAGGCGTATACAAGCGGATTCTCATGGCCTCTCCCTCCTTGAAAATAATAGTGATCGGGCCGTTCAATTAGAACAGTTGGTAAGCTCCGGGTCCGGTCAAAGCGACGCCCACGACGACGGCTAGCAGGATCAGATTGAATTCAATGCCTCCCGAAGTGCTCCAGAAGCCGTTTTTCATATGCACCGTAAAGATGGCTCCCAGCATCGTGACCGCAAGCATCGCTGCCGCAACCGGCGTAATGATGCCTGCCGCGAACAGCAGTCCGCCGGCGAACTCAAACAATCCGACAAGAATAGCCATCGGCAACGCCGGCTTGATGTTGATGGATCCGAACCACCCCGCCGTTCCTTTGATGCCCGGTCCCCCGAACCATCCAAACAATTTCTGGGTCCCATGCGCTGCAAAAGTCAAGCCCACAATCAAGCGGATAATCAATAAACCCCAAGCAATCATCATCATCTATTCCTCCATTTTTATTATTCTTTAATTAATTTAACTTTATTTTAAGATATATTTCCAAAAAAATAGACTAAGCTTTGGATAACCGTATCATATTTTCACTCCTATGCGTTGTTTTCAATTTATCTTGATTTAAAGATACATCAGATTCAGATTTTAGTCAATCCTTTTATTTCAGACTTTTATCCCCGGATCTTTCATTTTTCGGATAGCGCTCGCGTCCCTTTTCATAATTCAATGGTTTCCCGCCCATAATATGCGTGAACGAGAATGGAGAACGTCTATGGAAAAAATATCCCGTCATCAAGTCCCTTTTCCCAACACCGCAGTCCAGAACCCATGGCAAGACCTTCTACGGCATGAAACGCTTCGGCTTGTCAAATCAGGCACGTTCGTCCAATTGATATCCAGTCCGGAGCTTGCCGTGCTCGCCATGGAGTATGCGGAAATCAACCGGCGATTGCTGGATCTGTTTAGCAACAGGTTGGACAGTCCGTAGTTCCGGCTATATTTGAAGAGCAAAAAGCGAGGTGTCGCCTTTGAATCCCGTGCTGGAAAGCTTGCTGGGGATGAAAGCGTTTAATGACCCATTCATCGCGCAGGACCTGCTGCAGGATAATCGTCTGCGCATGGAATTGCTTGCGGATTGCTTGGAAGCGACCGCAGACGCAACGCTTGCCGCAGAACTTATAGTGCATCTCGTTCACTCCATTGGTTTGGAGGAACGTCTGCTTAAGCTCTGCCTGGAGAAAGATTGGCTGACCGCCGATGCCTCGGAGCAATGGAGCAGGGATATCAAATGGGCCCGCAAGGCGCGCCAAATGATTCAAATCCGGCATTAAGCGGTATTTGGTGCTTCATTCGCTTAAAAGGCTTTCGCAAAGGAGCGAAAGCCTTTTTTTATGACCGATTTATTGCGGACGCACGCGTTTCGTCGGGATCGCTTCCAACGGATCATCAGGCCAGTAGTGCTTCGGATAACGTCCTTTCAGATCCTTTTTCACCTCGAAATACCCGTTCTTCCAAAAACTCGCCAAATCGGACGTGATTTGGACCGGCCGCTGGGCCGGAGACAGCAGATGAATCGTCAAGGGGATTTTGCCGAGGCAGATTTTCGGGGTTTCATGAAGGCCGAACATCTCCTGCAGTTTCACCGCCAGCACGGGCTGCTTCGGGTCGCTGTAATCCACGGCGATTCTCGAACCGCTCGGAACGGTGATATGGGTCGGCACTTCCTTATCGAGCCGGGTCTTTTTATCCCATCCGACCCTTTGCTCCAGGATCGGGGCAAGCTGCAGCTTCTGCAAATCGCCCCGGGTTTTCATGCCGTCAAGATAAGGCAGCAGCCATTCTTCCAGATGATTCAGAAGCGCATCGTCACCCATGTCCGGCCAAGCCGGATCCGCCTCATGCATGAGCTGAAGGCGCTGGCGCAGCTGCGCGGCTTGTTTGGTCCAGGGAAGGATGCCGAGTCCCTCGGCGCGAATGCCGTCAAGCAGAGCCTGCGCCACCGCTTCAGCCGGCGGCTGACCGGCCGGCGACTCGCGCAGGACGACGGCTCCGAGACGCTGCTGGCGGCGGGCTTTGACCCCGCCAAGCGACGGGTCCCACTCGACCGTCATCTCCTCCGTGATGTCGTCCCGGTGATGCTGCTGAAGGTCTTCAAGGCTTACGGGAGCAGCAAGCAGGATTTTCCCTTCCGCTCCTTTCCTGTCATCGACCGCTGCGACGGTCACATACGTCTCGCGGCTCAGCGGCTGCTCCCGGGACAGTTCCACTCCGCGCCCGGAGGTCAGCAGATATTTGCCGCCACCCCGGCTTTGGCCGATCCGGTCCGGATAGGCATAGGAAAGCAGCAGCCCGCTTTTTTCGATCTCCATCGCCGCCGGGCCTGCTTCAAGCCGTTTTCGCATATACCGGCTTTCCTGGACGATTCGGTTTAAGGCCGCCTCGTCCGCATGGGGGACTGCAGCGCCGTTTCGTTCCCATTGGCTTACGGCCTGTACCCTGCTTCGGATGTCCGAATCGGATCCGGCTCCCGAGCCGTTCCGGAATATATCCCGTTCCTGCAAAATAGCGGCAAGAACGGCGGCAAGCGAGCTTTGTCCCATTTCCTCCGCTTGAAGCATCATCGCGGAAAGCCGCGGATGGAGGCCTAGCTCCGCCATCCGTCGGCCTTTTTCCGTCACGGAACCGTCGGGACGGGCGGCCCCGAGACGCTGCAGGAGCTCTCTTCCCCGCTCATAATCCGTTTCCGGCGGAGGGTCAAGCCAAAGCATGCCCTGTGGATTCTGAACGCCCCATGCGGCCAATTCCAGCGCCAGCGGAGCAAGGTCGGTTTGCAATATTTCGGGAGTATTCCGCGATCGCAGATGATTTTGAGCTTCCTGGCTCCACAGCCGGTACGCGATGCCGGGAGCCGTCCGGCCTGCACGGCCCCTGCGCTGGTCGGCGGAAGCACGGGATACCCGGTCCGTCGCCAGATACGGCATGCCGGTCCGGGCGGAAAACAGCTGCGTGCGCATAAAACCGCCGTCGACGACGATCCGCACGCCGTCGATCGTCAAGCTCGTTTCCGCGATCGAAGTCGCGAGTATCCATTTGCGCCTGCCTTGCGGATCGGGAAGCACGGCGGCGTCCTGCTCCTTTTGCGGCAGCTGCCCATATAGCGGCCGGATGACGCAGCCGGCAGGAACGCCCCCGCTTTCCAGCTCGGCTTGAACCTTGCGGATTTCTCCCTTGCCCGGCAGGAAAGCCAGCACGTCGCCGGGATGGCCTGCCGCAGCCTCCCGTATGACGGCTGCCATATGTTTTTCCAATGGCGTCCCGGCAGCAGGCGGCCTGTAAACCGTTTCGACCGGAAACTGCCGGCCGGGGCAGTTCACGACAGGGGCATCGCCCAGCAACCCGGCTACCGGCTCGGCTTCAAGCGTTGCCGACATCACCAGGATGCGGAGATCCTCCCGCAATGCGGCTCTGGATTCCAAAGCCAGCGCGAGACCCAGATCCCCTTGCAGATTCCGCTCATGGAATTCGTCGAAGATGATCAGGCCGACGTCTTCCAGGCCAGGGTCGTTTTGCAGCATCCGGGTCAATATCCCTTCGGTAACGACTTCGATTTTTGTCGCGCGGCTTGTCCGGCTCTCCATTCGGACGCGATAGCCGACCGTGCCTCCCGGCTGCTCGCCGAGCATCCGGGACATATATTCGGCCGCCGAGCGAGCGGCCAGGCGGCGCGGCTCGAGCATGACGATTTTACGTCCGGACAGCCATTCCTCGTTTATGAATGCAAGCGGTACCTGCGTCGTTTTTCCCGCTCCCGGCTCGGCGACAAGGACGGCGGAAGTCCCCGACCGCAATCGTTCCAGAAGCTCCGGCAGCACCCGCTGAATCGGCAATTCGTTCATTTTTTCCATCACCATGTCTTTCTCATCCTAGGTTTGCGTTACTTCCATTATAGAGCCTTGAACGGCTGGATATCCACGCCTGTTTGCTATAAAATGTACGAAGCGCGTGTAAAGGAGAGGATGACTTTGAGCCAAAACCCGCGTCCGGTGCGAGGCAGATTCGCGCCTACGCCTTCAGGCGAGCTGCATATCGGCAACGCTTGGACGGCACTGCTGTCTTGGCTGCAAATCCGAAGCGCAAACGGGACCTTTGTTCTGCGGATGGAAGATATCGATACCCAGCGCTCCAGACCCCATCTCGCCCGACAAATCCTGGACGATTTGTACTGGCTCGGGCTCGATTGGGACGAAGGTCCGGACGTCGGCGGCCCCTTCGGCCCGTATACGCAAAGCGAGCGAATGGAATATTACGACGAAGCGCTCCGGCAGCTTGATAAGCAGGGGTATTTGTTCCGCTGCTTCTGCAGCCGTGCCGACCTGCTCGCGGCAGCGCGCGCTCCCCACGGCCTGTCCTCGGAGGGACCTGCTTATCCCGGAACCTGCAGGAATCTGACAAGCGAAGAAGCGGCCCGCAAGTCCTTGGAAAAAGAGCCTTCGCTGCGATTTAAGGTCCGTCATGAACAACTCGTGTTCCATGACGGCGTTGCGGGGACGCAAACCTTCGATGCGGCTGCAGGCGGCGATTTTATCGTCCGGAGGGCGGACCGGATGATATCCTATCAGCTCGCCGTCGTCGTTGATGACCATATGATGCGGATCACGGATGTCCTTCGGGGAGCCGACCTGCTCGATTCGGTCCCGAGGCAGCTCCTGCTCTATAACGCCCTGGGAATGACTCCCCCGTCTTTCGCCCATGTCCCGCTGTTTATGGGATCTGACGGCAAAAGGCTCGCCAAACGGCATGGAGGCACCAGCCTGGCGGCGCTGCGCGAACGGAAAACGGCGCCCGAACAATTGGTCGGCTGGCTGATGTGGCTCGCCGGATTGACCCCGAAACCCGAGCCGTTAACCGCGCGCGAATGCATTCCGTTTTTTTGCATGGACAAGCTGCCTTCCGCACCGATCATCATTACAGATGAGACGCTTGCCTGTTTGCATGGAGCTTTATAACCGGCAAAAAACCTCTATTCTTGCCCCCGGTTCAAGGCAGGAATAGAGGTTTTTCCGGTTGTTCCAAGAAATATGCCGTGCAAACGGTCAGGTTTAGGAGTTCTCAAAACGACCGCGGATTTTTTGTTCATATTCCAGAAACGCCGAGCTGCCGCTTAATCCTCTTTGCTCCATCAGCATCCGGAACCGCAGCTTTTTTTCGGTCAGCGTTTTTTTGAGTTTTTCTTTTTCGCCGACGTTTTCGCAGGCATGGATGAAATCGCTCAGCTTCAGGATCTCGCCTTGCAGCTGCATCTCCTCGGGAATGATTCCCGCGTTCTTCATGACCTTGTATGACATCCGCAAGTCCTCGGGAATATGCGACAAATCTTCCAGCTGCAGCGGTTTTCCTTTGCCCGCCAAATCCTCGAATTCCCCCTCTTCCATGGCTTTATGGATTCGTTCTTCAGCTAGCCAAGACATCAGTCCCATCGTCGGGAAGCCTCCTCTAAAAAGTTGCGTTCACTTTATGAAAACATGAACCGCCGGCGCTGTCAAACGAAAGAAACCGCCTCCGCTGGCGCGAAAAACGGTTCGGATGATAACGGCTTATCGGAGAAGCGACTCCGCCCCGTCGATATATACCTGGGTGCCGGTAATATGGACCGACTCGTCCGAAGCCAAAAACGCCACGAGATCGGCTACGTTTTCAGGGCTTCCCGGTCCATTCGACAGCGGCTGGCTCCCTTGCGGGTATTGAACCGGAATGACGATTTCCTTCAATTCGTCGGTTTTTTCCGTGCTCTGGTCGATGTTGGTCGAAATGGCGCCCGGACAGATGACGTTGACGCGGATTTTGAATTTCGCCAACTCCAGCGCCGCCATTTTCGCAAAAGCGACTTGGCCTGCCTTCGAAGTGCTGTAAGCCGACATCCCGAAATTGGAGAACGTCCGGTTGCCGTTGATCGAGCTTGTGATGACGATGCTTCCCCCCTGTTTTTTCAAATGGGGAATGGCATATTTCACCGTTAAAAACGTGCCGTTCAGATTGACGCTGAGCGTATGCTGCCAATCCTCGAGCTTCATGTCCTCGATAGGCGACAGGACGCCGTTGATGCCTGCATTGGCAAACACGATGTCAACCGTCTTGAACAACTCCGCGGTTTCCAGCACCGCTTTTTCGACGCGGGCGGCGTCCGAGGTATCAACGTCGAAAGCGCGCGCGCTGCCCGGCCGGATGGCGTTGATTTCCGCTTCCGCCTGCGCGGTGCGGTCATCGAGCAGGTCGAATAACGCGACCTTCGCCCCTTCCGTCGCCAATTTTATGGCGGCCGCCTTGCCGATCCCGGAACCTGCTCCGGTGACGATGGCCGTTTTGCCTGAAAAACGTAATTTGTTGAGTTGCTCGTTCATGGTAGATCTCTCCTTTTGGGTCCTGATTCTATTATGTTGCATTTGTCTCAAGATTACCCAAAAAAAGGTTCCGCCTAATCATCCCGGCATAGAACAATTCCTCCATTCCTGGAATCAAAACCCAAAAAAAGCCAGGCATTTCGACCGAGGTCGAAATATCTGGCTTTGCCACTGGCATCGATCTACCATTTAAGCTCTAAAAATGCCGCATCATCCTGCAATCCGCCCGTATGCCGAGCTTCCAGCAGGACTTGAATTTGTTCGTCGGGGAGCGGCTCGCGGATCGGGTCCAGATCGTCCAGCCCGTCCGTGTAAAGCTGGAGCCTCATCGGCATCCCGTATTCCAACCGGGTCTGATAGACATGCGGCTGGCCGCCGACAGGCCCCGTAAGCGTCGACCAGCGCTCGTTCGTCTGCATCGTACCCTGGAAATGCTCGCTGATCTCCGTTTCGTGTTTCCAGAAGCGCAACCGCGAATCCCCCTGCCATGCCATCCAAATTCTTCCCTGCTTTTTTTTGGACGTCGGCAGCTCGATTCGGCCGCAAATGTACATCGTCTGGCTGCCAAGCCGCTGCTTGTCCTCAAGAACCTCGCGGAGCAATGAAGGCGTCTCGCTGGGAGGAATCAACTGCTTTAACTGCACGGAAGCGGCTGGCGTAATCTCCCGCATAAAGCCGGCAAAACCCGTCGATGACCATTCGCGGGTCTTTCCCAGCCATTCGAGCAGCGTATGCCCGAGGAACCGGGCAGCAAAATCCCCCCTGTAACTCATGCCGACACCGTCGCATAACACGAAATTGCATACGTCTCCATCGATGTGGACGCCTACGAAATCCTGCCCTTTTTCTCCCTGCACCAAACTTTCCATCGCCCGGCCGTAGGCATACCTGCAAACGAACCGCCCGCGGTACGTGGACAGCCGCTGCTCGGAAGACTGGGAACTGACATACGTAAACACGTCCTTCGCTGCAGCCGAATTCATTTTCATAGACTCCCCCTTCCTACGCTCTCACCGGCGTGGCCGCCGACATCTGGAAACCGATGGACACCAGCTCCGAACAGCTGCCGGGCAGCATCATAAGCGCACCCGGAGCGAGCTGATAATCCGCTTCGGCGAGCATCTCCCTGTAGCTTTCGGGCAGCGGCGACGACATATTCCGAAGCTTCGCCGCATGTTCATCCTGCAGCACGGTTTCCGGATGGATACCTTTCCAGCGCCGCGGCTGAAGGATCGGCTGATCCAGCATATGATCGGAAATAAAAATATTTTCCACAAGCACGTTGCCGTCCGGTACGCTCATGTTCATGATGCGTCTCGCAATCGGCTCCGGATCGTCTCCCGTCGCGACTCCATCGGTCATGTGGCAAACCAGCGGAGCCGGACAATCCTGCATGTACGGAAGCTCCGACTGCAAAATCCGCTCCGCCTGGCGGAATGCCTTGGCGGAATCCGAAAACCGTTTCGGGGTCAGATCCGGCAGCGAGCCCGCCGCCGCGATCTCGTCGATCCCTTTGATGCCGTTGAGCAGGTCGTAAACATCGTCGCTGTATGCCAAGATGGCGATCCGGTATCGCGGCGTCAGCCGGTTTCCTTTCGTCGAACGGAACACCATTTGCCGGATGGCCAAAGACAATGCTTCATAAACGACGTCGATGCGGCGTTTGTTATCCATCAGCATGTTCATCGAAGCGCTGATGTCGATCAAATAAATAATAAGCGCCGGCGTGCGTTGGGAAGCCTGAATGGTATAGTTCATCTTCGATTTCAACTCCCCTATTTTGAAAATATAATGAATCTCGTGATTTAGTAAAATCCTGATCTAAATATTAGGCAGCATGTAACTTGTATTGGCCAAAAATTTATACACAGCATTGGCGCGCGAGCTGACTTTGCCTACCGTTTTGAAATAAGCGGCGTCTTTTTCGTATAGATTGATAAAATTCAAAGCGTACTGTTTCGCCTTTGACGTATTCCCGCCCTTTTGTGCATTATAAGCCTGATTGTACGAAGCAATCATCTGAACCACCTGGTTGGACCTTCTCTTTTGCAGCTCCCTTGCTTGCTGCTGCTTGCGGGCGGCGGCTTCCTTCGCCTGCTGAATTCTTTGCTGCTCAAGCTTCTGCTGAAGGATCTTCTGCTGCTTCAGATAGGCCTCGTATTGGGCCTGCTTGTCATACAAGTCCTGCAAACGCTGCCTTTCGGCCGCCTTTTTTTTCTCTTCGGCAAGCTTTTTCTGGGCGAGATACGCTTCATACTTCGCCTGCTGCTCGAATTTCTGCTGCAGCTTCTGCTTTTCGGCTTTTTGTTGGGCCAGCTTTGCGGTTTCCTCCTGTTTGCGTTTCTGTTCCGACTCCGCCTGTTGGCGTTTTTCCTCCGCTTCTGCCTGCCTCCGCTTTTCTTCCTCCTGTTTTTGCTGTTCCGCCTTCCGAGCCTCTTCCTGCTGCTGGGCCAACGCCTCGGCTTCCTTTTGTTCAGCCCGATCGGCCAAAATTTGGTTGACCGCAAAACCCGAACCGACGACGAGGATCAATGCCGCGGCTCCAGCCGCCAGCCATTTGCGGGAGCGGTAAAACGGGAGCTTGCCGGCCGGCTGCTCTTCAGGCTTCGGATTCAGCGTTTGTTCAAGCCCGCCGATCGCCGCCTCAAGCTCCACCTGCATCGGCGATCCTGACGGGACAAAGTGATGGGCCGAACGGTACACCTCCAGCGCTCCTTTGAGATCCCCGTTCTGCTCCATTCCCCGAGCCTGGTGAAACAGACGGTCGACGACCCCTTTTTCTTTGCCTGCTTCAGCGGCATCTGCCGGCGGCGGAAGCTGCTGCGCCATGTCGGGCAACTCCTCGGCTGCGGCCGCAGCGGTTTCCAGAGCGCCCTGCGTGCGGGCCGGAGGCGCTTTTTTCGCCGCGTCCGCCTCGGTGTCGATTTGCGGCAGCTCGTTCCCGTTCATGGCTGAAAGAATCACCAGCCATTCGCCGAAGGTCGGACAACTGCTGATGTCCTGGCTTTCCCAAGCCCGTGCGAACAGTTCCGAGACTTTAGTCCCCCAATTTCGCTCGAGCGATTTTTTCAAGACGAAATACCGCTCACTGGGATTCTGCATTTCATGCTGATCGAAATAGCTTTCTCCCCACGCTTTTTCCACGACATGCGGATCGCACCAGCCGAGCATTTCGGTGATGATAATGGCCCCGGCGAAACGGTCCGCGTAAGCGCTCCACAGCCCGCTTTGTACCGTGCGATGCGCCGCGTAACCGGGAGAACCCGCAAGCAGCACGTCCGGCCGATCCATTTTGGGGCTGTACATCTGTTCCACGTCCACCAGCTCGACAACGGATTTTTTGCCCAGCATATCGACTTCGGAAAAAAACGGAAGCATCACGTTCGGAGCGGACAAGTCGCAGTGCGCCAAGCCCCGTTGTTCCATACCCGATCCGATCGCTGCCAGCGCTTTGGCAAGCGCGAGGCTTTCCGTACGCTTCAGCTGTTTTTGCTCCGCGATGATGTCGAACCAGGTCACCCCATAGACCCAGGGCATCAGTACGGCATACAGCAAGTCAGGATGTTCGGTGATGAGTTCTCCGTTTCTTTCGGGAGTGAGCACGTCTCGTTTGCAGACCTGCAAGCCCGGGCTTTCGCTATAAATCTCCATCGTCTCCGACTGATAGACCATCGCGGGAATCCGATATTTCGGAAAAAACACTTTTAACGCCTTCGCCTCTTCGGGTCCGCCATGTTGCGGGATGAGCTGATAGACGATCCCCTGCCGGCCGGCCTGGGCATACGCCAAACCCGGAGCGGCGGGGTGCTGGCCCACCGTGTAAGTTTTGCCGTTTATTCGAATGGAATCACCCGCATTGGGCTGAAAAGACATAGATATCCCCTCTCTTTATCCAACAACAGATCTAGACCGCAAAATAACCCCACTATAGGTGGAGCTTTCGTTCTGATTGATTATAATAATGCAATTAGCTGCAATTAGCGGGGACCTCCGTACAAAAACACCTTTTACTTTGAAGAAAACCGGGAGTTCAAGAACACCCGGTCTCATTGACTTATATTAAGAATAGCTCAACCTGATCCCCTTAGTCCTATTAAACCACAACTTAGCGGGATTCGTCGACCGTGCGGAATTTCTGCGCGATGGCAGTCAATTCTTGACTGATGCTGTTCAAAATTTGAACGAATGATTGCATTTGCTTGCTTGCTTCCTGGAATTCCTGGAAGAAACGCTGTTTGGTCATACCTTCCCATTGTCCTTCCATGCCGTGGATCGCCTGGGTCAAGCTGCTCACGATTTGCTGGCTTTGCTCGCCGCTTTGCTTGAATTGGTTAGCAACCGCATCTACCTGTTCGGGGGTAATTAAAATACGTCCTGCCATAATGCTCCTCCTCAGTTTCGATGATTTCCGTAGTCGACTATACTATAAATCGACCAGCTTCATCAAAAGTCCCTGGTCCTGAGTCTTTTTACCCTCTTCTTATCCGATTGAAGCTTCTGCCAGCAACTTTTGGAATTTTTTTTCTTCATCATTGGAATACCCGGTAAACTCGATTGTGTCGATATCCTCATGATTGAACAAAAAAGTATAGTTAGGGTCAATGTATCCTTCCGGATAAACTACGCCAAGATAGTCGTACAACGTGTTGCTTTCCATTTGGATCTGCTTGCGCCCATAGATCATCAGCTTTTTTTGGGCGCCTTTAAGCAGGACAATCGACCCGAGCGGAAGCATTGATTTCGCGTGTTCCCGTTCCTCCATCGTTTGTTCTACCTTCCTTTCTATTGACACGTGTATGTTAGCGTCTTTTTTTTAGCAAAAAGTATTTATGAAGATTGCCGGCAAGCATGATATACACAAGGGAAAACAAAAACAGCAGCGCAATGATGAGCATGATTTTCATGCTGTAGCCCCCGAATGTTTTGATCAGCACGCACGAGAGCAGAACGCCGGCGCCGGAGGATGCCAAAATGATGCCTTGCGTTTTTCTGAGCCCGAGCGAGCCGTCATCCGGCTTCTCCTCTTCTTCCCGGCTGTAATACCCGCTGTACAATAACCTCATATGTATGCCGTAAAGCAGCGCAAATACGAATATGTATCCAACCGCGGACCCGATCATGAACCATGGCGAAGCGATGCCCAGCGTTGCGTACGCCAGCTTGTTCGCCGCAGCGGCAAACGCGGCCGAAGCCAATATGCCGATCGCCCCCAGAACAAAAAGATGGAACTTTTGCATGTTCCCTGGAGAAATCGCGACGACCAGCCCCAGAATGTCCATCAGCGCGAGCGGGACGAGCAGCAGCCATGCCCATATCGGTTCGAAAGGATCCGCAAAGGCCGTAATCAGGAGCAGCAAATTAGGAAGAAGGAGCAAACTGATCGTCTGGGATCTGATGATGCGCAGCGGATAGACTCCCGCATAATCGTTTATGAAGGATTGCTTTTGCCGAGGAGCATTGCCATTCACCGTTCCCACTCCTTTATAAGACAGGATGCCGCAAAACAGATTTCGTGCTTAAGCGGACGTCCTTACCCGAATAAATTCCCCAGCTTCCCCAGCTTGTTTTTCACTTCGCCCGCCAGTTGGCTGGCGCCAGAGGATACGGCTTTGACGGAATCCGATACCGCGTGGAAGGTTTCTTCCGCCGCATGGCCGATGCCCTTCGCCGCCGACTTCACGCCTTCGACCGTCCCGTCGATTGCCGCGTCTACCGCGTCCACCGCATAGGTTTTAAGCGATTTTCCGTTAATTTCGATATCGGTGACGGCGGAAATGACGACGCCCGATGCGAGTCCCACCACCGCTCCGACAGCCGTTCCCGCCACGGGCACGGCCGAACCGACCGCAGCTCCGATCGCCGCGCTGCTCGCCATCGTCCCGAGCCCCAAGCTGCCGTTGACAAGAACGCTGGCCGCAGCCCGGCTGGCCCCGCCGCTTTTGTAATCCTGAAAGCCGGACACGCCGGTATCGAACAACAGTCCGGCATAACCCAGCTTGCCGCCCAAGCCTTTGATCGAGAGGGCTTCCTTCGCCGCGATTTTAGGATCGACGAATTTCCATACCTGCGGATTTTTCGCCGCGTTGTTCAGCGTGTACCGGGTTCCGCGGATGCCTTCGTTCAACGCAAAAGGAGAGCGAGCTCCTTTGATCGTAGCCACGGAGCCGTTATTTCTCATATTGACGTTAAATCCGCTTTTGACCATCGTGCCTACCATCAACGCCCCGTATCCAAGCGTTGCCCAGCCCGCAGGCGTGGGCCCCTGGTACCCCCAGCCGACATCGAGGCCTTCTTCGCCGCCGTTATGGGCCTGCACGGCCATCACCGCCGACGACGGATTCGAGATCGGAATGCCGCGTCCGCCATACCCCGGCAATATAGAGCCGTCCCCATAAACGCCCGCGGCGCGGAACATGGCCACCGGAGAATGATACAAAGCAGTGCCGCCCAAAAAAGAATGATGCTGCTCGTCGGCCGACTGGAACATCCCCGCTTTTTTCTGCACGTTCCTGCCCATTTCGCTTAGCATCGATGAAATCTGTTCTCCCTGCTGATTCGCGGCCTGCCACTCATTCAAAAGAGCTTCCCGGATCGTGGTTTCCCATATTAACGATCCCAAAGCCTGATTTAATAACGCGGTTATTTGGCGGATTTGTTCGCCGCTTTGCTCCAGCTGACGACTTAATGCCCGGAGTGCTTCCGGTTCAACAGAAATACGCACGGCCATCACCTTCCATCTGATTCTGCAGACTGCTTCAACCAGAGAAGCAGCATTTCTTGAAATTGTTGTTTGCTGGCAGGACTGGCGGTTAACCAGTCTTGATCCCCGCTCAAGCTCATGCGGACAAGCCAGTTCATCGTATCATTCACCACAAACGCTGCGCTCTGCGTTTCCCACCGGCTTCCCGTCCAAGTGGAAAAATGCAGTTCTCCCTCTCCCGTCCGGAATTTCAGGCACCGTGCGAGGGCTATGGAGCCTTCCGCGTCATTGGTCGCAGCCGCAAGCTCGTCCCCCAGCTCATCCAAAGTAAGGGCGGGGATGCGGCCGTATATATCTCCGAATTTCTTCTTGGACAGCAGCAGCGCCGGCGTTTCCGCGGGGGCGTAGTCCTTCAAATCCATTTTGTCCACCAGCTGGCCGCAGGCTGCTTCCACATTTCCGAGCTCATCGAGCTCATACTGGAAATCCTTCTCGGATTTGCATACCTGCACGACGCGTTCATTCGTAGCATGCAGATACCCTTCAAAGGTTTCTTCTTGACGTTTATACCGCAGCCAGCATGAACGCTCCGCCAAACTTGCGATCGCTACGCGCGAGAACACTTTTGGCGGCATGGCCAGCATGGCGCCGTCGTCTTCCTCGACCAGGTAGCCTTTTTCCAAAAGGGATTGTTTGACTTCATCCCATTCTTCGGCAATTTCCTGCGCCAGGTATCCCTGGAACGGGTCTTCCACGCCCAGCAGGCGGTCCGATCCCAGTATTCCGGCAAGGAAAAAGAATTCTCTATTATCAAGCGTAATCGTATCCTGTTTGGAAGCATGAATCGTCAACATTATGAGCCACCTCCCCTCAAACAACAACATGCCATCGGTCGCGAATTCTTTCGGCCCATCGGCTGCCGTCCCACTCGTCATCGAACGGTATCGCGGCTTTTACCCTGGTAAATTTCCGTTTAATGTAGTACCCCTGTCCCGGAGGAAGAATCTTCAAGCCGCCAGGAGCCTGGCTCGATTCCGAAAAAGGAATCCGAAAGAACGATAAATCGTTAGGGTCCAAAGTCCCGAATAAAAATCCGCTTTGGCATGCTTTAACGTCATTGAACCAATCCGCCCCAAACGTAGGGAAATCGGCCGGGACGCCCGAAAGCAAAACATGCACGTTCCGGTCGCGTCCAAGGCGCACGATGGCTCCCAGCTGATCTTTTATCGTAAAGTCGTTTAATTGTTTAGCCAAAATGTCCGCATCGTCGATCGCCAGCAGGATGGCCGGCCCTTCTTCCCCGCTGCTGCGGCGCTGCACCTGTTCGAATACTTGGCCGATCAGTGCGGCAAGCTCTTCTTCCCTCGTGGCGCAAGCCTGCACGTGCGGGAGTCTGCCGATTTGCGAAAGCCCCCGGCTGCCGTACCTGGAATCGACCGTGTACATCTGCAGTTGTTCCGGGGAATAATGATAGGCCAGAGACAGCATCCATGTTAGCATGAACGCCGTTTTTCCGCCCTCCATCGGGCTTGCGACGATGAAGTGGGGCCCTTCCTGCAAATCCGCTTCGAAAGGCTCCAAATCGTCCGTATACAAACCGACGGGCACTTTAAAAGAACCGGTCCGGTCATGTCCCGGCCTAAAGCTCGCCGCATGCGGCATCAACTCATGCAGCCGGATCCGCTCCGGCAGCTTTTCGATTTTCCGGACGTTCCCGTTCGGATACCGGCCTTCAATGCTCTGAATTTGCCGGCGAAGCACGGCCGACCGCCCGGCTTCGTCGTCGCCGCTTGCCGGCAGCGCGGCCTGGAATTCAAGCGGCGGGACATGTCCTTTCGCAAGCCCTCTGCCGGGAGGCATGGAGCCGGGATTTCTCGCCGGTCTGCCGACGGCGTAATAATAATCCGACGCATCCGCCAGCTCGAACGTGACCGCGTTTGCGATATTGCTCCGTATTTTTTCGAAAATGTCGGAAATGCGGTTCGATGTCATCACGAAGGTGAGCCCCAAATTGCCGCCTTCCCTCAAAATGAACTCAAGCAGCTCGTTTTCCTCGGGATAGGAGTTCCGGAAATTCAAATAACCGTCGATGACGACGATCAACTGCGGCAAAGCCGAATGTTGCGAACGCCGGTATGCGGCGGCCGTCTTCACGCCGGCATCGGCGAACAGCTCCTTGCGCTCCGATATCTTTTTGACGAGAAACCGGAACAGCCGCTTGATCCGGTCGTCTTCCTCCGCCATCATCACGCCGCCGATTTGCGGCAGCTTGCCGAAGTCCCGCATCATTCGTCCCATGTCCACGATATAACCGTGCCATGCGTCGGGGGAATAGTTTTGGGCAAGGGACATCAGCAGCGTCTGCACGAACGTCGTTTTGCCCAGTCCCGGCATGCCGTAAACCGCCCAATGCCCTTGCTGCATCGGAATGTGAAGCGGCCGCTGGCTTTGGTTCGGCAGATCGTCGACCATGCCGACGACTCCTTGCAGTTCGCCGTCCTCGGGCACCTGTACCATCTCCGCCAGCTCCTCGAGCTCGAGCCGTTCCGGCAGCGGCGGCAGCCACGGCCCTTGCAGACGCTCGATTCCTTCCTCCCTTGCAGCTTCGGCGAGTCTGTCTATGAATACTTGAAGCTGTTTCGGAGGCTGCTCCATTTGCAAATTGGCTGCGGACATGCTAGTCGATAGCAGATTTTCGCGTTTTCCGTTTAAAGCGATCTCTGTCGGAACGATGCGTCCCGGCGAATCGGTCTGCTCCACGTAAGGCGCGCCGCTCCAGGCGAACTGCATTTCCTCGAACAATTCGTCGCTGCCTACCTGGAAATAACCCCGCCCGGGCTTATTAATCCATGCGGCGTTAGGAATTTTAAGCATATCGCGGCTGTCGCCTTCGTCCTGTACGCGCAGGCAGATGCGAAAACGCGCGTTGCTCCAAATTTTATCGTCAACGACACCCGCCGGTTTCTGGGTCGCAAGAATCAAATGCACGCCAAGCGTGCGGCCGATGGCCGCGATGCTGATCAGCTCGTCCATGAATTCCGGCTGATCCTTTTTGAGCTGCGCGAATTCGTCGATAATGATCACCAAATGCGGTAGCGGTTGGCCGCCCTCGCGTTTCAGAAGCTTGTAGTATTCGTCGATATGCTGCAGGTTGCCGGCATCGTTCAATATTTTTTGCCGTCGGACCAGCTCCGCTTTCAGCGAAACTTTCGCCCTTTCCATTAAGCCGCTGCTTAGGTTGGTGATCGTTCCGACGACATGGGGCAAATCGATGAACGTGTTGGACATGCCCCCACCTTTGTAGTCGATGAGCATGAATGCCAGGTCATGCGGGTGGAACTCCGCGGCGAGCGAAGCGACGATCGACTGGATGACCTCGCTTTTGCCCGATCCGGTCGTCCCGGCGATCAGGCCGTGAGGCCCATGACCCTGCCGTTCTATTTTATCATGAATGTTCAAATTGATCTTTTTTCCGCCCGCGCGTACGCCAAACGGGACGGGCAGGCTTTCCGGATAACGGTTGTTTCTCCAGCGCTGCTTCACGTCCAGGTCGGCCGCTTTTTTGATGTTCAGCATTTCGAATAACGTCAGCACATCCGGAATGTCCGACGCAAGCGAGCGCTTAAGCCGGATCGGAGCCATGTAACGAGTCAGCGCTTCCGCTCTTTCCAGCGTGAAAATGTCCGGGGTGAAAATGACCTGGTCAAACGCCCCGTCCTCGCGTTTCAGCGAATATTGCCCTTCGTTCCGGCCGACGTCCACGATCAGATGGCACTGCATCGGCAGCGTTTCTTTGCGATCAGAACAAATGATGGTGCAGGCGTCGATTTCCCCGGCATCCTCCAGCAGCAGCGGCAGCAACGGCTCCTCTTCGATGAGCTGTCCGCTCGACAGCAAAACGACCTGGACCGGCAGTTGAGCCGTCTTTTTTTTCTGCTCGTGACGGGAGGTTTTGCGGCGTCCCAGGCGCTGAAACAGTTCATCGGCAAGCTGATGGGCGGTGCTGCGCCGGTCCGACATGTAGCGGTAGCCGCGGTTTTCATCCCATGTATGGGGCAGCCACCTCATCCAATCCCAGTCTTCGGCATCATTTTCATCATAGAACGCGGCCAGCTTCACCTCATCCGGCGAATGGCGGACCGCCATTTGCGCAACGATGACCCGCAGGGCGTTCATGACCGATTCCCGGTCCCCCACGATGCCGACCACCTTTGCCTGGAACAGCGGCAGCGCGATCGGAGCGTTCGGTACCGTTTCGAATTCGTTTGCAAGCTCCTGCGCCGCTTCGATCAACGGATCTTTGACGTACCCTTCGGGACGAGGCGCTTTGACCTTCATATAAAAAGGAAGATTGCCGGTTCCGATCCGGGCATGCAGAAAATCGTCGTCGCCAAAAGAACGTTCCCAAAGCACGCTGCTGCGGTTTTTGACAATATGAAAGCAGACATCCGGATCCCCGTGGACTTCAAACAGCACATCCACTTGCTCCTTATGTCCTGCGGCCAATACTTCCTTATGCTTGTCGAGCTCGGCATGATACAGCCGAATCCGCTCCTGAAGCTGCTCTTTGTATTTCTTCTTGTTGCCCAAGTAAACGAAAAACGGAATCGTATACGACGTCAACATCATCATCACGGATACCATTTGAAACATCATAAAATTGGGGCTGCCCATTTTTCCTGTCAAGTTCATGTATATATAAAACCCGATGCTGAAGACGGTCATGACGGCAGGAAGCAGAATCGAGATCAGGGAGAAAGACGGCTTGCTCGGCTCGTTCTGCGGTCTTGGAATCTCGATCGTCTCTTCTTTCAGCGTCGGTTTGATCCTTGGCGAGCGTTGATACAACACATTCACGATGCGTCAGCTCCTCCTCTGCTTTCCAAAACATGGCTATGTATTTTGATTTGAGTAAATTTCAAGCCTTAATCCTCCATTACCCCAAGGGAATCATGTTGAAACAGGCTTCTTTTCCCGAATACCGGCGCCTCTTCGTCCGTCGTGGAAAAAGCACGCTGCAGGCGGACCAGGCAGCCTTCCCTCAGCCCGGCCCCGGCCACGTCCTGCGGGTCGCGGACCGTAAACCACAAACCGTCGGGAAATTTCCCTTCCAATATATACTGCTGCCCGGCACGGGGCGTTTCGCCGTATACCCTCATGCCAAGCATTTCCTTCAACTGAAGCACGGGATAGTCGTCCGGAACGTCAATATCGAACCAATCCCTTGGCTGCCGGCTTTTGATTACGGTTAGAATCATTATTTTACACCTCTTGTTCCCTACAAATCTATGATTCGTAAGATGCAATAACTTCTATGATAATGTATCATCCGCACCGAATCATGTCAATTTGTGACAAATTAACTATTTTAAATCATATATTCATGAATTGATATAGGTTTTTATAACTGTTTTCATAATCCTTCAGTTTCGTTATAGCGAAAATCCGCTTTCCTGCAGACTCATTCGCATCCATTATCTCATACATTTTCCATTCTATAAATCTTTGAAAAAAGTTTGAAAATTTTATGCAATTTAAGTATTTATAAGCTTTCTTTAAGGTTTTTTTAATAATCGGGGTTTACAATGCAATTGTGGAATAACACGAATGAGGTGATTTTCTATGAGAATGCTAATCAGTTTTCAAAACAAACTTATCCCTGTATATTTTACCACCGAAAACAAACAATCCGTTCAAAAAATACTTAAGCTGCTCAGCGGCACCTTGGAAAATAAGATTCAATACGGCAAAAGAGCGCTGAAAAAGTGCCTGGACTCCTTGATCAGCATCGAAATCGAAGGCTCCGAAGCCATTCTTCACAGCAAAAGCGAAAACGATACGCTCGCATTGTCCCTCTATTAAGAGGGATTTTTTTTCGCGAAAAAAAGGAACCCCACTTGCCCGAGGCTCCTTGTACAGGCTTATCGATTTATAACGATGGGCGATGGAAAGGCTTCAGGTTCCGCGCTTCTACCTGCGAAGCACATGCTCCGCCTCCTGCATCAACAGCATCATCAGCACGTGAATGCAGACGGAAGCGATCATCAGCACGAGCGCGAGGATCACGGCAAGGAACGGGACGAGGGGGGCAAGAATCAGAACGACAAAAGTAGCGGCTACGACGGCGAGATACCAGCGCCAGCGCTGCACGGCCTTGTTTTGAAACGCCCGGTGCCCCTTTCTTCCGGCCATTTCGCTGATCCCGTAACAGATATGAAACACCATGTACAGCTTCAAAACGAAAAGCGCGGCGTTATACACGAAAATAAACAGCCATGAGTTTGGCGGCGACACCGACAGCACAATCGTCACGACCGAAAGGATGATCAAGGCGACCGATGCGTATTTGGCGCTCCGAAAATGTCCCGACCTTTGTTCCA
>Ga0180220_1000877_pt1 | contig 26623 bp, 25 predicted proteins | sample eDN5th37CBELigBY_FD_151335 | JGI IMG/M metagenome (GOLD analysis project Ga0180220, IMG submission 151335) | Enriched backyard soil microbial communities from Emeryville, California, USA - eDNA 5th pass 37_C BE-Lig BY (version 2) (version 2) | ecosystem: Environmental > Terrestrial > Soil >...
AGGCGCTTGCGCTTTTGTCTATGCTATAATTGCACATAGGGGTTGTTTGAGAGGAGTTAGAATGAACACCGAAAAAAAACATATGAACATAGCCTTGCGGGGGGTCGTCATCCTTACGATTGCAGGGTTAGTTACAAAAGTATTAAGTGCAGTTTATCGTGTTCCCTATCAAAATATCGTAGGGGATATTGGTTTTTATATTTATCAGCAGGTGTATCCTTTTTATGGAATGAGTGTTGTTTTAGCAACTTCAGGCTTTCCTGTTATGATATCAAAGGTAATGAGTGACTTGGGGCACGGGAAATCTGAGCAAGTTCGCTCAAAAATTATGTCCATAACAATGATATACCTTACGATCTTTGGGAGCCTATTGTTTTTACTTCTTTACATATATGCCAATCCTATCTCTGCTATTATGGGGGATATGCAATTAGCACCTCTTATAAAAATAGCATCTATATCATTCTTGTTAGTTCCTTTTGTATCATTACTAAGAGGATATTTTCAATATGAGCAGAATATGCAACCAACTGCTATATCACAAGTGGTTGAACAAGGCATTCGAGTTTCTTTTATTTTGATAAGCTCTTATCTTTTCATTCATTTGGGATTTGATCTCTATACAGCTGGATGGGGGGCTTTATTATCGTCTGTCATAGGAAGTTTAGCGGGACTTCTTATCCTTCTTTTAATGTGGAGACGAAACCGAAGAAGCCGAATATTACAATGGAATGTGTCGGCTTCAATTCAAACTAGAGATATTGTAACAACCTTAATAAAATACAGTTTTACCTTTGGGATAAGCAGCTTATTGCTTATTCTCATTCAGTTAGTTGATGCATTACATTTATATGCTTTATTACTTCATATTGGAATGGATGAGGAACTTGCAAAGGTAGCAAAGGGTGTGTATGACAGAGGACAGCCCTTAATTCAATTAGGTACAGTTGTGGCAACGTCTTTTGCATTATCCCTTGTTCCCGCTATAGCCCAAGCAAAACTGCAACACAATGAGGATTTTATAAAGGAAAAGCTACAACTTTCTTTAAAATTATGTTTAGTTATCGGAGCAGGAGCAACTGGAGGATTAATTGCGTTAATAGAGCCGATTAATATGATGCTTTTTAAAGATGCTTCCGGGTCAGGCGTACTTATGATCTTAAGTTGTTCTATTATATTTACTTCAATATGCCTGACAATGTTTGCTATTTTGCAAGGTTTAGGCTATACATTTGTGCCTGCAATAGCAGTTTTGCTCGGTGTGAGCTTTAAATACTTTGGAAATTTAGTGCTTATTCCAAAGTATGCTGTAATGGGAGCAGCTATATCGAGTTTAGTAGCATATTTCATTGTTGCTTTGGTCATGATGGTATTCATAAAAGCGAAAGGTTTTTCTTTCTCATACTTAAAAACATTTGGTCAGATAGGAATTTCAATTTTTATTATGGTTATTATTCTCAAGTTAGGGCTGGCTCTTGTAGGTGCTGAAACTCGTGCACACTCATCAATGATTGCTTTAATCGGAGTATTAATAGGCGGAATTCTTTATGTGATAACGATTTTGAAAATAGAGGTATTTTCCCATACAGAGATTCAATATATTCCTGTAATAAAAAACTTTTCAAATAGAAAAGAGGTACATAGATGACAAAAGAAATAACAATTGTAGGACTAGGGGCAGGGGATCTGAACCAATTGCCTTATGGTGTTTATCGATTATTAACTCAATCGAAGCAGCTTTTTTTGCGAACGAAGGAGCATCCGGTGATAAGTGAGTTAGGGGATCAGATACACTATGAATCCTTTGATGTTATTTATGAGGAAAATGATGATTTTGATCAAGTATATACATCGATTGTTGAAAATCTCCTTACAAAAGCAAATGAAATGGATTTAATATATGCCGTACCAGGTCATCCGCTTGTTGCTGAAAAAACGGTTCAGCTTCTTTTAAAAGAAGGAAGAGAAAAAGGGTATACAGTTAAAATAGAGGGAGGTCAAAGCTTTTTAGATTCCACTTTCCAAGCATTAGAGATTGATCCTGTGGAAGGATTCCAACTTGTTGATGCATTTGATTTAAAAAGAGATATGCTTCAGCTAAAGGGACATGTCATTATCACACAAGTTTATGATCAAATCATTGCTTCAGAAGTCAAGCTGACGTTAATGGAGCAATTACCAGATGATTATAAAATTAAGATTGTTACAGCTGCAGGCAGTAGTTTTCAGGAATTAAAAGAAATTAAGCTCTATGAATTAGATCGCGAAACAACGATCAATAATTTAACAAGCATTTATGTTCCACCTGTTAAGGATGAAACAATTCTCTATCATCAATTTTCTTCCTTCCGGGAGATTATTGCTGAGTTACGGGGACCAAATGGTTGTCCTTGGGATAAAGAACAAACACATCAATCCTTGAAGAAGTATCTCATTGAAGAATGCTATGAATTATTAGAGGCGATTGACAAGGATGATATTGATCATATCATTGAAGAGCTGGGAGATGTATTATTACAGGTCGTTCTTAATGCACAAATTGGTGAGGATGAAGGGATGTTTTCCATTGATGAAGTGATTAGAGGAGTAGCCGAAAAAATGGTTCGTCGACACCCTCATGTTTTTGGGAACCACTCTGTTTCTGACTCAAATGAAGTCCTAGCGAATTGGGAAGAAATAAAGCGGAAAGAGAAGGGGACACGAGAAGATCAATCTGTATTAGATGCTGTTGCATCTTCACTTCCAGCACTATCTAAAGCCTATCATTTACAAAAGAAGGCGGCAAAGGTTGGTTTTGATTGGCCTTCAGTTGAAGGAGCTTGGGAGAAGGTAAAAGAGGAACTAAAAGAATTTGAGGAAGAACTTGCTGTGAATAACGATCAGCAGTTCATTATGAAAGAGTTTGGTGACCTCTTATTTGCATTTGTGAATGTGGGAAGACATTATAAGATCGAGCCTGAGGAAGCATTATCTTCAACAAATGTAAAATTCTTTGATCGGTTTAGATACATAGAAAAGATGGCTCATGAACGTCATCAAGAACTTCAGAATATGTCATTAGAAGAGATGGATTACTATTGGAATGAAGCGAAAAAACTAGATAAAGAATGAGGGATGTAAGATGAGATTAGATAAATTTTTAAAGGTTTCAAGATTAATAAAAAGAAGAACATTAGCAAAAGAAATAGCAGACCAAGGGAGAATTTCAATAAATGGAACATCAGGAAAGGCAAGCTCCAATGTAAAAGTTGGTGACGAGCTTGTTATTCGTTTTGGGCAAAAGCTAGTGACTGTCGTCATTGAAGACCTCAAGGAAACCACTAGAAAGGAAGAGGCATCAAATCTTTATCGAGTGGTGAAGGAAGAAAAGATCGAGCAAGAATCTTTATAAGTGGTGGTCTTAATGTCTGCCTAAGTCTGATCAAGGCGCTTGCGTATTTCTAAAAAGGTAAAAGAGTATTAGTTTTTTATACTTAGTTTTGGGTCTAGCTCCGAAGCACAGGACGTCGCGTATTTTGACTGCCAGCGCCCGGCGAGACTTCCCTCACCCCTCTGTACGATAAGTCAACATCGACTCACTTCGTTCGTCGTGTTTCCTTTATCTCCTACAGGCTCAGTCCAGTCCGTACGTCGCTAAACGGGGCGCTTGCGCTTTTCTAATAGCTTGTTCTAAACCGAATTTAAGGAACATACACATGTAAAAGAAAATCCTTTATTAGAATTCGGAGGTAGAATATGAGCCAATACTATGAAAATAATGCGTCTGTCCATAAAGGTACGATTCAAGAGCATGATGTAATCATGCGAGGCAGGAAGTTGATAGAGATCACAGGGGTAAAGCAGGTTGAAAGCTTTGATAGTGAGGAGTTCTTATTGGATACGGTCATGGGGGCTTTAGCGATACGAGGTCAAAACCTTCAAATGAAAAATTTAGATGTGGATAAAGGAATCGTATCGATAAAGGGGAGTAGAATTTTCGACCTTATTTATCTAGATGAGCAGCATTCGGAGAAAGCTAAAGGACTCTTTAGCAAGTTATTTAAATGAGCTTAACAACACAGTTTTACACTATGCTTGCGATGGTAGGAATGGGTAGCTGGATAGGTGTGGCTCTTGACACATATGGTCGCTTTTTGAAGCGGCCATTGAGGGCTAGATGGGTCGTTTTTATCAATGACTTTATGTTTTGGGTTGTACAGGGGCTAATTCTATTCTATCTTTTGTTACTTGTAAATGAAGGGGAACTTAGGATCTATATCTTCCTTGCCTTATTTTGTGGATATGCCGCATATCAGGGACTATTTAAGCATCTCTATTTAAAGCTGTTAGAATATTTAATAGAGACAAGCATTCGAATATACAGCATCACAATTAAGATCGGACAGCTAATGATTGTTCGGCCAATCCAGGCCTTCATACAACTTTTGATCATAATTGTTCTTGGAATTTTAAAAGTTATATGGAATTTGTTAAAATGGGCTTTTCAATTTCTATATTCATTGGTTAAAATTTTATTAGCACCTGTCAGATGGATAATAGGTTTATTGTGGAAACTTATCCCATTACAATTCAGGCAGTTTCTTACAAGAATTGTTTTTAAAGTAGCAGGATATCTAAAGAAAATCAAGAATACATTGATTAAGCTAAAATTGTGGTGGCAACGTTTAACAAAGAAGTAAGGAGGAGAATGATGAGTCTCGAAAGATCGAAGAAAATTACAGAACTACAATCACAATATGCAATGGACCAAGAGAGACAACAGCAATTGTCCAAAAGGCGGAAAAGAGGCTTGTTTAGGAGACTATTGGTACTGGGAATCTTAGTCATCATCACTTCTTCTGTTATTTTGACCACGTTATTTAGTCAGTCATCAGCAATAAATGAAAAGCTCGAACAAAAAGAAAAGCTCGAAGAAGAATTAGCTGGCTTGGAAAAAGAAGAAAAGCTGTTAAGAGAAGAAATTGTAAAACTTAATGATGATGAGTATATAGCTAAGATTGCAAGACGAGACTATTTTTTATCAGATGATAATGAGATCATCTTCAATATAAAAGAGTAGCCTTGTTGACACTAGATTTTTTATTTATGTATAATATAATAAAGGTTCGAATGATTTTTTATCTGTTTAAGGAGGAGCATTATTTTTATGTCGATTGAAGTTGGCAGCAAGTTACAGGGTAAAGTGACGGGCATTACTAATTTTGGAGCGTTTGTGGAGTTACCAGGCGGATCCACAGGTCTCGTTCACATTAGTGAGGTAGCCGATAATTATGTGAAGGATATTAATGATCACTTAAAAGTCGGTGATGAAGTTACAGTTAAGGTTATAAATGTTGAAAATGATGGTAAAATTGGTTTGTCAATTAAAAAAGCAATAGACCGTCCAGAGCGCCCAGAACGTCCGGAACGCCCTAGAAACTCAGATCGCCCTAGACAACGAGGGAATGATTTCCGTAATAATAACAAAGAAAGCTTTGAACAAAAGATGAATCGTTTCTTAAAAGATAGTGAAGATCGTCTAGCTTCATTAAAGCGCAATACCGAATCAAAACGTGGTGGTCGTGGAGCTAGAAGAGGATAGCTTGCTGCTTTCATATACATTTTGTGTGTAAGGAAAACATGTTCTGCATGTTTTCCTTTTTTAATGCTAAGTAAGCAACAACAAACTCCTAAAGAAATTATAAAAATTTTATAAATTTATATTGACGATAGTCTCAATCGATTGTATTATATATCTTGTGTCTTAAAACAGGTACAAATAAGCGTTGTGTTTTTAAAACTATGGCGGTGTAGCTCAGCTGGCTAGAGCGTACGGTTCATACCCGTGAGGTCGTGGGTTCGATTCCCTCCGCCGCTACCATAGAAAATTTAAGGCCCGTTGGTCAAGCGGTTAAGACACCGCCCTTTCACGGCGGTAACACGGGTTCGAATCCCGTACGGGTCATCAGTATAAAAACTAGTTGCGTCTATGCAGCTAGTTTTTTTGTTGTTTAAGAAGGTATAAATTGAAGATCTAAAAAATTTCCCCTAATAACATTCATTCTATTCCAATTTTCTTTTGACTATTCCTGACTAGACATTACAGGTTTCACACAAATTTGATGTAAGACTTGATGGAAAAAATACTAAACGATTAGATATTTGTCGCTTTTTTCAAAAACAGTCGAACGGTTCTTTGGATACTCTACCTTCTTTTGACAAATTCCTATGATAAGCTTCGCTATAATTACAAGCAACATGAATAAGTGGAGGAATGAAAAAATGGAAAAAGTAGAAAGAAGGTTAATGGAGCCAATCTCGGAATTGGGAATGGAAAAAACCCAACAAGTGTTCAATCGACTCTTTCATCGAATTTCATCTAAAATACAACTTTTCCTCTTACACAAAGGGATTATTTATGCATTGATCGGATTTTTGTTAGGACGAGCCATTATTCTATCAGAGGTATTGCCTTTTGCTCTTCCATTCTTTGGGGCAGTCTTACTTATGAAGCGGGATAAGGCCATGTTAGCAGGGGTCTCACTTATTGCCGGTGGATTAACGATTTCTTATCAGGTTTCTTTAGTGATTACGATCTCTATCATTTTCTTTCTGATTTTAAATCGATTTGTATCTTATGTATTTAAGGATCAAATAAAAGTCCTTCCTTTTGTTATATTTGGTACGGTTGCTTTAACAAGACTAGCTTACTCCCTTGCTGTTAAATCAGAGTTAATGTTGTATGACTATATGATGGCAGGGGTAGAATCAGGACTTTCATTTATCCTTACGTTAATTTTTCTTCAAAGTATTCCATTAATTTCGGCACGAAAATATAAGCATTCTTTAAAGGTTGAAGAGATTATTTGCATTATGATCCTTCTTGCTTCAGTTATGACTGGACTTGTGGGAGTATCATTCCAAAATCTCCAAGCAGAACATATTTTTTCACGCTATATCGTTCTTCTGTTTGCTTTTATTGGCGGTTCAAGTATTGGTTGTACAGTTGGAGTGGTGACAGGTTTAATTCTAAGTCTAGCGAACGTGGGGAATTTATATCATATGAGTCTCCTAGCATTTTCAGGCTTACTAGGCGGGCTTTTGCGAGAAGGGCAAAAGCTTGGAACAGCAATTGGATTATTAGTAGGCACTGTTCTAATCTCCTTATATGGACAAGGGTCAGCAGATTTAATGACAACATTACTAGAATCAATGATTGCCATTTTGCTTTTTTTACTTACACCAAAGGCGGTTACAGCGAGATTAGCTAAACATATACCTGGGACAAACGAGCATGCGCAAGAGCAACAGCAGTATGTGCGAAAAATTCGAGATGTCACAGCTCATAGAGTTGAGCAGTTTTCACATGTTTTTCATGCATTATCAGAGAGCTTCGCTACATTTTATGATAAGGATGAACAAGATAATACAGAGCAACGTGAAACAGATTTATTCTTAAGCAGTATTACAGAAAGCACCTGTCAGCATTGTTTCAAAAAAGAAAAATGTTGGGTTGAGAACTTTGATAAAACTTATGATTTAATGCAAAACATTATGCATGAGAATAAACAAAATACGTATAAGAGCAATATGAAACTTAGAAAGGAATTTGATCGACATTGTTCAAAAGCAAATAAAGTAGAGGAGGCAATTGAGCAGGAAATTAATTATTTCCAAGCAAATCAAAAATTAAAGAAAGAGGTGCAGGAAAGCAGAAGATTAGTTGCTGAACAATTATTAGGAGTTTCTAATGTTATGGGTGATTTATCAAAAGAAATTAAAAGGGAAAGGGAAAATCACTTTGTACAAGAAGAGCAAATATTAGATGCACTACAAAACTTCGGAATTGAAATCGTGAATGTTGATATTTTCAGTTTAGAACAAGGAAATGTTGATATTGAAATGAGCATCCCGTTCTGCAATGGACATGGGGAGTGTGAAAAAATTATTGCTCCGATGCTTTCAGACATACTAGAAGAGTCAATTATCGTAAAAAATGAAGAATGTGCAAACTATCCAAATGGATATTGTCATGTTTCTTTTGGATCAGCTAAGAAATACCGGATTGAAACAGGGGTTGCACATGCTGCTAAAGGCGGTGGCTTAGTATCAGGAGACAGTTATTCAATGATTGATTTAGGTGTAGGGAAATTTGCTGTTGCGATTAGTGATGGAATGGGAAATGGAGTTAGAGCTCATTTTGAAAGCAATGAAACCATTAAGCTTCTGCAAAAAATCTTACAATCAGGCATTGAAGAGAAGGTTGCTATTAAAACAATTAACTCGATCTTATCTTTAAGAACAACAGACGAAATCTTTTCGACTCTTGATCTAGCAATTGTTGATCTACAAGATGGAAACAGTAAATTCTTAAAAATTGGTTCAACACCTAGTTTTGTGAAGCGGGGAGATCAAATTATTAAAATTGAGGCAAGTAATTTACCAATGGGGATCATTGACGATTTTGATGTTGACGTTGTAGGTGAAAAGCTAAAAGCTGGAGATTTACTTATTATGATGAGTGACGGAATCTTTGAAGGGCCGAAGCATGTAGAAAATCATGATTTATGGATGAAGCGAAAAATCAGTGAAATGAAAACAACTGATCCGCAGGAAATTGCAGATCTCATTATGGAGGAAGTGATTAGAACAAGATCAGGGAAAATAGAAGATGATATGACAGTTGTAGTTTCAGCTATTGAGCATAATACACCAAAGTGGGCGAGCATCCCTGTTTCATCAAAGAAAATAGGATAGGAAGAAGTATAAAATAAAACCCTCCTGGCGAGTATGATAATAGTTTTACGTCACGGGATGATTGAACAAAGGGAAAATTTATGGAGAATGGAACATCTCTCTAGGAGGGTAAGTATGGAAAAAGGTCATTTAAAACAAATTCTACTTATTACAGATGGTTGCTCAAATCACGGGGAAGATCCAATAGCAATGGCGGCTTTAGCCCAAGAACAAGGTATTACAGTTAACGTTATTGGTGTATTAGAGGAAAATGTGATAGATCAGGAATCTCTACAAGAGGTTGAAGGAATTGCCATGTCAGGTGGAGGTGTTCACCAAATTGTCTACGCTCATCAGCTCTCACAAACTGTACAGCATGTGACAAGAAAAGCTATGACACAAACTTTACAAGGTGTGGTAAATAAGGAACTTCAACAAATTTTAGGTAAACATACATCAATGGAGGAATTACCGCCTGAAAAAAGAGGAGAAGTAATGGAAGTAGTGGATGAGTTGGGTGAGACTACAAGCCTGGAGATTCTAATTTTAGTTGATACAAGCGCGAGTATGAAACCAAAACTTCCAACAGTGAAAGAAGCATTACTAGATCTATCCATTAGCTTAAATTCAAGGATAGGAGATAATCGTTTCTCGGTCTCAGTATTTCCTGGGAAAAAGGATGATGTTGAACAGGTTCTTGATTGGACACCAAGGCTTGAATCACTATCATCAATCTTTCCTAAGTTATCAACAGGAGGAATCACTCCAACAGGTCCAGCAATTAGAGAAGCTATAGGGCAGTTTAAAAAGAAGCGTTCCCTTAGAAATCTATTAAGAAATGAAGAAGAGTATTACGATGAATCAAGTATGTAACCTCGCTCCTGGTTCCGTTATTACAGGTAAATGGAACCAGGAGCGTTATACAATCATTAAGGCCTTAGGACAAGGTGCAACAGGCAATGTTTACTTGGCAGATTGCAGAAGAGGGAACGTAGCACTTAAACTTAGTGAAAACAGCATGGCAATTACATCTGAGGTAAATGTACTAAAACATTTCTCTAAGGTCCAAGGTACTTTACTTGGACCTTCTTTACTTGATGTGGATGATTGGAAATATAACTCACAGAGGCTAGTTTCATTTTATGTTATGGAATATGTGCAAGGTAAAAACTTTCTTGAGTTTACAGAACAAAGAGGTATAGAGTGGGCAGGGGTCTTAACTCTTCAACTTTTAACAAACTTAGAAAGCCTCCATCAAGCGGGTTGGATATTTGGTGACTTAAAGCCTGAAAATTTAATCGTTTCAGGACCACCACCGAGAATTCGATGCATTGATGTAGGAGGAACAACTCAACAAGGAAGATCGATAAAAGAGTTTACAGAGTTCTTTGATCGGGGATATTGGGGAATGGGAAACCGAAAGGCAGAGCCGGCATATGATTTGTTTTCAGTAGCAATGATTATGATTAATGCTGCATATCCAAAACGCTTTAAAAAATCAAATGATCGTGATGGACAAAGTCAGCTAATAGAAAAAATTAAGCAACATCCTTTTTTACTTAAACATGAGGATGTTTTAGAAAAGGCATTAACAGGGAATTACCTAAGTGCAGGTGAAATGAAGTCAGATTTTATCCATTTGCTGTCTAAGAAAACATGCAAAGGAAGATCAGCTTCTTCTTCCTATAAAACAAAGGTTTCCAAACAAAGTGGACCCCAACCACATAAACCTAAAAAAACACAGACACAGCAGACAAGGCAGCAAGTAAAAAAGAAGAAAAAGAAGGCAAACTTTTTTCTTGAAACAGTTGTAATTTTAATCGGAGTCTGTGTTATCTATTCATTATATGTTTATCATGTTCTATTATAATTACCGAATTTTTGTAAATTTGTAGAAAAAATATGTTGAATATGTGAACGGTTCCTTCTTCTTTGTTATTTTATTTAAAATAATGGTAGGATAAATATATGAAAACTTTGAGGAATACCGTATAAAGAGGGGAAAAAGGTGGAAAATTTAGATAACCTGATTCAGCGACAACAACTTATTAAAAAAGGATCGTCGATTGTTGTAGGTGTATCAGGTGGGCCCGATTCTTTAGCTCTGCTCCATATGCTTTACAAACATATGGAGAAATTGGATCTGAATGTTGTGGCTGCCCATGTAGATCATATGTTTAGAGGGGAACAGTCCCGAGCTGAAATGGAGTTTGTCATAACATTTTGTGAAGAGCTGGGGATCACGTGTGAAGCCCGGCAAATTGATGTAAAAGCTTATGCAATAAAAAATAAATTGAGCTCACAAGTTGCTGCAAGAGAATGCAGGTATCAGTTTTTTAAAGAAATTCTTGATAAGCATCAGGCAACCTATTTGGCTTTAGGTCACCATGGTGATGATCAAATCGAAACAATCCTTATGAGACTTGTAAGAGGTAATACAGGTGAAGCGTTAGCTGGAATGAAGCGGGAGAGACCATTTCATAATGGGTATATTATTAGACCGTTACTAGATTTCTCAAAGGAGCAAATCCTTCATTATTGCAATGAAAATCAATTAAGGCCGAGATTTGATCCCAGCAACGAAAAAACAGATTACACAAGGAATCGGTTTAGAAAATATGTGCTTCCTTTTGTAAAACAAGAAAATCCACTAGCTCATGAAAAATTTCAATATTTTAGTGAAACCTTATTAGAGGATGAAACGTATTTACATGCATTAACCGAAAAAAACATGAATACAGTAATCAAAAGGAAGGAAAATTCGATTGTTGAAATGGATATCAACACGTTTCTAAGCCTACCTTTGCCTTTACAAAGAAGAGGGATTAAACTAATATTAAACTATCTATATGTAAATATTCCATCTTCCCTTTCTTCAATACATATCGAGAGTTTACTTTCATTGCTCTCACAGGATCACCCTTCAGGTTCGCTTGATTACCCAGACGGTCTTAAAGTGATTAAATCCTATCAGACATGTTTGTTTACTTTTGAACATGATGAAGATAGAGAATACTTTCATGTCCTTGAAATTCCTTCTGTGGTCACACTCCCAAATGGGTATAGTATTTCTTGTAAGTTAACTCAGGTTCCTATAAAGGACAAGGGAAACGACATTTTTCTACTGAGTGAAAAAGATTTAACTGAACCTCTAATTGTTCGAACGAGAAGACAGGGAGACAAAATTAAATTGAAAGGCATGAACGGCAGGAAAAAAGTCAAAGATATATTTATTGATGAAAAAATTCCATTACATAGCCGAAATTCCTGGCCAATCGTAGAAGATGGGAAAGGGAACATCCTTTGGATTCCAGGTCTTAAAAAATCAAGCTTTGAGACAAGGAGTATAGATGGGGATAGATGTATTGTATTAGAATTTAGAAGCTAATCTTCTAGGGGGCACACATTAATGAGACAAGATATTCAAGAAATTTTAGTTACATCAGAACAGATTCAAGAAAAGGTAAAAGAATTAGGAAAAGTCTTAACAGAAGAATATAAAGACCGTTTTCCGCTTGCAATTGGTGTTTTAAAAGGTGCAATGCCTTTTATGGGTGATCTTTTAAAGAACATTGATACATACTTGGAAATGGATTTTATGGATGTTTCAAGTTATGGTACATCCACAGTTTCCTCTGGTGAAGTAAAGATTATTAAGGACTTAGATACTTCTGTAGAAGGAAGAGATATCCTGATTATTGAGGATATCATTGATAGTGGTTTAACATTAAGTTATTTGGTTAAACTTTTCCGTTATCGTAAAGCAAAATCAATTAAGATTGTTACTTTGCTTGATAAGCCTACAGGTAGAAAAGCCGATATAAATGCAGATTATGTAGGTTTTGAAGTTCCGGATGCATTTGTTGTTGGTTATGGATTGGATTATATTGAAAAATACCGAAACCTTCCGTATATCGGCGTGTTAAAGCCTGAGATTTATCAGAAATAATCAGTTTTTCTAATTTGTTGTATTACCATGATTTTCTATGATACTATTTAAAATAGTTGTGTTTACTGTGGGAGGAGGTAAGGAATGAATCGGATCTTCCGTAATACCATATTTTATTTACTTATATTTTTAGTCATCATTGGAGTTGTTAGCTTCTTTACAGGTGCTAATCCAAAAACAGAGCAAATCACGTATAATGATTTCATTTCTGACTTAAACAATGGAAATGTAACAGAAATGACCGTACAGCCGGTTCGAGGTGTATTTGAGGTTAGAGGTAAAATGAAAGGTTATGAAGATGACGAGACCTTTTTAACATATATACCAACTGAACAAGGGCTAGACCGTGTTGATAAGGCTGCTGAAGCGAACAATGTTCAGAAGTTGGATATTGCCCCAGCAGAAGAAACAAGTGGATGGGTAACTTTTTTCACATCCATCATACCATTCGTCATTATCTTTATACTCTTCTTCTTTTTGCTTAACCAAGCTCAGGGCGGTGGCAGCCGTGTTATGAACTTCGGGAAAAGTAAGGCTAAGCTTTACAGTGAGGAAAAGAAAAAAGTTAAATTTAAAGATGTAGCGGGTGCTGATGAAGAAAAGCAAGAACTCGTTGAAGTTGTTGAATTCTTAAAAGACCCTCGCAAATTTGCTGAGTTAGGTGCTAGAATTCCTAAAGGTGTTCTTTTAGTTGGACCACCTGGTACAGGTAAGACTTTACTTGCCCGTGCTGTAGCTGGTGAAGCTGGCGTTCCTTTCTTCTCAATTAGTGGATCAGATTTCGTTGAAATGTTTGTCGGTGTCGGGGCTTCACGTGTTCGAGACTTATTCGAAAACGCTAAAAAGAACGCACCATGTATTATTTTTATCGATGAAATTGATGCTGTCGGACGTCAACGTGGAGCTGGTTTAGGTGGCGGTCATGATGAACGTGAGCAAACACTTAACCAATTGCTTGTTGAAATGGATGGTTTTGGAGCGAATGAAGGAATTATCATTATTGCTGCAACGAATAGACCAGATATTTTAGACCCTGCATTACTTCGTCCGGGACGATTTGACCGTCAAATTACAGTTGACCGTCCAGATGTAAATGGACGTGAAGCAGTACTTAAAGTGCATGCTCGCAATAAACCGCTCGATGAATCAGTTGATTTAAAAGCAATCGCTGCCCGTACGCCAGGATTCTCTGGTGCAGATTTAGAAAACTTATTAAATGAAGCGGCTCTAGTAGCGGCAAGACAAAATAAGAAGAAAATTGATAATACGGACCTTGATGAAGCAACAGACCGCGTGATCGCCGGACCTGCCAAGAAGAGTCGTGTTATTTCTAAGAAAGAGCGAAATATTGTTGCTTATCATGAAGCAGGTCACACGATTATTGGTGTTGTCTTAGATGAAGCGGATATGGTACATAAGGTAACAATCGTTCCTCGTGGGCAAGCCGGCGGATATGCTGTTATGCTTCCAAAAGAAGATCGTTACTTCATGACAAAACCTGAATTGCTAGATAAGATCACTGGCTTGCTTGGTGGTCGAGTTGCTGAAGAAATCATCTTTGGTGAAGTAAGTACAGGTGCACATAACGACTTCCAAAGAGCGACAAATATTGCAAGAAAAATGGTTACAGAATATGGAATGAGCGAAAAGCTTGGACCATTACAATTTGGTCAAGCGCAAGGTGGTCAAGTGTTCTTAGGAAGAGATCTTCATAATGAACAAAACTACAGTGATGCAATCGCTCATGAAATTGATATGGAAATTCAACGTTTCATTAAGGAATCGTATGAAAGAGCACGTCAAATTCTAACAGAAAACCGCGAGAAGCTGGAGCTTGTAGCACAAACATTGTTAGAAGTAGAAACACTTGATGCAGCTCAAATTTCAAGCCTTGTTGAAACAGGAAAACTTCCTGAACGTCCAGCAGTCGTTAATGAGGACAAGGAAGATAAATCAGAGGATGTAAAAGTCAATATCAATACAAAAAAAGAAGAGGATAACACTTCTTCTGATAAATAATTTCCCTTTAAAAAGACCGGTGACATTTGTCACCGGTCTTTTATTTGTACGTTAAGAAAGTATAACATTTTACAGAGTGTTGGTATCTAGCTCCAGCGCCTAGCCCCTCGAGTCATAAGCCAATTTGGAATTGAAGGTAAAGAACACCTTCTATTCCAAATCGTCTTATGCTTGTCGGGGCTGATCAAGGCGCTTGCGCTTTTCTGATAATCTCCGAATATGGAAGTAAAGGTACTTTATGATAAAATAGTACGGTAAAGAAAAATAGAACAAGATAAAGTGGTGATCCTTTTGATTTTAGTATTGGACGTAGGAAATACAAATACCGTTTTAGGGGTATATAGTCAAGATACATTAAAACATCATTGGAGAATTGAGACGAGTCGTAATAAGACCGAAGATGAATTTGGTATGCTTATAAAAAATCTTTTTGAGCATGAAAATATCTCATTTCATCAAATTGAGGGTATCATTATTTCTTCTGTTGTCCCTCCTATTATGTTTGCACTTGAAAGAATGTGCAGCAAATATTTTGACATAAAACCGTTAGTGGTTGGACCTGGAATAAAAACAGGACTCAATATTAAATATGAAAATCCAAGAGAAGTTGGAGCTGACAGAATTGTCAATGCAGTTGCAGGAATACAAGACTATGGCAGTCCCCTTATCATTGTAGATTTTGGAACAGCAACTACATATTGCTATATCAATGAACATAAACAATATATGGGGGGAGCAATTGCCCCTGGCATCAACATTTCAACAGAAGCCCTTTACTCAAGAGCGGCAAAATTGCCAAGGATAGAAATTACACGCCCTGATCATATTATTGGGAAAAACACTGTTAGTGCAATGCAATCAGGGATACTATATGGATATGTAGGACAAGTAGAAGGTATTGTTAAGCGTATGAAAGAACAATCTAAGGAAGTACCAAGAGTTATTGCAACTGGCGGCCTTGCTACTCTTATTGCTAAAGAATCGGATTGTATTGATATTGTAGATCCTTTCTTAACACTACGAGGCCTGCAACTTATTTATAAACGTAATGTGAATGAATAAGAATCAGATAAAATAATCACATTGCTTTTTGAAAGGGAGTTAAATACTTATGACAGACTATTTAATTAAAGCTATCGCTTTTAATAATCAGGTTAGAGCTTATGCTGCAAGAACAACCGAGACGATAGGCGAAGCACAAAGAAGACATCAGACCTGGCCGACGGCATCTGCTGCATTAGGTAGATCTATGACTGCTGGAGTAATGCTTGGGTCGATGTTAAAGGGAGATGCGAAGCTTACAATAAAGGTTGAAGGTGGCGGCCCAATCGGAGTTATTATTGTTGACAGCAATGCGAAGGGAGAAGTAAGAGGGTATGTCACTAATCCTCAGACACATTTTGATCTTAATGAAAAGGGTAAGCTAGATGTAGCAAGAGCAGTAGGGACCCAAGGGAACTTAACGATTGTTAAAGACCTGGGGTTAAAAGACCATTTTTCAGGACAAGTACCAATTGTATCAGGCGAATTAGGAGAGGATTTTACATACTATCTTGTTACTTCTGAACAAATTCCATCATCGGTAGGCGTGGGTGTTCTTGTGAATCCTGACAACACCATATTAGCTTCAGGCGGCTTTATCATTCAACTGCTTCCTGGAACGGATGAAGAAACAATTACAGAAATCGAAAAAAGATTAGGAGCAATGGAGCCAATTTCAAAACTAATACAAAGAGGATTAACACCAGAAGAAATACTTGAGGAAGTACTTGGTGAGGGAAATGTTAAAGTATTAGAAAAACAACCTGTTGCGTTTAAATGTCAATGCTCTAAGGAGCGTATTGAAAATGCAATTGTTAGTTTAGGACCCGATGAAATTCAGGCTATGATTGATGAGGATGGACAAGCTGAGGCACAATGTCATTTTTGCAATGAAGTGTATTTATTAACGAAAGAAGACTTAGAAGAATTAAAAGCAGAAGCAAGTAAATAAGAAATAGATATGGAGAAGTACTGGGAGTTGAGAACTTGAGCGGTAAAGTGTTGTGGAGCATTATTTTTGGCTTAGTTATTATTAATTGCTTAACAATAGGCTACTTTGTGTCAGGAAAAACGGAGGCAATACCAGTGGCTAGTCATGAAACAACTAGTGAAACGATTGCCACAATTGGTGATACAACCATAACACGAGAGCAGTGGATGGCTGAGCTTGAAAGTCGTTATGGAAAAGATACATTAAGAGAGTTAATTAATATTCAAGTAGTGGAAGAGTTAGCAAAAAAGCATAACATTACGGTATCTGAAGAGGTTATTAATAGAGAGCTGGCTGTTTATAAATCTATGTATAATTCGTTAGATGAAGAGCAGTTTGGTAATGAGGATAATTGGGAAAAGCAAATTCGCTATAGTATCTTATTAGAGGAACTATTAACACGTGATGTTTCAGTATCTGAGAAAGATATAAGAAAGTTTTACGAGGACAATAAGGATTTATATGATATTGATGAATCCTATCATTTATCACATATCGTCGTAAAAACCGAAAAAGAAGCGAAGGTAATTATCGATGAATTAGAAGGTGGTTCAAGTTTTGAAGCTCTTGCTTTGGAGGCTTCAATTGATGAGTTCACGGCTAATTCAGGAGGAGATTTAGGGTTTATTTCAAAGAGCAATACGTATGTTCCACAACCATATTTTGAAGTAGCTTCAACATTACAAGAAGGAGATTGGAGTGAACCTGTCGAAGTTGATACAGGGTATGCTGTTCTTTTTTTGCATGAAAAGATGAAGGGACAAACATTTAGTTTTGAGGATGTAAAAGATCAAATCCGAAGACAGATTGCATTAGAGCAAATGGAAGGTTCAGTAACGGTTGATCCTTTATGGGAAGAAATGGGTGTTACATGGTTTTATGGTGAGGAATAAGGAAAAAATAGTACAAATAGCACAAAAGGTTTTGACAATTTCGAATTAAATTGCTATATTACTTATAAATCCAATAAATTTACTCGGGATAGGGGAGGAAAAGCATGGCACGCGTTGCAAATTCAATACATGAATTAATCGGTGAAACACCTATTGTAAAATTAAACAGACTTGTTGATGATAATAGTGCAGATGTTTATTTAAAACTAGAATTTATGAACCCTGGTAGCAGCGTAAAAGATCGTATCGGTCTTGCGATGATTGAAGCTGCTGAAAAGAAGGGTGATTTAAAAGCTGGCGATACAATCATTGAACCGACTAGCGGTAATACTGGAATTGGTTTAGCAATGGTTGCTGCAGCAAAAGGTCTTAAAGCTATCTTAGTAATGCCTGATACAATGAGTATGGAGCGTAGAAACTTACTTCGTGCATATGGTGCAGAACTTGTTTTAACACCTGGTTCTGAAGGAATGGGAGGCGCGATCCGTAAAGCGGAAGAGCTTTCAAAAGAGCATGGCTACTTTATGCCACAGCAATTTAAAAACGAAGCGAACCCAGAAGTACACCGTTTAACAACAGGGAAAGAAATTGTTGAACAAATGGGTGATCAACTTGATGCTTTTGTAGCGGGTATCGGTACTGGCGGTACAATTACTGGTGCTGGATCAGTTTTAAAAGAAAACTATCCTTCAATTAAAATTTATGCAGTTGAACCAACGGATTCACCAGTTCTTTCTGGTGGGAAACCAGGTCCACATAAAATCCAAGGTATTGGAGCAGGGTTTGTTCCAGATATTTTAGATACTAACGTGTATGATGAAGTAATCACTGTAAAAAATGAAGAAGCTTTCGAAACAGCTAGAAAAGCAGCTAGCCAAGAAGGTATTCTAGGCGGTATTTCATCAGGTGCGGCAATTTATGCAGCATTGAAAGTTGCGAAAGAATTAGGTAAAGGCAAAAAAGTATTAGCTGTACTTCCAAGTAACGGTGAACGTTACCTAAGCACACCTTTATACCAATTTGATTAATATCATGCTCGCTTAGAGGTTGACTACTTAGTCAGCCTCTTTTTAATATACTTGATTCACTTTATATTATCGAAAGGACTGCCGCATACTAAGGAAAGTTCATATTAGATAAGGATCTTTTTCTAAGTCTGTTTTTATTAGGATTTTAATTTATAGCGATATAGGTTAATTGTAGAAGAAGGTCGGAATTATATGGGAATAACTAGAAGTGATCATCCTGGAGTGCATCAATACTTGTTAAATAGCAATAAAATTTGAAATAAACAACCTAAGACAAACAATCTTTAGAAAAAAGATAAAATATTATGATTTCTTGATAACAATTATGTAAAATGTAAGTAAGAGTTTTAAAGGAGCGATTGAATCATGCAGCAAAGAAGGACACCTTTAAGTGTACATTTTGACTATACACTCGATTTTTTCAGCCAGTATCAATATCTTTCTAAAGATGAAGAACAACATGCCTTTTTAGAAAGTGGACGTGGTGGAAGGTACAGTATTGCAGGAATTAGACCATTTGCTACGGTCAGAGGAAAAGCTGAACAGCTAGTTATCTCAAATGGTGACGAGAAGACTGTGTTAGAAGGCAAGCCTCTGGATCTTTTTAGAGAGTGGTTTAAGCAATATTATACAAGTACAGACCCAAATCTACCTGATTTTCAAGGAGGAGCTATTGGCTTTATTAGCTATGACTGTGTTCGTCATTTTGAAACCTTACCTGAAATTGCTGTAGATGATTTAGAAACTCCTGATTTATATTTTTTATTGTTTGATGATATCGCAGTGTATGATCACGATACGTCAAAGCTATGGTTAATTACACATTACTATCAAGAGGAACAAACCCAACAAGCTCATGAAAAATTAAAACAAATGAAGGAAAAGTGGACGTGTGAACAGAAGGTTATAAGCAAAATGGAAAGCATCAAGGTTAAAACCTCTGATCCAATTATTTTTACAGAGGATGCGTTTAAAAGAGCTGTGGAATCAATAAAGGATTATATTGGACAAGGTGATGTATTCCAAGTCAATTTATCCTTAAGGCAGCATTTTTTACTAGAAAGCCATCCGCTAAAGATTTATGAAGCTTTACGTGAAGTAAACCCTTCGCCTTATATGGCTTATTTGCATTTTCCTGATCTTCAGATTGTTAGTGGCTCACCTGAATTACTTGTCAAAAAGAAGGAAAACCTTGTGAGCACTCGCCCAATTGCTGGGACACGTTCGCGAGGTAAGGATGAACAAGAAGATATGAGACTAGCTAATGAGCTGATTCAGAATGAGAAGGAAAGAGCCGAGCACGTGATGCTTGTTGACTTAGAGAGAAATGATCTTGGTCGTGTATGTGAATATGGTTCTGTTCATGTAAATGAATTTATGGTAATTGAAAAATATTCTCATGTCATGCATATTGTTTCAAATGTACAAGGGACATTAAAAAAAGATGCAAATTATGCAGATATTATCAAAGCGACATTCCCTGGTGGTACAATAACAGGAGCACCTAAAGTTCGAACAATGGAAATCATTGAGGAGCTTGAACCGACCAGAAGAGGAATATATACAGGTTCAATTGGTTGGATTGGTTTTGATGAGAATATGGAATTAAATATCGTTATACGGACAATGATTGCAAAAGACGGTTATGGGTATGTTCAATCTGGTGCAGGTATTGTGATTGATTCTAATCCGGATTATGAATATAAAGAGGCCTTAAAGAAAGCGAAGGCTATAGTAAAAGCAATTGAGTTGAGCAAAGAAGAGAAAATATTAGGTTGAGGTGAGTCTAGTGATTTTAATGATTGATAATTATGATTCATTTACGTTTAATTTAGTGCAGTACTTAGGTGAGCTTGGAGAGGAACTAGTCGTAAAGAGAAATGATGAAATCACAATTTCTGAAATTGAAGAGTTAAATCCGCAATTTCTAATGATTTCTCCAGGACCATGTAGTCCAAATGAGGCGGGAATTAGTATGGACGCTATCAAACATTTCGCTGGGAAAATCCCGATTTTTGGTGTTTGTTTAGGCCATCAATCGATTGCACAGGTTTTCGGGGGAGATGTTGTTCGCGCTGAACGATTAATGCATGGAAAAACGTCTGAAATGCACCATAATGGAGAAACCATTTTTAAAGGAATGGAAAATCCTTTTACAGCGACACGATATCATTCTCTAATTGTAAAAAATGAGACATTACCTGATTGCCTTGAAGTAACTGCTCGGACTAAAGACAATGAAATCATGGCAATTCGACATAAAACTTTACCTATAGAAGGTGTACAATTTCATCCAGAATCCATTATGACTTCGTTTGGAAAAGATTTGTTAAAAAACTTTATTACTCAATATAAACCTGTAGAAAAGAGCTAAACAAGTGTATATATATCATAATTCAAAGTTTATAAAAGATTCTGAAGCCACGATTTCTCCATTTGATCATGGCTTTCTTTATGGTTTAGGTGTATTTGAAACATTCCGAGTATATAAAGGCTTTCCATTCCTATTGCATGATCACCTTGATCGCCTTCAAGTTGCCGTAGATGAGCTGGGAATATCGTATAAAATAAATCGTCAAGAAATTTTTGATATGATTCAAGAGTTAATCACACTTAATCACTGTGATTTTGAGGATGTAACGGTTCGTTTAAACATTTCTGCGGGAAATGGAGAAGTTGGACAACTTCTCCAGGCTTATGACAATCCAACGGTTCTCTGTTTTTTAAGAAAAGCTCCTCCGGCAAAAATGATTGAAAAAAATGCGACTGTCTTAAAATTAAGAAGAAATACCCCAGAAGGAAACTACCGTCTTAAGTCACATCATTATTTAAATAATATTCTTGGAAAAAGAGAGCTTATCGAGACTCCGAATATAGACGGTATTTTTTTAACTGAACAAGGCTTTGTTGCCGAAGGGATTGTATCAAACATTTTTTGGGGTGATGAGAATGGGGTATATACTCCATCACTAGATACAGGTATTCTTAATGGAATTACAAGGCAATTTGTCTTGAAATGTTTACAGTTGCTGCAAATACCAGTAAAAGAAGGATTCTTCGTTAAGAAACAAATGTTCAATTCTAAAGAAGTGATCATGACAAACTCTTCACAAGAGGTCTTAGCTATAAAAGAAATAGATGGGTATGAATTTAGTGGTAAAGATGGAATAATGATTCAAAAGCTAAATGATTTATATGCAAAGAATAGGATGAAACTATTAAGTATAAATGAGTTATAAAGGATTGAAGAAGATGAAACAAACGACAGTGAAGCATCAACAAGTAAAGTGTGGTAAATATACACTTAATATTCAGGATAAGACGATGATCATGGGGATTTTAAATATTACTCCTGATTCATTTTCTGATGGCGGCCGTTATATTGATATTGAAAAAGCAGTAGCTCATGCAAAGGAAATGATTAAACAAGGTGCTGATATCATTGATATTGGAGGAGAGTCTACAAGACCTGGGTTCAGCACTGTTACAGCTGAAGAGGAAATGAAACGGGTGATTCCGGTTATTAAAAGACTTTCTCGTGAAATTAGTGTGCCTATTTCAATTGATACGTATAAAGCTGAAGTAGCAAAGCAAGCAGTCGAAGCTGGTGCTACAATCATAAATGACGTTTGGGGAGCTAAGGCAGATCCAAATATGGCGAAGGTTGCAGCCGACTATAATGTCCCAATAATCCTCATGCATAATCGAGACAACCAAAATTATGATCAATTAATACCAGACATGATTGCGGATTTGATGGAATCAGTTACAATAGCTAAAAATGCTGGAGTAAAGGATGAGAATATTATTCTAGACCCTGGTATAGGCTTTGCTAAGTCAATGGAGGATAATTTAGTAGTCATGAGAAATTTAGAAGCGTTTGTTCAACTCGGTTATCCATTATTGTTAGCTACTTCTCGTAAAAGGTTTATCGGGCATGTTCTTGATTTACCTCCAACAGAACGAATGGAAGGTACAGGTGCTACAGTTTGTCTCGGAATTCAAAAAGGTTGCCACATGGTGAGAGTTCATGATGTGTTAGAAATAGCCAGAATGGCCAAAATGATGGATGCAATGCTCGGAAAAGGAGGGGAGCACGATCGATAAAATTTACGTGAATGGAATGGAATTTTACGGTTACCACGGTGTGTTTAAAGAGGAAACAAAACTTGGGCAACGATTTAGAGTTGATTTAGTGGTAGAATTAGATTTGCAGAGGGCTGGAGAATCGGATTCCTTAGAACATAGTGTCAACTATGCATCATTATATAAAGTTTGTCAGGATATTGTTGAAGGTAAGCCGTATAAGCTTGTTGAGACTGTTGCAGAACAAATTGCTGCTAATATCTTAGCCGATTTTTCATTAATAAATGATTGTACCGTAAAGGTCGTTAAGCCAGATCCTCCTATTCCTGGCCATTATAAAGAAGTGGCTGTGGAAATTAGAAGGGGAAGATCATGAAAAATCAAGCCTATATAGCTCTTGGATCAAACATGGGAGACCGTGAGCGATATCTCATAGAAGCAATTAAGAAAATACATCAACAATCTAATATTGAAGTGGTAAATATATCCTCTATTTATGAAACAGATCCTGTTGGATACACAGATCAAGATCAATTTTTAAACATGGTTATTTACGTAAATACTGATTTAACAGCATTTCAGCTTCTTTCAACTTTACAGGAAATTGAAAGGCAACTAAATCGTAAACGAGAGATAAAATGGGGACCAAGAACTTTAGATCTTGACATTTTGCTTTTTAATCATGAAAATATTGAAGCAGAACAATTAATTGTTCCTCATCCTAGAATGCATGAACGAGCTTTTGTTCTTATACCATTATATGAATTAAATCAAGAAGTTAGCATTCCAAATGTAGATGAATCAATCTTAACTATCATAGATCAATTACACGATAAAGAAGGAGTACGAATATGGAAGCAGAAAAATGGGGTAGACGTATTCGCGCTTTTAGAAAGTTAAAAGGATTCACCCAAGAAAGTTTTGCGAAAGATCTTGGTGTGTCTGTTTCCGTATTAGGTGAAATAGAAAGAGGCAATCGTGAACCCAGCAAAGAATTTTTAGAGGATGTGGCTAAATCTCTTAATGTATCAATTGATGAGCTAAGCCCGGATAACTAGAAAGAAAGGAGGTAAGAAAGAATGTTTAAAATTGGTGATATTGAATTAAAAAACAGAGTAGTTTTAGCTCCGATGGCAGGAGTTTGTAACTCAGCATTTCGTTTAACTGTAAAAGAATTTGGTGCAGGTTTAGTTTGTGCGGAAATGGTTAGTGATAAAGCGATTCTATATAATAACGCTAGAACAATGGGAATGCTTTATATTGATGAGCGTGAAAAACCACTAAGCTTGCAAATTTTTGGTGGGGAAAAGGAAACCCTTGTTGAAGCGGCCAAATTTGTTGATAAAAATACAACGGCTGATATTATAGATATAAATATGGGTTGTCCTGTTCCTAAAATTACTAAATGTGATGCCGGAGCGAAGTGGCTTTTAGATCCAAACAAGATTTATGACATGGTATCTGCTGTAGTTGAAGCGGTTGATAAACCTGTTACAGTTAAAATGCGTATGGGATGGGATGATGAGCATATTTTTGCTGTCCGTAACGCACAAGCTGTTGAACGTGCAGGTGGAAAAGCAGTTGCTTTGCATGGTCGTACTCGTGTACAAATGTATGAAGGAACAGCAAATTGGGATATCATTAAAGAAGTAAAAGAATCAGTTAATATTCCTGTCATAGGAAACGGTGATGTCACAACACCTCAAGATGCGAAGCGCATGCTTGATGAGACAGGTGTAGACGGTGTAATGATCGGCCGTGCTGCTTTAGGAAATCCATGGATGATTTATCGTACAGTAAAATATTTAGAAACTGGCGAGTTAATGGATGAACCAGGGGTGCGTGAAAAAATGGAAGTTTGTAAGCTTCATTTAGATCGCCTGATTGCTCTTAAAAATGAAAATATAGCAGTTCGTGAAATGAGAAAGCATGCAGCTTGGTACCTAAAAGGTATTAGAGGCAATGCAAAGGTTCGTAATGAAGTTAATTTAATGAACACACGAGATGAGCTAGTTGCACTTTTAGATGAGTTTGTTCTAGAGATTGAGGCAAAAGAAAAAAGCACTAGCCAAGCAGGTTGATTCTAAGGATTTGAAGTCGTTGTTATACTGCCAGTACACCTGGCAGTTTTCTGCTTTTTTAAATTTGTGAAGAAGGAGTGTTGGCAGGATGAGTCAGGAAGAAATGAATCATGAAGAATTAAGTGACCAACTTAAAGTCAGACGAGAGAAATTACATAACTTAAGAGAAAAAGGGTTAGATCCATTCGGTAAACGTTTTGAAAGAACACATCAAACGGAAGAAATTATTACTGTGTACAATGAGTTTGAGAAGGAAGAACTAGAGGAAAAAGAAGTATCTGTCACAATTGCTGGCAGAATTATGACAAAGCGTGGAAAAGGGAAAGCCGGCTTTGCGCATATCCAAGATTTAACGGGACAGATTCAAATTTATGTTCGTAAAGATGAAATTGGTGAGGAAGCGTATGAAATCTTTAATACAGCTGACCTTGGTGATATTGTTGGTGTTTCGGGTGTTATTTTCAAGACAAAAGTCGGAGAGCTTTCTATTAAAGTTAAATCCTTTGAATTATTAACGAAATCTCTACGTCCATTACCTGATAAATTTCATGGTTTAAAAGACATTGAACAACGCTACCGTCAGAGATATGTAGATTTAATCATGAGTCCTGAAAGCAAAAAAACATTTATTACAAGAAGTAAAATTATTCAAGCTATGAGACGCTATTTAGATGATCAAGGATATTTAGAGGTTGAAACACCTACAATGCACTCTATACCTGGTGGAGCATCTGCACGTCCATTTATAACTCATCACAACGCTTTGGACATGCCGTTATATATGCGTATTGCGATTGAACTTCATTTGAAACGTCTAATTGTCGGTGGGTTAGAAAAGGTTTATGAAATTGGCCGAGTGTTTAGAAATGAAGGAGTTTCAACACGTCACAACCCTGAATTCACAATGATCGAACTTTATGAAGCATATGCAGATTACCAAGATATTATGACATTAACCGAGAATGTTATCGCACACGTGGCGAAAGAAGTATTGGGAACTACAACAGTTCAATACGGAGACTATGAAGTGAATCTTGAGCCTCAATGGGCAAGACTTCATATGGTAGATGCTATTAAAGAACATACCGGTGCAGACTTCTGGAAAGAGATGTCGGTTGAAGAAGCGCGTGAACTTGCTGATAAGCATAATGTTGAAATAAACGAACATATGCAGTATGGACATATTGTAAATGAATTTTTTGAACAAAAAGTTGAAGAAAAGTTAATTCAACCAACCTTCATATATGGACATCCAGTAGAAATCTCTCCTTTGGCCAAGAAAAATGATCAAGATCCTCGTTTTACGGATCGTTTTGAGCTATTTATTGTTGCACGAGAGCATGCAAATGCCTTCACTGAGTTAAATGATCCAATTGATCAGAAAGAACGTTTTGAAGCTCAACTTAAAGAACGTGAGCAAGGGAACGATGAAGCTCATATGATGGATGAGGACTTTATAGAAGCGCTAGAATATGGTATGCCTCCGACAGGCGGATTAGGCATTGGTATTGACCGTTTGGTGATGCTGTTAACTAATTCTCCATCCATTAGAGATGTGTTATTATTCCCTCAAATGAGACATCGTTAAGGTAAAACTCCTGCAATTGCAGGAGTTTTAATTTTTTTAAAAAAGTTCTTGATTTAATTATTAGGTGATGGTATATTTGAATACGTTGCTGCGAAACATGCAGTTAACTTTTAAAAACAAAATAAAAAAGTTGTTGACAAACAACTTGGAAGTTTGTTATGATATAAAAGTTGTGTTAAGCAATAAATGATCTTTGAAAACTAAACAAAACCAAGCGTGCCAACGTTAATTT
>Ga0180220_1000878_pt1 | contig 26583 bp, 22 predicted proteins | sample eDN5th37CBELigBY_FD_151335 | JGI IMG/M metagenome (GOLD analysis project Ga0180220, IMG submission 151335) | Enriched backyard soil microbial communities from Emeryville, California, USA - eDNA 5th pass 37_C BE-Lig BY (version 2) (version 2) | ecosystem: Environmental > Terrestrial > Soil >...
AGCACGCCATGACCGGCATCGCTCACCTGTACAACCTCGACACCGAGCTCGCGTAGCCGCGAACGCCCGACGACCGGGCGCCGAGCACTGTCCACGACGAATTACGGGACAGCCTCTAGGCAGACGGGACGCGGCGGATCGAGCGGTCGGCCGTCAGCCGTCGAGGAGCGGGTGGTAGCGCCGGCGCAGCGCGCGGTCGAGGGCGGCCAGGCCGCCCGCGACGGACAGCACGGTGTTGACGGGCGCGGGGAGGTCGGGCACGAACGGCGGCGACCAGCCCGTGAGCCCGGAGACGAGGTCGAGGAGCTGCGGCACCTGCGTGACGAGCGCGACCGCGAGCACGACCCACGCGGCGACGCCGACGACGCGGCTGGCCGTCGGGTGCTCGCGGTCCATGCGGTCGCGCCACGCCTCGGCCGTCCCGCGCATCGGCGGGACGTCCCGGACGTCGCCCACGGCGTCGACGACGCGCACGTAGCGCATCCCGTAGAGGCTCATGCGCGCCTCCAGGACGGCGCCGCCGAGGTCGAAGCGGGCCCGGGACCGCTGCTCGTCGACGAGGCGGCGGTCGCGGTAGAGGCGGATGCGCTCGTCCCAGTCGAGGAAGTCGACGCCCACGACGTACTCGTGCCCGCCGTGGTGCAGCACGAACGCGCTGCGCCACAGCACGTCCCAGCCCCGCACGGGCCGGAACGCGGCGCCGTCCGCCCGGCCGTCGCCCGCGCGGCCGTCCCCCGCGCTCCGGTCGGCCCCCTCGTCCCACACGTCGTCGGTCATGACCCCATCGCACCCCGGGTCGTGCGACCCGCGCGTCGGCCGGACGACCGACGCCGCGCCGCGTGCGAGGTGGACGTCCCTCGAACGGATGACCCGGCCCGTGCCCGACCCGGCATGATGGCCCCATGTCTGGGTCGATGAAGGTCTCGCGCCGCTCGCACGTGCCGCCGTTCGCGGTGATGGAGGTCCTCGCGGAGGCGAACCGCCTGCGCGACGCGGGCGCGTCCGTGCTCAACCTGTGCGCGGGCGAGCCGTCCACCGGCGCGTCCGACGTCGTGCGGCGCCGCGCGATCGAGCTCCTCGAGCACGGCGACCTCGGCTACACCGAGTCCCTCGGCGTCCCGGCCCTGCGCCGCGCGATCGCCGAGCACTACGACCGCTGGTACGGCGTCGAGCTCGACCCCGCGCGCGTCGCCGTGACGACGGGGTCGTCGGGCGGGTTCGTGCTCGCGTTCCTCGCCGCGTTCGACGTGGGCGACCGCGTCGCGCTCGCCCGCCCCGGCTACCCGGCGTACAAGAACATCCTGCGCGCGCTGGGGTGCGAGGTCGTCGAGCTCGACTGCGGGCCCGAGACCCGCTACCAGCCCACGGTCTCCCAGCTCATGGAGGCGTACTACGACGGCGGCCTCGACGGGCTCGTCGTCGCGAGCCCCGCCAACCCCACGGGGACGATGATCCTCCCGTCCGAGCTCGACGCCGTCGCGACGTGGTGCGCGGACCACGACGTGCGTCTCATCAGCGACGAGATCTACCACGGCATCGTCTACGGCGACCCGGCGGACGGTACGCCCGCGCCCCTGCCGACGGCGGCGCGGCACGTCGGCGACGGGGCCGTCGTCGTGAACTCGTTCTCCAAGTACTGGGCCATGACGGGCTGGCGCCTGGGGTGGCTCGTCCTGCCCGACGAGCTCGTCGGCCCCGTCGACGCGCTCGCCGGGAACGTCGCGCTCTCGCCGCCCGCGCTCGCGCAGCACGCGGGCGTCGCGGCGTTCTCGCCCGAGGGGTACGCCGCGGCCGCCGAGAACGTGGCGCGGTACGCCGCGTCGCGCGAGCTCGTGCTGTCCCGCCTCGACGACCTCGGGTGGTCGCGCGTGGCGCCGGCCGACGGCGCGTTCTACGTCTACGCCGACGTCTCCGCGGACGGCCTCGACTCGGTCACGTGGTGCGAGCGGCTGCTCGCCGAGGCGGGCGTCGCGCTCACCCCGGGCACGGACTTCGACGGGGTGCACGGCGGCGACTGGGTGCGCCTGTCGTTCGCGGCCGCGCCCGCGACCGTCGCGGAGGCGGTCGAGCGGATCGTCGCCTGGCGCCGCACGCTCTGACGCCGCACGCCTGACGCCTCGCGCTCGGGTGGCGGTCGCGCCGGCTCCGGTCGCGCCGGCACCGGTCGGCCCCACGGACGGCGTCCCTGGTCGCGACGCCGGGCGGGCCGCGCGAGGATCGTGCGGTGCCGACCGACACCGCCGCCTCCCCCTCCCCCTCCCCCTTCCCGCCACGGCCCGAGGGCGCGCTGCGCCTCGCGACGTTCAACACGCTGCACGGCGCCGCGCTCGACGGGACGGTCGACGTCGAGCGGTTCGCGCGCGCCGTCGCGCACCTCGACGCGGACGTGCTCGCGCTCCAGGAGGTCGAGCGCGACTCGCCACGCTCGGGTCGCGCCGACCTCGTCGCCGTCGCGGCGGAGGCGCTGCGCGCCGAGCACCGGCACCTGTCCCCCACGCTGCGCGGCGTCGGGGGCGCGTGGGTCCGCGCGGCCCGGCCGGGCTCCGGCGTGCGCCGCGTGCGTGGCGTCGCGTCCTACGGGATCGGGCTCGTCAGCAGGCTCCCCGTCACGCGCTGGTCGCGGCTCGAGCTCGACCGCATGCCGTGGCGGTCGCGCGTGCGGCGGCGGGAGCCGGGTGCGGCGACGGGCGCGGCGCGCCTCGTCCCGCTGCGCGTGGTGCCCGACGAGCCGCGCGCGGCGCTCGCCGCGGCCGTGACCACGCCCTGGGGGCCCCTCACGGTCGTGACGACCCACACGACGTCGCGCCCCGAGTTCACCGCCGAGCAGCTCCGGTCCTTCGTGCGGTCGTGCGCGGTGCTCCCCCGGCCGCTCGTGCTGCTCGGCGACCTCAACCTGCGCGCGCCCGAGCCCGCGGAGATCACCGGCTTCGCGTCCCTCGCCGACGTGCTCACGCACCCGTCCGACCGGCCCGTGCGGCAGATCGACCACGTCCTCGCCGACGCACGGCCGGGCGGTGCGCGGGTGCGTGCGCTCGGCCCGGCGACCGCCGTCGACACGGGCCTGTCCGACCACCGCGCGGTCGTCGTGGACGTCGTCGTCGACCCTCCGACGGTCCGGGGCGCCTGAGCGCTACGCTCCGAGCAACGGCGTCGACGCGAAGGAGCGGTCCGATGGTTCCGGAGATCAACTACTGGGCGGTGCTCGCGGCCACCGTGTCGAGATGGTCGTGGGCTCGGTCTGGTACACCCCGAAGGTGTTCGGGACGTACTGGATGCGCGTCGCGAATGTCGACCCGTCCGGCGAGGCGCGCGACGCCGTCCGCCCGATCGTGCTCACGCTCGTGGTCAGCTTCGTCACCGCGTGGGTGCTCGCCGGCGCGACGTACCTGTCCTGGTCGTTCTACGGCGGCGGCTACCTGAGCAACGCGCTCCTGACGGCCCTCGTGCTGTGGGCGGGGTTCACCGCGGCCCGCTTCGTCACGCACGACGCGTTCGAGGGCCGGCCCGCCGGCCTCACCGTGCTCAACGTGGTGCACGAGCTGGTGACCCTTGTCGTCATGGGCCTGCTGATCGGCCTCATCACGCCCGCCGGCGTCTGACGGCGACGCCCACAGACCTCACCCCGGGGGCGTCCCGGCGTCAGGCGGCGAGCCCGACCTCGCGCGGCGACGTGTCGGCGTCGGCCAGGACGGCCTCGGGGGCGGGTGCCGGCGCGGTGACCGTGCCCACCGCGACCGCGGGCGCCACCGCGGCGACCGTCGGCGTCACGGCCGCGACCGCCTCGGCCGCGGTGCGGCGGCGCGCCCGCGCCCGCACGAGCACGACGATCGCCTGGGTGCCGATGACGATCCACACGAGGTTGGCGGCCACCGACGGCCAGACGCCGTTCGCGGCGGCGACCATGCCCATGAGGCCGGCGGCGGTGAGGTTGGTGAGCTGGAACGGCGCGGACGACGCGGCCCAGCGGCCGCGGCTGACCATGGCGTAGGCGACGACGCCGGCGGCGGCGCCGATCCATCCGAGGAACATGACGATCGCGTCGAGGGTGACGGGCACAGCGGTACTCCGGTGACGAAGAAGGGGTGGAGGGGGGTACCGCGACGCTGCGGTGGCTGTGCGCTCCGGGCCGATGGCTGGTGGCGCGGGTGGTGCGAAGCTCGGGCGCCGACCCGTCAGGAGGAGGAGGTGAACCGACCGGCGCCTCGACAAGTGTGAGGCCTTTCGAGGTTCAGCACAATCGAAGGATTCTGCACCGGCCGTTTAGCATCCCTACATGGCGACGGACCCACGCAGGCTTGGTTTCCTCCTTGCCGTGCACCGCGGCGGGGGCATTCTCGCGGCAGCGGACCTTCTGCACGTCACCCCGTCCGCGGTCTCCCAGCAGATCCAGCGGCTGGAGGCCGAGGAGGGCGTGGCCGTGCTCGACCGCGGACCGCGCGGCGTGACCCTCACGCCCGCGGGCCGCGTCCTCGCGGAGACGGCCGAGCGCATCGAGGCCGAGCTCGTCGAGGCGCGCAAGGCGCTCGCGGCCCTCGGCGACGAGGTGAGCGGGCGCGTCGCGGTGGGGTCGTTCCAGACGGCGATCCGCGCCGTCGTCGCGCCCGTCGCGGGCAGGCTCGCCGAGACCGCGCCCGGGATCGAGCTCGACGTGCAGGAGCGCGAGCCCACCGAGGCCCTGCGCCTCCTGCGCGCGGGCGAGCTCGACGTCGTGCTCCTCGAGCGCGACTACGAGGCCGACTCCCCCGCCCCCCGCGGCACGCGCGAGATCGTGCTGCTCGACGAGCCGTGGCGCCTCGTCGTCCCCGCGAGCATGCCGACGCCCGCCCGGCTCGACGACGTGCGCGACGCCGTCTGGCTGGGACCCGAGCCCGGCACCGCCGCGGCGCGCGCCCTGCGCCGGCTCGCGCGCGGCCTCGGCGGCTCGCTGCGCACGCGGCACAACTACTACGACTTCGACGTCGCGCTCTCGCTCGTCGCGGCAGGCCTCGGGGTCGCGATGCTCCCGGCGCTCGCGGTCGAGGGCGGCGCGTCCGACGAGGTGCCCGACGGCGTCACGGTCGTCGGTCTGCCCGGCCTCGGCTCGCGCCGCCTCGTCGCACGTCACCGCGCGACGCGGCACGAGCCCCGGCCCGTGGTGTCGGCCGTCCTCGACGAGATGGTCGCCGCGGCCGCCGAGATCGCGTTCGCCTGAGCGCCGGCGAGACCGTGCTCGCCCGCGCACCGCGCACCGCGCGCCCGGGCGCACCGGTCGGCGTCGTAGCCTGCCGGGATGGACGTAGCGGTGGTGGGGGCGACGGGAGACGTCGGCCGGCAGGTGTGCACGCAGATCGTCGAGCGGCGGGTGCTCCCGCCGACGGCGCGGCTCCAGCTCGTGGGGCGCGCGGGCGGGGCGTCGGGCCGGGCCGTGCACGGCCTGCGCGCGGACCTCGTCGACGCGTACGACGAGCACGCGCCGCTCCTCGACGTCGCGCACTCGCCCGACGACGTGACCGCCGACGTCATCGTCGTCGCCGCCGGCCTCACTCCCCCGGCCCGCACGGGCGCCGACCCCGACCGGCGCGTGCTCGCCGCGACGAACGGCGCGGTGCTCGCCGAGTACGCGGACGCGATCGCGCGGCACGGCTCGGGCCACGAGGTCGTGATCGTCGTGACGAACCCCGTGGAGCTCGGCGTCGCGGTCATGGCGGAACGGCTCGGGCGGCACCGCGTGCTCGGCATGGGGGCCTGGCTCGACACGCTGCGGTTCCGGCGCGAGATCGCGGTCGAGCTGGGCGTGCGGCGGCACCGCGTCGGCGGGTTCGTGGGGGGCCAGCACGGCGAGGACGCCGTCCCGCTGTGGTCGACCGTCCGGGTGAGCGGGCTCGACGCCGACGAGCGGGCGCGCGCCGTCGCCGCGCTGCGCCGCAGCCGCACGCTCGACGCGCTGCCCGGCGAGATCGCGGCGGCGAAGGACGAGCTCGCGCGCGTCGCGAGCCAGGACATGGGTGCCGCGTTCGAGCTCATCGACACCTGGCCCGCCGACCTGCGGCTCGTCACGCGACCCTGGATGACCCACCAGTCCGGCGCGAAGACCCCCGCAGGCACCGCGAGCGCGACCGTCGACCTCCTCGAGGTGATCCTCGACGGGCGCGAGATCGTCGTCGCGGGTCAGGTCGCGCTCGACGGCGAGCTCGACGGTCGGTTCGCCCCGAACGACGGCGTGCCGTCCCGCGGCGTCCTCGGCGTCCCGGTCGTGCTCGGTCCGGGCGGGTGGACGCGCGTCCTGCTCGACGAGCTGCCCGACGACGAGGCGCGCCGGCTCGTGCAGGCGGCCGAGGGCATCGACCGCATGGTGTCGTCGAGCGCGACGCGAGGCGCGGCGGGCGGGGTTGCTGTCACGACGACCGGGGCGACGGGCGCGGAGCGTGCGCTCGCCCCGGTCGGTGCGGAACGCGACTGGGTCGCGACTGTGCACGGGCTCGACCAGCCCGGCACGCTCACCGCGCTCACCGGGGTGTTCTCGACGCGGGGCGTGAGCTTCGACTCCCTCGCGACCGGGCCGGTCGACGGCGACGGCCGGGCAGGGCGGATCGTCGTGTCGTTCCGTGCGACGCCCCGCCGCACTCGCGCTCTGGAGCGGGCGGTCCGGCGTCTCGCGACGGTGCGCTCCGTCGTCGTCGAGGCGGCAGTCCCCGAGCCCGCGGACACCGGTCCGCGAAGGGCGTGAGGGGACGCCCGCTCCCGACCCCGGGCCCGGTGCCGAGCGACGTCGCCCGGGAGCGCGTACCGTCGATGGCACCGAGTCCGGACTGCGAGGGGGACCGTGCCCGAAACCCAATACCAGGTGCTCGTGCTCGAGGACGACCCCGACGCCGCAGAGTTCCTGAGGATCGCGCTCGATCGCTACGGCGGCATGCACGTCGACGTGGTCGGGTCCGCCGACCAGGCGGTCGAGGCGGTGCGGCGGAAGCGGTACGACGTGCTCGTCAGCGACATCCAGCTGCCCGGTCGTTCGGGCCTCGACGTCCTGCCTGAGATCCGGGCGATCGCCCCGGCGATGCGGGTCATGATCGTCACCGCCTACCCGACGGTGGACCACGCCATCGGTGCGTTGCGGGAGTCCGCCGACGACTTCCTCGTGAAGCCGGTGACCGCGGCCGAGGTCGTCCGCCGTGCCACCGAGCTCGCGCAGCAGGCGCGGTCGGCCCGCACCTCTTCCCGCCAGCGGGTGCTCGCCGTCGGGGCGCACCCGGACGACGTCGAGATCGGGGTCGGCGCGACGCTCGCCGCGCACTCGGCCGCCGGGGACCAGATCGTGACGCTCATCCTCTCCGGGGGCGCGGTGGACGGCGAGTCCGCGGCCCGCCGGTCGGAGGCCGCGGCCGCGGCGGCCGTCATCGGCGCCCGACTGGTGCACCTCGACTTCCCGGACACCCGGCTCGACCCCGCGGCCGGGATGATCACCGCGATCGAGGACGTCGTCCGTGACGTCAGCCCGACCCGGATCTACACCCACGGCATCCACGACCGCCACCAGGACCACCGGGCCGTGCACGAGGCGGTCCAGATCGCCGCGCGAGCGGTCCCGGGGCTGTGGTGCTTCCAGAGCCCCTCCTCGACGGTCGAGTTCGCACCCAACCGCTTCGTCGACGTCGACGGGTTCGTCGACACGAAGCTGGAGATGCTGGCCGCGTTCGCGTCCCAGTCGCACCGCGAGTACATGCAGCCGGACGTGGTGCGGGCCACCGCGCGGTACTGGTCGAGGTTCAGCCCGGCCCGCGACGCAGAGCCGCTCGAGACCGTCCGCGCCAGCGAGACGCTCGCGCACCCTGACGCGGTCCACGCCGCACCGGCGGTCGACGGGCAGGGGGCCGACTCGGGTCATGGGGTGGGCGGCGGACGGTGAGCGCGCCGCCCACGGAGCTCGGCGAGAGGTACCCGGTCCTGCGGCTCGGCTGGGCGGACGAGGACGCCGTCGCGCTGCGCCAGCTGCCGATCACGCTCTCCGTGGTGATCGCCGCCGTGGCGCTGTGGTGGATGGTGGAGCCGGCCCGCCCGGCGCTGCTGGTCGCGGCGGTCGTGCTCTCGGCCGGGGTGCTCGTGGTCGCGGCGCTCGGTCGCTGGGAGACGTGGCCCGTCTCGTGGCGCTTCGCGTGCTCGCTCGCCCAGATGCTCGCGATCGCCCTGCTCGACGCCGGGGCCGGGTTGCCGGCGGCGACCCTCGACATCCTGCTCGTCCTCCCCCTCGCGAGCCTGGCGCTCCGGCCCGGATCGGTCGGCCCCACCATCGGGCTCGCGGGCGCCGCCGTGGTCCTCCTCGTGCCGGTCGTCGCGGACATCGGCCGGGTGCAGCCGGTCCTGCACGCCGTCGTCACGTTCCTCATCCTCGCGACGCTCGCGCTCGGCATCCACGGCATCGTGACGCTCGTGCGGGGCCAGGCCGTCCAGCTGGCGCACGCCCGGGACGACCTGGTCGCGACGGCAGAGCGGCTCCGCGACTCGCGTGACACCCTGGCCGGGATCCTCGCCGCTGCGACCGAGCAGGCCTTCCTCGCCACCGACGTCGCGGGACGGGTGGTGTCCGCCAACACGGGCGCCGAGCGCATCCTCGGCCTGGGTGCGAGCACGCTCGTCGGGCGGGACGTCGTCGGCCTCCTCGGCGCGGAACCGGCCGCGACGAGCGGGGGCGGGGCCCCGGACGGCGCCGCACCACCGGTTCTCGCGACGACCGTCGGTGCCGCCGTGCACGGCGGTACCGAGGTGCACGAGCGCGACTACACGCTGCCCGACGGCGCACGTCGTCGGCTCGAGGTGGTCGTGACCCGGAGGCCGGCGCTCGCGGGTGCCGCGCCCGAGCTCCCGGCGGGCTACCTGTTCGTCGCGACGGACATCACGCGGCGCTACGAGTCGGAGCAGGAGCAGGACGCGTTCATCGGCCTGGTCAGCCACGAGCTGCGGACGCCGCTGGCGTCGATCCTCGGGTACGTCGAGCTGCTCGGCATGCGTCCCGAGGCCCTGGACGACGAGCAGCAGCGCTACCTCCAGGTCGTCGGGCGCAACGCCCACCAGCTCCAGACGCTGGTCGAGGACCTGCTCACCAGCGCACAGGTGGTCTCCGGAGCCTTCTCCCTCCTGCCCACGGAGCTGGACGTGGTCCGCGTGGTCCGTGACGTCGTCGTGGCCGACCGGCCCGTCGCGGACCAGGCGGAGGTCGAGATCGTCGCGGACGGCGACCCCGAGGTCCCCCTGCGGTCCGACGCGCGCCGGCTGGGGCAGGTCGTGGAGAACCTGCTCACCAACGCCGTGAAGCACAGCCCGCCCGGTAGCCAGGTGCGCGTGAGCGTCACGCGCGAGCACGACGACGGACCCACCCGCCGCGCCCGCGTCCGGGTCGTCGACCACGGGACGGGCATCCCGGCGGACGAGCTCGCGCACCTCACCGAGCGCTTCTACCGGACGCGGGACACGGTCCGCCGCCGCGTGCGCGGCGTGGGTCTCGGCCTGTCCCTCGTGCAGACCGTCGTCGACGAGCACGGCGGCAGCCTGACCATCGCCAGCGAGCCGGGCCGCGGGACCCAGGTGGACGTGCTCCTGCCGGACCTTCCGCCGGGACCGGATGCGCCGTAGGAGGCGCTACGGCGTCTCGTCCTCGCCCGCGTCCGGGTGCCAGACCGAGGCCAGCGCGCTCCAGTGCTCGTCCGTCATGAAGGACAGCGGGGTCACGTTGACCGCCCGCACCCCGTTCGTGGCCGCGAGCGTGGCGGCTCGCGCCATGACCTCCGGCGAGATGCGCGCGGTGCTCGCGGAGCTCCCCGCCCACAGGCCGACCGACACCGTGATGCGTGACATGTCGAACCCGGCTCCCGCGAGCGCCGCGGTCAACGCCTCGACGCTGCTGACGTCCCGCCCGCTGGGCTGGAAGTACGCCCAGACGGTCAGCCGGTCGACGGCCGTCAGCAGCACCTCGTAGTCGTGTCCGCTGCTCGGGACGCCGCGGGCGAGGTCGTCCCAGTCGACGCGGACCTCCATGGAGAGCGCGACCCGTGCCGTGTCGCCTCGCTGGACCTCGTCGAGCCCCGTCCGCATGCGCGTCAGGAGCCCGGCGAGCACGTCGGACCTCCAGCTCCCGAGCGCCGGCGCGTCCTCCTCGACCGCTCCCGACTCGTCGCGAGGCCAGTCCTGCGCTCCGGTCATCTCGCGGTAGAGCGCCAGGTCGTCGTCCCCGAAGGTGTAACGGTCGAGGAAGAGCTCGGTCACGGAGATCTGCGCGGGCTCGTACCGCCGCCCCAGCTCGACGACGTAGTCGACGAGCCTGTCACCCACGGGTCCCTTCGCGAGAGCGCTCGCCGAGGCCTGGTACTCCGCCGGCTGGCCGTCCGGCGACCTGCCCGCGAGCGACGGGTCCTGCTCGAGCCAGCGCGGGACGTACGCGTCGACGATGAGGCCGACGTCCCGGCGCGCTCCGTCAGGACCCTGCCCCAGGGCGCGTGCAGCCACCGCGAGGTGGTCCGTGCCCGGCTCGGCCGCAGCGTCCGGGTGGTCGTCCCAGTCGAACGCGGTGTACTCCACCCGGCCGGCGTTGAGCTCGACGGCGTTCACGCCGGCTCGGTCGAGGTGCTGGTCGATCGACGACCAGTCCGTGTCCGGGTCGGCGACGATGCCGAAGTCGACGCTGACCGAACGCAGGTCCTCGGGCGGGACCGCGGCTCGCATCGGCGGGACGGACGCCTCCCACGGGCGCGCCAGGACCACCGCGAGCACGAGCACCGCGACCACCGGGACCGCGATCAGCACGAGCCAGGGTCGTCGTCGGCGCGCAGCCCGGGGACCGACACGGTGCCGGTCCTCTCCAGCTTGTCCCATCGTCCCTCCGCGTCGGACGCCTCGAGGCGCGTCGCCTCCATCATGACCAGTGTCATCAGCGAGGAGTAGATCGGCCAGAGCGGCACCGTCCACAGGTACCGGAGGTCCCGTGGTGCGCGGTCGAGGAGGACCGCGAGCAGCAGGAGCGCCAAGGACAGCGGGATCCCCAGGAACAGGATCCACTCCCACCACGACGGGGGCAGCCAGCCTGTGCCCTCGACCACGACCAGGACGCAGAGCGCGAGCAGGGCGAGGATCTGGAGGAAGGGGCCCGACACCTGCGCGACGGTGTTGTAGAGGAGGTACGCCCCGAAGCGCCCGTACCGGAGGTTGCCGATCATCCGCCGGTGCAGCGCCGACACCTGGAGCAGGCCGCGTGCCCACCGCACGCGCTGTCGCCACAGCCCGCGCAGGGTCGACGGCGACTCGGCGTGGACGAGGGCGTCGGGTGCGAAGGTCACGCGGTAGCCCGCCCCGTGCACGCGCCACGTCAGCTCGAGGTCCTCCCCCAGGGTGTCGGTCCGCAGGGGGCCCGTGCGCTCGAGCACCTCTCGGCGGAAGGCACCCACGTTCCCCGACACGACCGGGAGGCAGTCGACCACGTCGAGCGCACGCCGCATGAGCCCGGTGCCGACATGGCTGACGAGGGCGAGGAACCGGGTCAGCACGTGGTCGAGGTTGACGGGTCGGTCGTTCCCGCAGACGGCGCCGACGGTCGGGTCGCGGAACCCGCGCAGCAACCGGGTGATCGTGTCGGGGCGGAAGACGCCGTCGGCGTCGACGAGGAGCACGACCTCTCCGCGCGCGAGCGCGATGCCCCTGTTGAGGGCGGCGCCCTTGCCCGCGTTCTCCTGCCGCACGGCGCGCACGCGTTCGTGCGCCTCGGCCAGCCGCCGCATCCTGTCGTACGTGTCGTCGCGGGACCCGTCGTCGACGCACACGACCTCGAAGCGGGGGTAGTCGCTCCGCAGCAACGAGCGGATGCAGTTGTCGATGACGACGGCCTCGTCGAACGCGGGCACCACGACGGACACGAGCGGGGGCTCGCGCCACGTGGGACCCAGACCGGCGGGGCCCGGCACCTCGCGACGGCGGCGTGCCTCGAAGACGAGCGCGAACGGGACGAGGACGAGGCGGACGAGCCCGACGACCAGGAGCGTCGCGCCGAGGACGAGCACCAGTGCGGTGGCGACACCGGTGACGACGGTCGGCATCCCTCAGGCCGGCCACTCGCCGAGCACCGCGTCGAGCAGCTCGGGCGCGGACGCGGACACCGCGCCGAAGCGCGCGTTCACCTCCAGGACGACCGGCGTCCCGTCCCCCAGCCGACGAACGTCCATGTCGAGCGGCCCGACGAGCCCGAGTGCCTCGGTCGCGGCGCGCGCGACGTCGGCGACGTCGGCGGCGTCGCCCTCCGGGAGGCGCGTGACGGTCGTCGCGTTGCCGACCCGACCCTGCTTGCGGCCGGTCTTCTCGAGGACGACGACCTGTGTCTCGCCGGTCGTCGGGGACTGGTACACCTGGGGGCAGTACTCCGGTCCCGGCGCGAACGACTGGACGATCCACGAGGCGTCGAGCGTCGCCCACACCGGGTCGCGCGCGTCCTCCACGACGTGGACGCCCCGCCCTCCGCGCGCGACCCGCGGCTTGACGACCACCGGGCCCGCCGCCCAGTCCAGAGCCTGGGCGGCGGAGCCCAGGGCGTCCGCGGCGGCGTGACGGGGCACCTCGACACCCTGTCGGTCGAGAGCGAGCATCGTCAGGAGCTTGTCGGCGGCGGTCGCCGTCGGGCCAGGTCCGGCCACGACGACCGTGCCCGTCAGGCCGGCAGCCTCGGCGAGCACGGCGAGGTGCGCCAGCTCCTCGGAGACCGACGGGACGAGGAGGTCGGCCTCGTGCCGCCGGACGAGCTCGAGGGTCGCACGATCGTAGGCGGGTTCGCCCGCGGCGGGGACGGGGTCGACGCGCTCGAAGCCGGGGACGGCTCGGGGCGTGAGGTCCACGCCGACGGCGCGCACGTCGGGCCGCCGGGCGAGCTGGGCCCCCAGGGCTCGCCCCGCCGGGCCTGCTGCACCGGTGACGACGACCGTGCGACGCTCCCCCATCGTCCAAATGTACGGCGAGGCTCCGCGACCCGCAGGACCACGACCACGCGGTGCTGGCTCAGGTCGGCGACCGGTACGATGAGCCTCACAACTTCACGCTTCACCGGTGGTCCTGCGCGCCGTCGTCGGCGACGGGGCCGCCGTGCCGCCCGAACCACGACGGGAGAGCTCGGCACCACGGTCCTCACGACCGGGCGCCGGCGCCGAAGGAGCAACTCCTCCCCGGGAATCTCTCAGGCTCACGTACCGTCGGGGTGAGGCAACTCTGGAAAGCGGTCGTGCGGCCGGTGCTCTCGCGGGCGCCGGGCGGACGACCCACCGACGGTGCAAGTCGGCGCGCCCCGGCCGTTCACGGCATGGCGGACCGGCAAAACTCTCAGGTCGACGCGTGCGTCCGATGACAGAGCGGGGAGGGACCCGCCGTCGTCCCCTCCACCGGGAGTCCCTCGTGACCCAGCCGTCCTTCGACCCCAGCTCACGGCACAACGCCGCGACCGGTGCGTTCGCGCCCCGCCACCTCGGCCCGCGCGGCCGCGAGGTCGGCGCCATGCTCGACCAGCTCGGGTACGACTCGCTCGACGCGCTCGTCGACGCAGCCGTCCCGGCGTCCATCCGCACGGACCGCCCGCTCGACCTGCCGGCCGCCCGCACCGAGGCCGAGGTGCTCGACCACCTGCGCGCGATCGCCGCGAAGAACGTCGTCAAGACGCAGATGATCGGCCTCGGCTACTACGGGACCGTCACTCCCCCGGTGATCCGCCGCAACGTCCTCGAGTCCCCCGCCTGGTACACCGCCTACACGCCGTACCAGCCGGAGATCTCGCAGGGCCGCCTCGAGGCGCTGCTCAACTTCCAGCAGGTCGTCGAGGACCTCACGGGTCTCGACGTCGCGAACGCGTCGCTCCTCGACGAGGCGACCGCCGTCGCGGAGGCCGTCGCGCTCATGTGGCGGGCGTCGCGCGCGAAGAGCGGGTACGTCGTCCTCGACGCCGACCTCTTCCCGCAGACCCTCGCCGTGACCCTGGGCCGCGCGCACGCGGTCGGCCTGCCCGTCGTCGTCGCGGACCTCTCCGGCGGCCTGGCCGCCGGGCTCGACGCGGCACGCGCCGCGGGCGCGTTCCCCGCCGGGGTGGACGACGGCGCGCAGCTCGTGGGCGTCGTCGTCCAGCAGTCCGGGGCGTCGGGGCGCGTCGTGGACTGGCGTCCGGTCGTCGCGGAGGCGAAGGACGCGGGCGCGCTGGTCACGGTCGCGAGCGACCTGCTCGCGCTGACCCTGCTCGTCTCCCCCGGCGAGCTCGGCGCGGACGTGTCCGTGGGCTCCGCCCAGCGGTTCGGCGTCCCCCTGTTCTACGGCGGTCCGCACGCCGCGTTCATGGCGGTCCGCAAGGGCCTCGAGCGGTCGCTCCCGGGCCGCCTCGTGGGCGTCTCGGTCGACGCGGACGGCGACGTCGCCTACCGCCTCGCCCTCCAGACGCGCGAGCAGCACATCCGCCGCGAGAAGGCGACGAGCAACATCTGCACCGCGCAGGCGCTCCTCGCGATCGTCGCGTCGATGTACGCGGTGTACCACGGCCCGGACGGCCTGCGCGCGATCGCCGAGCGCACCCACGCCCACGCGAGCACGCTCGCGGCAGCGCTCCGCGCCGGCGGCGTCACCGTCGAGCACGACACCTTCTTCGACACCGTGCGCGCGGTCGTCCCGGGCCGCGCCGCCGCGGTCGTCGCGGCCGCCGCCGACGCCGGCATCAACCTGTACAACCCGGACGCGGACCATGTACAGATCGCCTGCGACGAGACCACGACCCCCGCTACCGTCGCCGACGTGCTGAGCGCGTTCGGCGTCGCCGCCGACGGGCCGGCCACCGCGGCAGGAGCCGTGGACGCCCTGCCGGCCGAGCTCCGACGCGAGACCGGCTACCTCCAGCACCCGATCTTCCACCTGCACCGCTCCGAGACCTCGATGCTGCGCTACCTGCGCCGCCTCGCGGACAAGGACCTCGCCCTGGACCGCACGATGATCCCGCTGGGCTCGTGCACGATGAAGCTCAACGCGACGGCGGAGATGGAGGCCATCTCGTGGCCGCAGTTCGCGGACGTCCACCCGTTCGTGCCCGCTGACCAGGCCCGGGGCTACGAGGAGCTCATCGGCGGGCTGGAGTCGGCGCTGGCGGAGATCACCGGGTACGCGGGAGTCTCGGTCCAGCCGAACGCGGGCTCGCAGGGCGAGTTCGCGGGCCTCCTGGCGATCCGCGACTACCACGTGTCGCGCGGGGACACGGAGCGCGACGTGTGCCTCATCCCGGCGTCGGCGCACGGCACGAACGCCGCGTCGGCGGCGCTCGCCGGGCTCAGGGTCGACGTCGTGAAGACGGCCGAGAGCGGCGAGGTGGACCTCGACGACCTGCGCGCGAAGCTCGCCGACCACGGCGCGCGCGTCGCGGCGATCATGATCACGTACCCGTCGACGCACGGTGTCTACGAGGAGCACGTGCGCGAGGTGTGCGACCTCGTACACGAGGCTGGTGGTCAGGTGTACATCGACGGGGCGAACCTCAACGCGCTCGTCGGCCTCGCGCGGCCGGGCGAGTTCGGGGGCGACGTCTCGCACCTCAACCTGCACAAGACCTTCTGCATCCCGCACGGCGGGGGAGGGCCCGGCGTCGGCCCCGTCGCCGTCGCCGAGCACCTCGTGCCGTTCCTCCCGGGCGACCCCCTGGGCGCAGCGGCGCACGCGGCCGGCGCGGGGGCCGGGACCACCCCCACCGGCGGCACCCCCGTGTCGGCGACGCGGTACGGGTCGGCCGGGATCCTGCCCATCTCGTACGCGTACGTCGCGCTCATGGGCCCGGACGGGCTGACGGAGGCGACGAAGACGGCGGTCCTCACGGCGAACTACGTCGCGAGCCGCCTGGCCGACCACTACCCGGTCCTGTACACGGGGCCGAACGGGCTCGTCGCGCACGAGTGCATCCTCGACCTGCGGGGCATCACCGCGGAGACGGGCGTGACGGCCGAGGACGTGGCGAAGCGCCTCATGGACTACGGGTTCCACGCGCCGACGCTGTCCTTCCCCGTCGCGGGCACGCTCATGGTGGAGCCGACCGAGAGCGAGGACCTCGCGGAGCTCGACCGGTTCGTCGACGCGCTCGTCGCGATCCGCGGCGAGATCGACGCGGTCGCCTCGGGGCGCTGGTCGGTCGAGGAGTCGCCGCTGCGCGGCGCGCCGCACACCGCGGCGGCGCTCGTCGCGGAGACCTGGGACAAGCCGTACTCGCGCGAGCTCGCGGCCTACCCGGTCGCGAGCCTGCGCTCGGGCAAGTACTGGCCGCCGGTGCGCCGCATCGACGGAGCGCGCGGGGACCGCAACCTCGTGTGCTCGTGCCCGCCCCTGGAGTCCTACGTGACGGGAGACCTCGCATGACCGACCAGCAGACCGGCGCCGCGGCCGGCGACGACGCCGGGCGCCGCAGCCCGCTGCACGCCGAGCACGTCGCGCTCGGCGCGAACCTCACGACGTTCGGCGGCTGGCTCATGCCGCTGCGGTACACGTCGGACCTCGCGGAGCACCGCGCGGTGCGCGAGGCCGCGGGGCTGTTCGACCTGTCCCACATGGGGGAGATCGAGGTCGCGGGGCCGCAGGCGGCGGCGGCGCTGGACCACGCGCTCGTCGGGAACCTCTCGGCGGTCGCGCCGGGCCGGGCGCGCTACACGATGATCTGCCAGGAGGACGGTGCGGTCCTCGACGACCTCGTCGTGTACCGGCTCGCGCAGGAGCGGTTCCTCGTGGTCGCGAACGCGGGCAACGCGGACCTCGTGGCGCGCGAGCTCGTCGCGCGCGCGGAGGGCTTCGACGCGACGGTGACGGACCAGGGCGCCGAGACGGCGCTCGTCGCGGTGCAGGGCCCGCGGGCGGAGGAGATCGTCGCGGGTCTGACGGACCCGGCGGACCCTGCGGCCGCGCAGGCGGTCCGGGACCTCAGGTACTACGCGGCGGTGCCGCTCGCGCTGCGGACGGACACCGGCCCGGTGGACGCGCTCGTCGCGCGCACGGGGTACACGGGGGAGGACGGCTTCGAGCTGTTCGTGCCCGCGGACCGTGCCGCCGACCTGTGGCGCACGACGCTCGCCGCCGGTGCGCCGCTCGGCCTCGTCCCGGCGGGCCTGTCCGCGCGCGACTCGCTGCGCCTCGAGGCGGGCATGCCGCTGTACGGGCACGAGCTCGACACGACGACGACGCCGTACGAGGCGGGGCTCGGCCGCGTCGTGAAGCTCGACAAGGTCGAGGCCGACGGCTCGCCGCTCGAGTTCGTCGGCCGCGCCGCGCTCGCGGCGCGACGCACGTCGGAGCCCGCGCGCGTGCTCGTCGGCCTTCAGGGCCTGGGGCGCCGTCCCGCCCGGGCGGGTTACGCCGTCGTGCTGCCCGACGCCGAGCCCGGGGGAGCGGTGGGGGAGTCCGCGCGCCGCGTGGGCACCGTGACGTCGGGTGCGCCGTCGCCCACGCTCGGGCACCCGATCGCGCTCGCGTACGTGACGCCCGAGCTCTCGGCCGAGGGCACGCGCCTCGCGGTCGACGTGCGTGGCCGCGCCGAGCCCGTGGTGGTCGTGCCCCTCCCGTTCTACCGTCGTCCCCAGCAGTCCTGACCCGCGCAGTCGTCCCGAAGACCCGAAGGAGAACCCCATGACCGAGGCCCAGTTCCCGGCCCACCTGCAGTACACGGCGGAGCACGAGTGGATCGACGGGTCGAGCCCGGCCGTCGTCGGCATCACCGCGACGGCCGCCGAGGCGCTCGGGGACATCGTGTACCTGGAGCTGCCCGAGGTCGGCACGGAGGTGACGGCCGGGAGCGTCGTCGGCGAGGTCGAGTCGACCAAGTCGGTGTCCGAGCTCTTCTCGCCGGTCACGGGGACGGTCGTCGAGGTGAACCAGGCCGCGATCGACGACCCGGCGGTCGTCAACTCCGACCCCTACACGGACGGCTGGCTCTTCAAGGTCGACGTCGCGGACACGGGCGACCTACTCTCCGCCGAGGAGTACGCGGCGCACGTCGCCAGCTGATCTGACCGTCAAAGTGTGACCTAGATCACACTCAACGACCGGCGCCGGACGGCGTGTCGGGCACCCGCTCGACGCCGTCCGGCGCCGGTCGTTCTCGTGCGGTGTACGCCTCTGACCTGCGACGATGCCATACCGCACGCCGCCGGAACGCGCCCGCTGAAGTGCTCCTGAACCTCGGGTGAAAACTCGCGTCATGAACGGGACCTTGGTCCGTCTCTTCTTGTAGCAACACACCGGAACTCGCCACGTGGGGATGACGTGACCGGAGAGCACCTGGAGGAGAACATGAGCACCATCGAGCTGGTCCGCCCTGCTGCGGCCCCGTCGGACGCGATCGCCGCACCGATCGCTCCGCTGACCCGTCGTGAGCGGGTCGTCCTGTCCAACCTGTCTGAGGACGTCACGCTCGAGCAGATCGCCACCAAGCTCTTCGTCACGCGCAACACGGTCAAGTCGCAGGTCCGCAGTCTGTACCGCAAGCTCGGCGTCTCGACGCGTGCCGAGGCCGTCGCCTGGGCACGGGCCGCCGGCCTGCGCTGACGCGCCGGGCCGGCCGTCCCGGCCGGTTCCACGGTCTGCCGCCGTCACCCGCGGGTCACGTCGCCGTGCGACACTCCGCGTATGACTCTGCGCAGACTGGTGGTGGCCGCGGCGATCGTCGACGACCTCGTCGCTCCGCGGTTCCTGCTGAGCGCGCGCAGGTCGCGCCCGGCGCACCTCGCCGGACGCTGGGAGTTCCCCGGAGGCAAGGTCGACCCCGGCGAGACCCCGACGCAGGCGCTGCACCGGGAGCTGCGCGAGGAGCTGGGCGTGACCGTCGAGCTCGGGGACGAGCTCGTGGGGCCCGACCACGGGACGTGGATCATCACGGACCGGCACGTCATGCGGCTGTGGTTCGCCCGGATCACGGCCGGGGAGCCGCTGCCGCTCGTCGAGCACGACGAGCTGACCTGGCTCGACGCCGGGTCCTGGCTCGACGTGGACTGGCTCGACGCCGACGTCCGGATCGTCGAGGAGCTCGCGCGGCAGGTCGCGGCCGAGGCCGTCTGACGCCGCGTCGTCCCGTCAGGCGCTGTCGGCCGCCGGGAGGGCGGCGAGCCAGCGCGCGGTCTCGCGGCGCGACCGGAGCCTGACCACGGTGACGTGCGGCGCGGTGGGCCACCTGCGCGGGCAGGTCGCGGTACGCGTGCCGGGTCGTCCAGGCCCACCGGACGATGTTCTCGTCCGGTGCCCGGTACCACGTGCGCCACAGAGGCGGCTCGACGTTGCCGTTCCACAGCACCTCGCGCCGGACCGACCGACGCACGGTCCGCACGACGACCTGGCGCATCGTCACGTGCGTCGGCAGGTCGAGCCAGACGAGGACCTCCGCCCGCGCGAGGACGAGCGGTCGCGCCGCCCGGTACTGCCACTCGGTGACGAACGCGTCCTGCGCGACGAGCGCGCGGACGTCGTCGAGGAAGTCCGGCCGCGGCGTCCAGCCGGGGCCGTGGTGGAGCGCGTCGAGCTCGGTGTACGGGAGCCCCAGGCGCGCGCCGAGCCGGCGCGCGAGGGTCGTCTTGCCCGATCCCGAGACCCCGGCCACGGCGATCCGCCGCGGCACGTGCCCGAGGCGCGCGACGACGTCGTCGTCCGGTCCGAGGCAGAGCACCGCACGACCGTACCGAGGTGGTGGTGCCGTGAGAAGGCGAATTCGGCCGCGGCCCGGACGGGTCCGGGCCGCGACCGCCTCGCCTCCCCGACGGGACGTCAGCCGACCGGCTGGACCCAGGGGGAGGGCGCCGGGGGAGCGACGACCGGCGGGCGGTCGAGGCAGCTCGGCGCGTTGGGCACGAACCGCCCGAGCCAGTTCACCGTCCCGGGCTCCCAGGGGCTGAGCGACGTGCCGTCGTTGCCGCCGAGGTCGGTGAGCGTGAACTCCGTGCCGCCCTCGGGGAAGGTGAAGGCGCCGCAGTTGTTGACGCCCGCCCAGCCGACGTTGCGGGCGTCGACGTTCTCGAACGACGCGCCGCCGCGCACGCGCGCGCTGACGACCGACGTGCCGGTCCCGTCGACCCGGACGTCGGTGAACGCGACGCCCTCGATCGCGACCTCGTCCTTCACGCCCCAGTCGGAGACGAGCATGATCGCGTTGTACGTGCTGTCGAGGTAGTGGTCGCCGGTGACGCGGACGTCGGCGTCGATGTCGCGGTCGAGGGCGTAGAACCAGATCGCGCCGAGCCCGATGTTCCAGTTGAGCTCGTACGTGCCCGCGCGGACCGTGGTGTTGTCGGTGAGGTCGAGCCTGCCGGCGAACGGCTCGGCGCCGAACCGCGACCCGACGTGCAGGCCGCTGCCCTCGCGCACCGGGTCCGCGACGAGGTTCGCGCGCACCGTGTTGTCCGTGCCGCCGTACACCGCGATGCCGTTGGCGAGGGTGTTGGACTGGACCGTGTTGTTCTCGATCACGTTGCCCGAGTTCGCCAGCTTCTCCGACCACAGGGCGAGGCCGTCGTCGCCGGTGTTCCGCACGAAGACGTTCCGCACGACCGAGTTCGTCACGCCCCCGTGGAAGTTCAGCGCGTCCGCGATCTGGTCGACGACGACGGTGCTCTCGACGCGCAGGTCGTCCATCGGCCCGTCGAACCACAGCCCGACCTTCGTGTGCTGGATGTACAGGCCCGAGATCGACGAGCGGCTGAGCGCGCCGCCGACGCCGTTCACCTGGTCCGTGTCGGTGCGCTCGCGCACGTCGCCGACGATCGCGAAGTCGCGCAGGTGCACGTTCGTGCTGCCGCCCTCGTGCGCGTACCTCCCGTAGAAGCCGACGCCGGTGTGCACGGATCCGTCGGGCGCGGGCTCGTCGAGGGCGACCTCGGAGCCCCGGAAGACCGTGTACCAGCTCCCGGCGCCCTGGATCGTCACGTCGTCCACGACGACGTGCCGGTTCACCTGGTACACGCCCGGCGGGACGTACACCTCGAGCCGGTGCTTCCGCGCGAACGCGATCGCCCGGTCGAGCGCGTCCGCGGAGTCGCGGCGGCCCGTCGGGTCGGCCCCGAAGAGCAGCGCGTTCGCGGCGAGCAGCCGGACCTTCGGGGGCGCGACCTTCTCCGAGTCGAGCAGGTCGATCACGGTCCACTCCGCGGCGCCGCGGGTCGGCACGGTGAGGCGCACGACGTCGCCCTTCGTGTACGTCCTGCCCAGCAGGAGCCGCTGCTCGTCGTAGAACTTCATGGGCCGGAACGGCTTCTCGAACGACGGGGCCGGCGTCGTCTCCGCGGGGACGCACCCGCACTCGGTGACCCACCAGCCGGGCTGGAGGAGGTCGGCCGTGGGGTCGTTCGTGAACGGGTACTGGTTGTACAGGTAGGAGTAGGCCGACGTGAGCGTCATGCGCCGGTCGATGCCGATCTTCGTGCCGTTGCGCAGGACGGACACGTCGAGCGGGGACGTGATGCCACCGCCTGTGGGGGCGTCAGGGATCGAGTAGCGCACCGTGATCGCGTTGGCGTCCGCGGGGAGCGTGAACTCGACGTGCTGCCCGGGCGTCAGGCGCACGGCCGAGCGGCCCGACGCCTCCGCCTCGATCGTGTACGCGTCGCGGCCGGGGCCGATCACCGTCCCGGTGGTCACCGCGTTCTCGGCCTCCTGCTCGTGGAACGGGACCGCCGCGCCGCGCCCTTCGACGAGCGCGGGGTCGATCGCGGCGCGCGTCACGACGGCGGGCGCGGGCGGCTGGGGCTTTCCGTGGGCGAGCGCCGACGACGCCGTGCCCGCCACGAGCGCGAGCGCGACGGCTGCCGCGACGGCGGCCCGGGCTCCGCGCGGCCCGGCCGGGTGGTGGTTCGTGCTGCGAATCATCGTTGACCCGTCTTCCCTCGGGAGGCGCGCACGCCTCCGGTGCTCAACCGGTGGGCGTGCTGACCCTCCGGCCCGCGGCACGGTCGCACCCCCGCGCACGGTCTCTCGTGCCGAACACTAGGGCCGGTGCTGCCGCTGCACAAGAGTCTTGTAGGAATCTTGCGGCTCGTCGTCTACTTCTTGCACTATCGCGAGGGTGCGGCGCTGCCGTCCCCCGCGCCGGGGGAGAGGCCCGACGGTCGACGCGCGCTCCGGAACCGTGCCGGGTACGTTCGCCGCGTGAACCGTCTCGGAGCCAGGATCCGCGCGTCAGTCGCCGACGCTGGTACCCGCCTGCCCCCGGCCGTCACGATCACGGTCGGCGTCGTCTGCGCGCTCCTCGGGGCGGCCGTCGTGCTGCGCCCGTTCGCGTCGCTCGCGCTGCTCGTCGTGGCGATCGTCGCCGGTGCCGTCGTCCTGGGCGTCGCCGAGCTCGTGGGCGACGACGACCCGGCGGCCACCGGCTCCGCCGCGCGCGACCCGGGTGCCGGCCGTACGCGCCGCGCCGCCCACGCCGTCGGACGGCCCCGCTGGACCCGGGCCGCGCGCGGCGGGCTGTTCCTCGCGCTCGCCGTCGCCGTCCTCGTGTGGCCCGCGCCGACGATCGTCGTCGTCGCCGTCCTCGTCGGCGTCGGGCTCGTCGTCGCGGGCGTCCTGGACGGCGTCGAGGGCGTGCGGTCGAGCGGGGTCGACCGCTGGGCCCGGCTCGCGCTCGGGGCGGCGTCCGTCGTCCTCGGCGTGCTGGCCCTCGCGTGGCCGGACGTCACGGTGCTCGTCGTCGCGGTGGTGTTCGGCGTGCGCCTCGTCGTCCTCGGCGTGCGGCTCGTCCTCGCGGGGGTGCGCCGACGCCGGGCCCGCGCGACGCCGGGGGAGGGGCCCGTCGCGCTCGACACCCCGGGAGCGGCCCCCGCGGGCCCGCCCGCTCCGCGGCGGCACGGTCGCGCGGCGCTCGCGGGAGCGGTGCTCGCGTTCGTCGCCGCGGGCGCGCTCGCCACGGTGAGCGTCGGGCTGCAGCGCGCGGCACCGCAGGTCGACGCGTTCTACGACCCGCCGGACTCCGTCCCCGCCGAGCCGGGCCGGCTCGTGCGCGCCGAGGTGTTCACGCGCGGCGTCCCGGACGGCGCGACGGCCTGGCGCATCCTCTACACCACGACGCTCGGCGAGGCCGAGCCCGCCGTCGCGAGCGGGCTCGTCGTCGTGCCCGACGTCGTCGAGGGCGACGCCGCGCCGCCCGTCGTCGCGTGGGCGCACGGGACGACCGGCGCCGCGCGCGGCTGCGCGCCGTCGGTGCTCGACGAGCCGTTCGAGTCGGGCGCGTTCTACGTGCTCGACGACGTGCTCACCCGTGGCTGGGCGATCGTCGCGACGGACTACGCGGGCCTCGGCACGCCCGGACCCCACCCGTACCTCGTGGGGCAGGGCGAGGCACGCTCCGTCCTCGACGCGGTCCGCGCCGCGCGCGAGCTCGACGACACGGCGCTCGGCGAGCAGACCGTCGTCTGGGGTCACTCCCAGGGCGGCCACGCCGCCCTGTGGACGGGGACGGTCGCGCCCGAGTACGCACCGGACGTCCCGCTCGCGGGGGTCGCGGCGCTCGCCCCGGCGAGCGACCTCACGGGGCTCGTCTCGCACCTGGAGCGCGTCGCGGGCGGAAGCGTCTTCGCGTCGTACGTCGTGGAGGCGTACGACGCGGCCTACCCCGAGACCGACGCCGCCGCGTACGTCCGCCCGGGCGCGCGCCTCGTAGTCCGCGAGATGGCGTCGCGCTGCCTGTCCGAGCCGAGCGTGCTCGTGTCCGTCGCCGAGGCGCTGTCGATGGACCAGCCCCTGTGGACGACGGAGCCGACGAGCGGCGGGCTCGGGGAGCGACTCGCCGAGAACGTGCCGACCGGGCCCGTGGCCGCGCCGCTCCTCGTCGCCCAGGGGGCGTCGGACACGCTCATCCTCCCGACCGCGCAGGACGCGTACGTGGGGACGCTGTGCACGGCCGGGCAGCCGGTCGACTACCGCACGTACGAGGGGCGGGACCACGTGGGGCTCGTGCGCGCCGACTCGCCGCTCGCGCCCGACCTCGTCCGCTGGACCGAGGCCCGGTTCGCGGGGGAGCCGCCGACCCCGACGTGCGCCGCGGGCTGAGCGTCCCCTCGTCGCCGCTCGCCGCTCGCTACGCCGCGCCGCCGGGTCCGGGCGCGCCGCCCGGCTCGGCCGAGGGCTGACGGCCTTCGTCGCTCGGCGCAGCGTCAGCGTCCGGGCGCGCAGGGTCCGCATCGGCTCGGCCTGCCACGCGGTCCTCGTGCGCGGCGCCCGCCGCCCGGGCCCGCAACATGCTCGCGACGTCCGCGAGCGTGCTCCCGACCGCGCGCGGCGCGCGCTCGGGACGCAGGTAGCGCGCGTCGTCGTCCTCGGGAGCGACGTCGTGCGCGACGACGTCCACCGGGGTCGGCGCGGGTCCGGCGGCGGCCCGCGCACCCGGGTCCGCGACGCCGGGCACCACGCGGCCGCCGCCCGCACGCCACGCGAGCGTCGCGTCGACGAGACGCCGGTACACCCCGGCGTCGAGCGGGTCGCGCAACCACGCGTCCGCGGCCTCCGCGACGTGGCGCGCGAGCCGCCCGTCCGGGTCGCTCACGAGGTCTCCAGCACGGTGGTGGTCGGGCGTCGCACCGACCCATCCTCGCGCGTCGCGGCCGGCGCGCGCACATGCACGGCAGGCGCGGCGGGCTGGTTGCAAGTCGCGGCGCGTCGCGCGAGCGTGGCGGCGGAGGTGGTCACCGTGCCCGACGTGTTCCCCCGCGTCGCCCAGGTCGTGCTCGACACGACGGACGCGCGCGCCCTCGCCGAGTTCTACCGAGCCTGCTCGGTCTCGAGTACCGCGCGGGCGACGAACCCCCGTCGCCCGGCGACCCCGACCCGGCAGGCCAGGACTGGCTCGTGCTGCGCGGTGGGCCGGGTGGCGTCCAGCTCGCGTTCCAACAGGTCGGGTCCCTCCCGCCGTCGACGTGGCCGGACGAGGGCGTGCCGCAGCAGCTCCACCTCGACTGCACCGTGCCGGACGTCGCCGAGCTCGACCGGCAGCACGACCGCGCCCTCGCGCTCGGCGCGCGGCTCCTGCACGACCGCTCGGACGATCCGGAGGAGCCCCTGCGCGTCTACGCCGACCCGGCGGGTCACCCGTTCTGCGTGTTCGTCGGCTGAGGTCGTCCCGGCCACCGGACCCGCACCCTGAACCGGCCCCGGAGTGCCTACTGGGTCGCGACGAACACCTCGTCGGCGAAGACGCCGGGGGTCACGCGCACGAGCCCGGCGTCGCCCGCGGGCACGGCGATCACCGTGTTACCGGTCGTGGAGCCACCGTTGTACAGCTCGTCGAGCCCGAGCTCGGGCTCCGGCGGAACCGCGAAGGTGTCGTAGGACGCGAGCACCTCGCCGGTGCTCGTGACGTAGTCGATCTCGACCTCCAGGGCGAACCCGGACTCCTCACCGGTGTAGGTGACGGTCGCGTTGATCAGCGCGTAGGTGTACCCCTCCGGCGGTGCCTCGTTGAACTCGTTCGCTGCCATGACGGCGTCCGTCGCGTCCAGGTCGACCGAGTTGATCGTGACGTCGAAGTCGCTGCCGCTGATCACCGTGCCGAGCGGCACCGGGTTCTCCCGGCTCCCCGGTGCGTCGGCGGCGTCCCCCTCGGCCTCGGTCGGCTCCTCGGTCACCTCCCCGCCGCCGTCGGTGGACTCGTCCTCGGCGGGGGGCGAGACGGTGACGTCGGTCCCGCCGAACGCCTCCTCCACGGAGTCGCTCACCACCGTCAGGAACACGATCACGCCCACCACGGTGCCGACGACGGAGAGGATGAGCGCGGTGATCGCCGGCCACTTCTTGCCCCGGAGGAACAGGCCGACGATCGCGAGGATGAAGGCGATCGGCAGCAGGACCCAGCCGACGATCAGCGCGCCCGGGATGCACGCGAACACGAAGCCGAGGACGGCGACGGCCAGCGCCACCCAGCCGAGCGGGTGAGGCTTCGTCGGCGGCTCGGACGGGCCGGGACCCCACTGGCCCCCCGGCGGTGTGGCAAGCGGTGCGTGTGCGCCGGCGCCGGGCGGCGTGCTCGACGTGGCCGCAGTCTGCTCGGTCCAGCCGGAGCCGTCCCAGTACCGCTGCGTCCCGGTCCCGGTGCCGTCGTCGTACCACCCCGGTGCCGGGGTCCCCCCAGGAGTGCTCATCCTTCGATGATCGGCACAGGGCAGAGAAACGGCTCGCCGGGGCCGCAGGATTCACCCGGTGACGCGGGTCAGGCGGACTTCTCGCGGGGGGTGCGGGTGCGGGCGGCGCGGGTGCCGGTGCGGGGCACGATCGTGGGGTTGACGTTGTCCAGCACGACCTCGCGCGTGATCACAACCCGCTCCACGTCATCACGCGAGGGCACGTCGAACATCACCTGCTGCAGCACCTCCTCCATGATCGCGCGCAGCCCCCGCGCCCCCGTCCCACGCAGCAACGCCTGCTCCGCGACCGCCTCCACCGCACCGTCGGTGAACTCCAGCTCCACCCCGTCGATCGCGAACATCCGCTGATACTGCTTGACCAACGCGTTCCTGGGCTGGGTCAGGATCCGCACCAACGCCTCGGAGTCCAACGCCGACACCGACGCGATCACCGGCAGGCGCCCGATGAACTCCGGGATCAACCCGAACCGGTGCA
>Ga0180220_1000879_pt1 | contig 26571 bp, 22 predicted proteins | sample eDN5th37CBELigBY_FD_151335 | JGI IMG/M metagenome (GOLD analysis project Ga0180220, IMG submission 151335) | Enriched backyard soil microbial communities from Emeryville, California, USA - eDNA 5th pass 37_C BE-Lig BY (version 2) (version 2) | ecosystem: Environmental > Terrestrial > Soil >...
CCCGGCCGTTCGCGGCCCGGCCGTTTTCCACGATATTCCAACCCGCCTTGGAAATTTTCCGGGACCGTGCCGCCACCTCGATAGCATGCTTATTGACGGCTGTGCCGCGCATGGCCCTGGCCCGTATCCCTTCTAGAATGCAGGCAAACCGGAACATATTAAAGGCCAGATAAAATGTCCAGTTGGTGATGCGAGGGCGGCCTGTCAAAGCTAAATATTTGCTCACAAAGACCGGCTCCAGCGGGATGCCCAGCGCGGTGAGATCCAGGCCTCTCAAGCCGCGCCGCTCGGTATGGTCTATATGCCATCCCAGGCATGCATAAGCCAAATCCACCAATGGGTCTCCTAGCGTGGACAGCTCCCAGTCGAGCACGGCGATTATGCGAGCTTCCGTGGGATGGAAAATCAAGTTGTCCAATTTATAGTCCCCATGGGTGAGGCAGGTGGACTGCTCTTTCGGTATGTTCGCCGGCAACCACTCCAGCAAGTGTTCCATATCTGAATTGGGTTCGGATTCGCAGGCGCGGTAGCGCTCCGCCCATCGCCGCAGTTGCCGCTCCAGAAAGCCTTGGGGCTTGCCGAAATCGGACAGCCCGATGCTTTGATAGTCGATTTGATGAAGTTCAGCAATTACCCGGCTGATTTCTTCGTAATATCGGCCTCGTTCACGCGCTTCCACGCTTGGCAAGGTGGGGTCCCAGAATATCCGTCCGTCGACATAATCCATCAGATAGAATTCACTGCCGAAGACGGATGCATCTTCACATTGAAGCCGGGGTTCCGGCACAGGCACGTTGCTATCTCGCAGCGCCGACAACACTCGAAACTCTCGGCCGACCGCATGCGCCGACTTGGCTCCCTCTTCGCCCATGGGCCGGCACCGCAGCACAAAAGATCGAGGCCCTAAATTGATCTTGAATGTAGGGTTGGATTGCCCGCCATTGAACTGTTCAATAGAGGGCGGGCCGTTGATGGGGCCAAGAGCGGCTTCAAGATATTCAAATAGGGACTCGAAATCATAGCTGGAGCCGGAAACCGGCCTGGTTCCTGAAAAGTTGATTGTCATGAGATTCAGTTCGATATCCGATCATTTACGGCGTAAGAGAAATGCCCGCATGCTTTGCCACATCGATCATCCTGGCGCTGTCGCGACGAATGCGGTCGGCGAGTTCGCTTGGCGTGCTCGATTGGCTGTTGATGCCGGCGGATGCGAGTTGGCCCTTGACCGCCGGGTCGATAAGCACTTCCGCAATGTCTGCGCTAATCTTCGATGCAAGTTCCTTTGGCAGATTCTTGGGGCCGAAGACGGCAAACCACCCTTGAAGATCGAAATCGCTATAACCCAGTTCAATCATCGTGGGTACATCCGGGAGCTCGGGCGAACGTTGCGGTGAAGTGACTGCGAGCGCGCGAATTTTTCCTTCCCTTATATAGGGCAGCGATGGCGGGAGATTGTCGACAAGCACCTGAATATGCCCGCCCAGCAGGTCAGTGAGCGCAGGAGCGGAGCCTTTGTAAGGTATATGTTCCATTTTGATCCCGCTTAGCTGGCGGAACAGCTCTCCGACCAGATGCGACATCGAGCCGACGGACGGGGTCCCGTAGTTGAGGGATGTGCGTTTGCCAAGGCGAACCAGTTCGGCGAGGCTTGTCGCGGGTGAGTCGGCCTTGACGGCGATTACGCCCGGAACCACGCCCGCCATGGAGATGGGGGTGAAGTCTCCGATATAGTCGTATGGAAGATTCTTGAATACGGCGGGATTGACGGCGTGGGTCGCCGCGACGCCAAGAAGCAAGGTGTAGCCATTCGGCGCCGCCTTGGCCACTGCTTCAGTACCGATTATGCCGCCGGCGCCTACGCGGTTTTCTACCACGACGGGCTGCTTCCACTTCGTGGAGAGCCGGCTCGCCAGGATGCGCGCCAAAGTGTCGGTTGTTCCGCCGGGAGGATAAGCCACTATAAGGTTTACCGGCTTGGTCGGATAGCCATTGGCGCGCGCTGTATCGGCGCCGAATGCGAATAGAGTACATAGCGCCAGCGCGCCGGCGAATCCCCTGAAAGTGCTTTTCATAAATAGTCTCCTCTGGTTTAGAGTGTGGTGTTTTTTTGCGCGGGCGTTAGCCGCGAGGCTGCTGTAGATACATGGTGTTGGCTCCCAGGTTCTGCTTGGCGCGTTGCAGTTCCGAGCGTGCGATGGACCTGAGATGGACTTCATCGGGGCCATCGACAAACCGCATCGCCCGGCCCTTGGTCCAAAGAAATGCAAGAGGCGTGTCGGGCGTCAGGCCCATTGCGCCGAATACCTGGATGGCTCTGTCTACGACGCGGGTTTGCAACTGCGCCGCGACAAGTTTTATGGCGGCGACATCGACACGTGCCGCCTGGTTGCCATATTTGTCCATGCGCCATGCGGCGCGCAGTACAAGCAAGCGCGCCTGGTCTATTTCCACCCTTGAATAGGCTATCCAGTCCTTGATATTCGAATAGTCGCTTAAATGGCGGCCGAAGGCTTTCCGCTCGAGCGCTCTTTCACACATGAGTTCGAGCGCTAATTCGCATTGGCCGATGATGCGCATGCAATGATGTATCCTGCCCGGCCCCAGCCGAGCTTGCGCCATCAGGAATCCCTCGCCTTCTTTACCAAGCAGGTTGGTAACGGGGACTCTTACGTTGTTGTAGCGAATTTCGCAATGTCCCTCGGCGGATATATGCCCCATGATGGGGACGTTCCGAACGATTTCGAATCCGGGCGTGTCGATCGGGACAATCACCATGGAGTGGCGGTTATGGGATGGGCCTTCTTCATCAGTAACGCCCATGACGATGGCGAAGCGGCAGTTGGGGTGCAATACGCCGGTAGTGAACCACTTTCGGCCATTGATGACATAGTGGTCGCCGTCGCGACGAATCACGGTTCGGATATTGGTCGCATCCGATGAGGCCGCGTCGGGCTCCGTCATCGAAAAACAGGAGCGGATCTCTCCGTGCAGCAAAGGCGCAAGCCATTGTCGGCGTTGCTCCTCATTGGCAAAAATGTGCAGCAGCTCCATATTTCCCGTATCGGGCGGATTGCAATTGAAGATCTCCGAGCTCCAGTGAACGCGCCCCATTATTTCCGCCAGCGGTGCATATTCCGCATTGGAGAGGCGAGTCCCCGGTTCGTCCTCTTTCAGGGCGGGCAGAAAGAGATTCCATAACCCTTCTTGCTTTGCCTTTTGCTTTATCGGCTCGATCAAGGCCGATGCGCCACCCTGTTTATGCCGATATTCCCATTCCGCATACTGAGGCAATACATGCGCGCCGATAAACTCGCGCAATTGGCTTTGCAGTCTTTGGACCTTTTCAGAAAATTCAAATTCCATAGTCATGCCTCGATAAAGAACGCTTGAGCTCGGCGATCGAGAATTTGCCTGCATTCCGCGACCATACGATTGATCAATTCGGCGCATGTAGGGATGTCGTTGATAAGGCCCACCACTTGGCTGGCCCAGACAAGACCGCTGTCCACATCGCCGCTTTCCAGTGCGGCGCGGCCTCGGCTGCCCGCAACGAGATGATGAATGTCCGCGAATTCGCATCCACCCGGGCGGTTCTCGATCGATATCACTTCTTGGGATATGGCGTTCTTCAGTACGCGCCCCGTGTTGCGCAGCGTGCGGAAGATCAAATTGGTGTCGCGCTCGGTGGCGTCGACCAGCGCCTGCTTGATATTTTGATGAATGGGAGCCTCTACCGTCGCGCAAAAGCGGGTACCCATATTTATTCCCTCCGCTCCCAGAGAGAGCGCGGCGGCGAGCCCTCGGCCATCCGCAATGCCTCCCGAGGCGACCACGGGAATCCGCAGCTTGCTCGCCGCCGCGGCGAACAAGACGAACCCTCCCACATCGTCTTCCCCAGGATGGCCGGCGCATTCGAATCCATCTATGGAAACCGCATCGACGCCATTGCGCTCGGCCGATAGTGCGTGGCGGACCGAGGTGCATTTATGAATAATCTTTACTCCAGCGGCCTTCGCTTTGGTGATGAACTCCTTGGGGTTGTTTCCGGCGGTCTCCAGAATGCGTACGCCGCTCTCGATGATGGCGTCCAGATAGCTTTCATAGGGAGGCGGATTTGCGGTGGGCAGGATGGTAAGGTTCACGCCGAACGGCTTGTCGGTCATTTCGCGGCAACGCTTGATTTCCCGTCTCAGGTCGTCAGGCGTAGCCTGGGTCAAGCCGGTCAGTATGCCTAAGCCTCCCGCATTGGACACTGCGGAAGCGAGTTCGGCCCGCCCGACCCATTGCATCCCGCCTTGGATAATCGGGTACCGAATATCCAACAGTTCAGTTATACGAGTTTTCATTTAAAGTTCCTCATCATCGGTCCGGTGGTAGTGGCGTTTGCTGTACATCATCGTCCTTGAAATACAGGCGCGCGTTTGACAAAAAATGCGTCGACCGCTTCCTGGAAATCGGCAGTGGCGACGCTTTCGCAAAAATTGACGCTTTCGGCGTCCAAGTGGCTGGCGAAGTCATGGGAAAATGAATCCCTCATCAGGCGCTTCATCCTTCCGAATGCGAGGGTGGGCCCCGAAGCCAGCCTTTTCGCCAGGGCCATGGTTTCATGGCCGAGGTTCGCGGCGGGAACGATCCGGTTTATCATGCCCAGGCGCAGGGCCGTTGCGGCGTCGAAATTTTCCGACAGCAGCGCAATTTCAAGCGCATTGCGCAAGCCGACCAGCCGCGGAAGATTCCACGAGCTTCCTACGTCGCCGCTGGCTCCAACATTGGTATACGCCAGATTGAAACAGGTGTTGTCCGCCGCTACGGCCAAGTCGCAGGCGAGTGCAAGGCTGAGGCTGCCACCAGCCACGTATCCGTGCAGGCTGGCGATTACGGGAGCGTCCATGGACGACAAAAGCCTTACCGCGTCATGCATGGGCTGAATCAAGGCGGCGGCGGCTTTTACCGAATCGAGGCGTAGCGAAGCGAGATCTCCGCCTACGCCGAACGCCCTGCCTTCGGCCTTCAAAACCAGAGCGCGGATGCTCCGGTTCCGAGCCGCCTCTTGGCAGCAGAGAAGAAATTCAGTTGCAGTGGCCCGATCCAAGGCGTTCAATGCATGCGTACGCGAAAAAATAATGCTTGCAACCGTGCCGTCCAGCTCCATTCGGACGTTCTCGTATTTATGCGCCGGGTTGAATTCTTCATCCATGTCTTGCCTCTTTTGGAGTAATTGGAGTAGCGGGCTCAGATCACACCCATATTGCGAAGCGACGCCAGATCCGTGTCGTCAAGGCCGAGCTCGCGATAGAACGCTTCATTGTCCTTGCCCAAAGAGGCGGCCGTCGAAGCGACATGGCAAGGGTCGTTGGCGAAGCGCGGCACCACGTCCTGAATTCGCACCGTGCCGAAATCTTCATCGGGAACCGGGCGCAGGAAGCCGCGCTCCTGTACATGGGGGTCGTCGAATATCTGGTCTATGGAATAGATGGGTGCGACTGTCCCCCCTGAAGCATTGAACGCCTCCAGTACTTCGCTGAGCCGGTGCTTCGAGAACCAGTCCGAAAATATGCGGTTGAGCTCCTCGGCCTTTTGAACGCGCATCCGGTTGATTCTGAATTCGGGGCTCTCAGCCAGATCCGCACGGCCTATTGCATGGCAATTTTTAAAAAAAAGCGCATCCGTGCTGCCGGCGAGCGTCACCCAGTGGCCGTCTCGAGTGCGAAACACATCGGCAGGGGCGGAATATTGATTGGTATTGCCGGTTCTCTGCGCAACCTGGCCTAGCTGGTCGTAGCTAATGGGCAATGACTCCAACAGCTTCAATACCGCTTCGGTCAATGACAGGTCTATCTCTTCACCGGGCGCATTGGGGTCTCGCGCCCGCTTCCAGAGCGCCGCCATAATGCCGAGCGCGCCAAAAAGCCCTCCGATCGAGTCGCCGATGGGGTATCCCGCATGCATTGGTTGGCGCTCGGGCTCGCCGCTGATGTAGGCAAGTCCGCCCATGGCTTCAAATATGCGGGCGAAGCCGGGACGGTCTTTGTATGGACCCGTCTGCCCGAATCCGGTCACCCGCAGAATGACGAGCCTGGGGTTCGCTTGCCATAGCGTTTCCCTATCGAGGCGCCATCTATCCAATGTCCCGGGGCGAAAATTCTCGATGAGCACATCGAATTCGGGAAGCAGCTGAAGAAACAGCTCCCGGCCTTTTGGCTTGCGCAAGTCGAGTGTGATGAATTTCTTGTTCCGGTTGATAACCTTCCACCACAGAGGCTTACCGTCCTTGAGCGGAGGGAAGCCCCGCGCCCCGTCTCCCGTCGGGAGTTCCATCTTGACCACATCGGCGCCATAATCGGATAGCAAGGAGGCGGCGGACGGGCCGGCGATGATGGTGGCGATATCGAGTATCCGCAGTCCCTGCAGCGGCCCTTTCGAAGCGCTGCGGGGAACGGCTGGGGGCGTGGCCATGTAAGTCTCCTGTGACCGGATAGCGATGTATGCACCGCCATGATCAAGGGGATGCTCGCCGTTGTCCCCACCCCCGGCGGGGGGGCTAGTCCAACCAGCCCAGGTTTCTTGCCTTGGCGATGGCGCCGTCCCGGCCTTGGACATCCAATTTGCTATAGATATTCTTGAGATGCCATTTAACCGTTTCGGGGGATATGCCCAGCGCCAGCGCGATGCGCTTATTTGGCATGGCGCTTGCCAGGGCCTTCACGATTTCTAGTTCCCTTTCGCTCAAAGACTCTTGGCCTTGCGCTTTGCCGGCATCGGCGTTCACTTGTTTGGCGCCGCCAGGCTTGGCTTTAGTGTGTTCTCGAAGCTGGCTTAGAAAAAATCTGTTCAAAGAAGTGGGCGCGTCGCTGGAGACCGCATCCTGGGCGAGGTTCATGAATTCCTCGCCGTGATCCAACAGTGAACGCACAAGACCCAGTTCTTGGGAAAGTGTCAAGGCCTCGATGCCGTGCTGGCGGGCTGCTGCCGAATTGCCGAGCCTGGCCTCTAGAACCGCCAGTTTTATGATCAATTGGGCGCCTATGCGGCGCTGTCCCAGTAAAGACGGGATCGATAATAAGCTGGAAACAATATCCCTGGCCTCGAGGTTGCTGCCGATGCTTGATAAATATCTGACGCGCGACAGCTGTTGAAGAAGGAAGATCTTGGCGCCAACGGGCGCGTCATCCGGCTTCCACGGCTGCGCCAGACTGTCCAGCATGCATATCGCGGCTTTTGCATCATCGATCTCATTGCTGCGCAAATGCATCCAGACGCGTTCAGCCAGGCTATGGGCCATCAGCCTGTCCAATCCGCGTCCATGGGCCTGCTCATCGAGCTGATCGAGATACGATACGGCCTCCTGGCGGTTGCCCTGCATGTCGTGTATGCGGGCAAGCATGACGGTGGCCCGCAAGAGGGTGTCAGGCAAAGAGACTTGGTTGATTACATCCATTCTTGGTTCAAGAAGTTCGCGCGCATCATCCAGCTCGTTTATTTCATATAGAACGTCGCCCAAAAAAGCCGCTGCATGGCAGGCGGGCTCGCAATATATGCCCAGCGCCCGCTCGGACGTGTCGAGCACTTCACGGAGCACGCGCTCGGCCCGGCGGATTTCCCCGGCGTGCAGATAGGTGAACCCTATTATGCTCTGTCCAGTCAGAACGCCGAACGCTGAATCGAGCAGCGGGGAGCCGTCTTCCAGCAGCGGCGTCCCGCCTTTCTGCGCCTCGCGGGCCTCGTCGAACCTACCCAGATGGGTATAGAGCCAAGTAAGAATGTTTCGGCGGCCGCCGATCAGGATCGCGTCCGATGCGGGCTGCATTGCTTCAAGCCGGGGGATCAGGTTCAACCCTTCCGTCGTACTGTCATTCTGAATGGCCAGCGAACCCTCCAACAGCGTCATGTGCAGCTTCATGTCGAGGTCGGAAGGGGATAAGGTGGACTTCAATGAAGCGATGCTTTCATGGCATTTTTGCAGCTCCCTATAGCATAGTTGCGACCATGCGAGCCAAAGCCTAAGCGCGGGCCGCTGCTGAATCGCGGCGTGCGGGAGCTCATTCAAGGCGCTGACCAGCCGCCGCAGCTGCCCATTCAAGAACATATCGCGGGCATGCTGCTCGAGCAAATCAGCAGCCTTGTCAGTGTCGCCCGCAGCCAGGCAGTGCTGCACAGCCTCGCGCAGAACGTTCCGCCGGGCGAACCATAGGCTGATGGTGGCATGGACCTGACGGCGCTCCTGGAGCCCTAGTCCGTTGAATCTGTTCAGCAAAAGTCCGCGAAACAAAGGGTGGAACCGGTACCAGGATTCGTGGCTGGCATCATCAACCGGTATAAGAAAAAAATTCTCTCGGCTGAGGCGTTCAAAGAGCGCCTGGCCCTGTTCGGCTCCGAAGAGCGCCGAACACATCGCGCGATTGAATCGCTTCGCGACGCTCAGTCTCGACAATGCATCGATATCGTCATCGCTCAACTGTGCAAGCACTTCACGGTTGAAGTATTCGGCAAACTCATCCGCGTTCTGAACGGATTTTGCAGTGGGCGGGCTGGAGGATGTGTTGAGGTCGAGAGAGACAAGCTGCAAACCGGCCACCCAACCGTCGGTTAAATCATAGAGTATGCGTATGTCGCGCCGTTCCAGGTTGGATCGGCGTGAAAGAAGGAAGTCCTGGGTCTCTTTGAAGGAGAACCTGAGATCCCGGAAACCTATCTCCAGAATCTCATTCTTGGCGCGCAGACGAGATAAAGAAAGAGGGGGCGAGCTTCTCGATGCGAGCGCGATGCATAGGTTGGGAGAGGCAAAATCCAGGAGCGCCTGGGTGAACTCATGGATGCGGCTATCCGATATGGATTGATAATCATCGAACATCAGTACGATGCTGCGCGGGTATCGCGCAATGCCTTGAACGAGGTGGATGGCGATGGCCTCGGCCGAATGGAAATTGCTGTCGCGGTTATAAATAAAGGATGCCTCTCGAGCAATGGCGGGGTCCACGCCGTCCAGGCTGGAGAAGACCTGATCCAGCAATGCGTCCGCATCGTCTCCGGAGGTAATGGTCACCCATGCAAAATCGTAGCCGTAGCTGAGCATATGGGTACGCCACTGAAGCGCCGCGGACGTCTTGCCGCTGCCGGCCGGTCCTTGAAATAGGATGCAGGCCTTCTGTCGCGCTTCGATCAAGCGATCCAGAAGCCGGGCCCGGGGAACTTGATGCTTCACAGCCTGAACGGTCCTGTTTGTTGGCGCCGCAACTTGCAAGGAAAAAGCAACTGGCGATTTGGATTAGCAAAATATTAGCACGCAGATATCCGGTCTCCATCGGTATTTCAGAGATCAAAAAAACAGACGGAAATAGCGGCGGGCTGCGGGTGTGGTGAATCACCGCACCACCCATTATGGGGGGGGAGCTTCCGGCCGGAAGGGGCTAATCTGTCATGACACAATCATTGACGAGGAGCACCAATGAAGCACCCAGTCCACGTAGTTGGCATAGGGATGATTCCGTTTTCAAAGCCGGGGACCAATCCGCCTTATACCGAAATGGGCATGCAGGCCATACGCGCGGCGCTTGCCGATGCGAAGGTGGAATACAGTGAAGTCCAGCAGGCCTACGTGGGTTACGTATATGGTGATTCGACGGCCGGTCAACGAGTGCTTTATGGCGCCGGAATGACTGGTATTCCAATTTTCAATGTCAATAATAATTGCTCGACGGGTTCCACGGCAATTTACTTGGCGCGCCAGGCTGTCGCGCTCGGCGCGGCGCAATGCGTGCTGGTCCTGGGCTTCGAGCAAATGAAGCCTGGCGCGATCAAGTCGGTTTTCGATGATCGCCCCACGCCATTTGATCTCTTCGATGACGTGGCGGAACGCCTCGTCGACCAGCCGGAAATACCGCTGGCGCTGCGATACTTTGGCGGAGCGGGGCTGGAGCATATGCGCTTGTATGGGACCAAGCTCTCTACGTTCGCGAAAATCCGTGCGAAAGCCAGCCGGCATGCAGCCAAGAATCCGCTGGCCATGATGCGCCGGGAGATTACGGAGGAAGAGGTGCTGAGCTCGCCTCTCGTATGGCCTGGCGTAATGACCCGTCTAATGGCTTGCCCGCCGACCTGCGGAGCAGCGGCCGCGATTTTTTGTTCCCGCGAATTTGCTGCGGCAAAGGGCCTGGATGGAAGGGTGTCCATCGCGGCGCAGTCCATGACCACTGATACGCCGGAAGCATTCAATAGCGGGAGCATGCGGCAATTGGTGGGCGCCGGGATGACCGCCGCCGCCGCGAACGCGGTCTATGACGAGGCTGGCGTCGGTCCGGAAGATATCGACGTCATCGAACTTCATGATTGCTTCGCGCACAACGAGCTCATTACCTATGAGGCGCTGGGCTTATGCGGCGAAGGCGGAGGCGAAAAACTGGTTCGAGATGAAGACAACACCTTCGGCGGGAAGTATGTCGTCAATCCGTCCGGCGGGCTGCTCTCGAAAGGCCACCCATTGGGTGCTACAGGCTTGGCGCAATGCGTCGAGCTGGTTCAGCAATTGCGTGGGCAGGCGGGCGCAAGGCAGGTGGAAGCCGCCCGCTTTGGCCTTCAGCACAATATTGGCCTGGGTGGAGCGTGTGTCGTAACGCTGTATCAGGGCGGACATTCCATTCTATAGAAAACAGGACGCGACCATGCAGTTGGATCAATCCGTATTTTTTATAAGCGGCGGGGCGAGCGGATTAGGCGCCGCGGCGGCGCGCCATATCGTTGTCGCCGGGGGTTATGTTCTGATAGCCGATATCAACGATGAAGCCGGAACGGCGCTGGCAAAAGAGTTGGGAGCGCGCGCGCGTTATGCGCATACTGATGTCACAAATGAAAGCTCGGTGCAGGCGGCTCTGGCAGAAGCCGTCAATGGCTGGGGGCGGATAAACGGCCTTCTATGTTGCGCTGGTATTGCACCTGGCATGAAGGTGCTCTCCAAAGAAGGGCCTCATTCTCTTGAGGTCTTTGAACGCGCCATACGGATCAACCTCATCGGAACCTTCAATTGCATCAGATTGGCGGCTGCGATCATGCAAAATACGCCTGCGAACGCAGAAGGAGAGCGGGGCGTGATCATTTGTACGGCCTCCATCGCCGCGTATGAGGGTCAAATCGGGCAAGCAGCTTATTCCGCTTCGAAGGCCGGTGTCGTCGGCATGGTATTGCCCATTGCCCGTGAACTGGCGCGCTATGGGATTCGAATCATGGCGGTCGCGCCCGGAATTTTCGAAACGCCCATGCTTGCCGCTTTGCCCAAGGAGGTGCAGGACTCGATCGGCCGGTCCGTGCCTTTTCCCGCCCGGCTGGGGCGGGCAGCGGAATTCGCTCTGCTTGTAGACAGCATTGTTCGTAATCCCATGCTCAATGGGGAAGTCATCAGAATCGATGGCGCTACCAGGCTGGCGGCAAAATGATTCTTTCTCTAGAACAGACTCAAATCCGGGATTCGATGCGTAGCTATGCGCGCGAGCGCATTGCGCCGAACTCGGCAAAATGGGATGCGGAATGCGCTTTCCCCGGCGAAGTGCTGGCCGAACTGGGCGAACTCGGCGCCATGGGGATGCTGGTGCCGGAAGAATGGGGCGGAGCGGGGCTGGATTACTTATCGCTCGTCTTGTCCTTGGAAGAAATAGCCAGTGGCGACGGCGCCGTGTCGACGATCGTATCGGTTCAAAACTCATTGGTGTGCGGTATTTTGAACGCTTACGGGAATGCGGAGCAGAAGCAAAGATGGCTAAGGCCTCTGGCTTCCGGAACCATGCTGGGATGCTTTTGCCTTACAGAACCGGAAGCGGGGTCGGATGCCGGGTCGATTCGAACTAAAGCGGTACGAACAAGTGATGGCTGGGTATTGAATGGAACCAAGCAATTCATCACCACGGGAAGCCATGCCCATGCCGCTATCGTCATCGCCGTCACGGATGGTGCCGCCGGCAAACGAGGGCTTAGCTGCTTCCTGATACCGACCGCCACGCCTGGGTACGATGCATCCCGCATCGAAAACAAAATGGGGCAGCACGCATCCGAAACGGCACAGGTACGGTTTACTGAATGCCGCGTCGGCGCCGACGCTCTGATCGGAAAGGAAGGCGACGGCTATCGGATCGCGCTCGCCAATCTTGAAGCGGGAAGGCTGGGAATCGCCGCGCAATCGATAGGCATGGCCCGGGCGGCTTTCGAAGCGGCCTTGCGCTATGCCCAGGAAAGGAAGGCCTTCGGCAAGTACCTGGCGGAACATCAGGCCGTGTCGTTCAGATTGGCGGATATGGCGGCGAATATCGAGGCGGCGCGCCAGCTTACCTGGCATGCCGCGTCACTGAAAGACGCGGGCTTGCCCTGCCTCAAGGAAGCAAGCATGGCGAAGCTGACCGCATCGGAAATGGCTGAAAAGGTCTGTTCGGACGCGATACAAATTCATGGCGGCTACGGTTTTCTAAAAGATTTTCCCGTCGAAAAAATATACCGGGATGTGCGGGTTTGCCAAATCTATGAAGGAACCAGCGACATACAACGCATGGTAATCGCCAAGAGCCTATTGTCTGAATAAGAGCAGCACTAAACATAGAGCAATCCCATTATGACCTATCGGAACATCCTGTATGAAGTTATCGGAACGAATGCCAAGCGTACAGCCCTTATCACCCTGAATCGGCCCGCGCAGCTCAACGCATTGAACGATGCCCTGATGGAAGAACTGAGCATGGCATTGGCCTGCGCGGATCAGGCCCCTGATATCGGTTGCATTGTGCTGACCGGCGGCGACAAGGCTTTCGCCGCCGGCGCGGATATCCTATCGATGGCCGGACGCGGCTACCCGGAGGTTTTGAGCAGTGATTTCATAGGCCGGCATTGGACCGCTCTACAACGAACCCGCAAACCGGTGATCGCCGCGGTATCGGGTTTCGCATTGGGAGGGGGCTGTGAACTCGCCATGATGTGCGACATCATTATTGCATCGGATACAGCCCGTTTTGGGCAACCCGAAATTAAGTTGGCCGTCATCCCAGGCGCCGGCGGAACACAGCGTTTACCTCGTGCCATCGGAAAGGCCAAGGCCATGGATTTGGTGCTCACGGGGCGGACTCTAGCCGCGGATGAGGCCGAACGTGCGGGCCTGGTTTCACGAGTGGCGGGAGCCACGGAATATTTGGCCGAGGCGCTGGACGCCGCGGAGCGCATTTGCCAGCTAAGCCTGCCCTCGGTGTTGATGGCAAAGGAATGCGTCAATCAATCCTTTGAAGGGCCGCTTTCCTCGGGCTTGCAATTTGAACGTCGCTTGTTTCACTCATTATTCGCGACGAAAGATCAGAAAGAAGGCATGAAGGCGTTCATGGAGAAACGTTTGCCGACATTTTCAGATGATTGATTGCGGCAGCCTGGCCGCGGGAGCCCGCCATTCTGGAAGTTGAACCGGGCGACCAGGCCATCCAGCGATAACTAATCCCTACCAGGAGTACATAATGGATTTTATGATACCAGCGGAGATCGTTGACTACTTGGACGAGCTCGATGCTTTTATCGAGCGTGAAATCAAACCGCTGCAACAGCAGGATGATAATGAACGGTTCTTCGACCATCGCCGGGAATGGGCCCGGACTGACTACGAAGCTGGCGGGCTGCCAAGGCAAGAGTGGGAAGCGTTGTTGCGAGAGGCCCGCCGCCGAGCGGATGCTGCCGGGCATCTGCGCTTCACTCTCCCGTCTGAATTCGGCGGCCGGAATGGATCGGCGCTTGCCACGGCAATAATCCGCGAGCATCTGGCCGCGAAAGGGTTGGGCCTGCACAATGACCTTCAGAACGAAAGCTCGATCGTAGGTTCATTCCCATGGGCATTGATGCTGCGGGACTTCGGAACGGAAGCGCAAAAGAAGGCCTATATACCCGGCCTGCTTGATGGCACTCTCGGTTTTGCAGTGGGGTTGACCGAGCCTGAACATGGCTCCGATGCAACCTGGATGGAGACCTCTGCGGTTCGCGATGGGGCTGGATGGAGAATCACAGGCGAGAAGATGTGGAATTCCAGGGTTCACAATGCAGACTTCGATTTCATCTTTGCGCGAACCAGCGGGAATAAGGGCGACGCCAAGGGCATTACATGCTTCATTGTTCCGACAGATGCGCCAGGATTCAATATTGAGGAGTATTACTGGACTTTCAATATGCCTACCGACCACGCCCGGGTTTCTTTGGACAATGTATTCATAGAGGATGCCGCCATCCTTGGCAAGGAGGGAGAAGGGCTCAAGGTGGCCCAGCATTTCGTGCATGAAAACCGGATACGTCAGGCGGCTTCGTCATTGGGAGCTGCGCAGTATTGCATCAACGAGAGCGTGGCCTATGCGAATCGGCGCAAGCCGTTCGGAAAAGCCCTTTCCACAAATCAAGCCATACAATGGCCGCTCGTAGAGCTTCACACTGAAGCTGCGATGCTGCGGACTTTTATACGGCAGACCGCCTGGGAAATGGACAGAATGTCCAAGGTGGAAGTGGCGGTGCAGCTTTCCGATAAGGTTTCCATGTGCAATTATCGAGCCAACCGGCTCGTGTGCCAGGCAGCCGATCAGGCCATTCAGGTGCATGGCGGCATGGGTTATTCCAGGCACTTGCCATTCGAGCACATTTATCGCCATCACCGCCGCTACCGTATTACAGAGGGTTCCGAAGAAATCCAGATCCGCAAGGTCGCTGCGCATTTATTTGGATTCATAAACAAGAGCGGCGGGAAAAAAGTATCGCGGCATATTCCTGATATAGCGGCTCAGGTTGGGCCATGACTATATTGGAGCAGCATACGGAACGGATGCAGGCTCTGTTCCGAAAAATCTGGGGCCCGGACGCGGTAGCCCGGAATCTGCTTCTCTTGACGGGAGGCGCATCGAAGCGAACCTATTCTGCCGATGTGGTTCGATGCGGCAAGGTATTGCCCATCATCCTGCAACTGTTTCAGGCTCGGGGAGAAGAGTCCGGAGAGCATGACGTCGTGCCGCGTCTGACACCCGAGCAGGATGCCTCGATTCAAACCCTTATGAAGTCCGCAGGCGTGGCTGTTCCCAATGTGCTTTACATCCTGAAGCCCGATGATGGTATTGGGCTGGGATACATCACGGAAAGAATATCCGGAGAATCCAGTGGCCGCCGCATTATTCGGGACGACCGATATTCCGGTACGCATGCCACGCTGGCCCGGGATTGTGCCCGGACATTGGCAGCGATACACACATTCGATACTGAGCCGAATTGTGATTTTCTGCCATACACCCCCGCCGGAGATCTGATCGCTCGTTTCAAGCATCAGGTAGACCAGGCCGGCCTTGTTTGCCCAGCTTTGGAGTGGGCATTGGAGTGGCTGGATCAGCATATACCATCGCCCGTCCGAACGAGCGTCTGCCATGGGGATTTTCGCCTCGGAAATTTCATCATCGGGCGTGAAGGGCTCCGGGCCGTCATAGACTGGGAACTGGCTAATCTTGGCGATCCGGCGCAAGACATAGGGTGGCTGAGCGTCCGTAGCTGGCGCTTTGGCGGCGCCCGGTGCTGCGGTGGGTTTGTCAGCCTGGAAGAATTTATCGAAGCATATGTTGAAGCGGGCGGCCCCCCTATTTCCTTGCCCGATGTGATGTATTGGCAAGCTTTTGGCAACGTGCGTTGGGCGCTGCATTGCTTGCGCAGGGGTGTGCGCTATTTGGATCGAGGGCGCGCCGTCTCTCTCGAAGATACGGGAATCGGGCGCCGCTTTTTTGAACCGATACACGACTTCATCAACCTGGTGGAAAAACATGGTTATCGACAGTAACTTGGCCGGGCCGCAGCCACCGATAGAGGTGCTGGTACGCGCGGTAAAAGATTTCCTTTTGGAAATCGCATTGCCGGAATTGCAAGGCGTAGCAGCTTTCCAGGCCCGCATGGCAGCTCGTCAGCTTGAAATTGTCGAGCGTACTTTGTTGCTTTCGGCCGATAACGAACATCGGGAACTCGCGGGCTTGCAAGAGTTGCTGCACTCTGAGGAGGAATTGGGGCGCTTGAGAAAAAAACTGGCCGCAATGATAAGAAGCGGAGCCATGAGCATCGATACGCCGGGGCTCTTGGAGCATCTGAAATCCACAACGATCGCTGCATTGGCAATCGACAACCCTGCTTGGCTTGATCGGTCCAATGGTTAGCAGCGATGCATCGCTACTCAATATAAAAGGAGACACAAATGAAGAAAGCAATCGTATTGACGCTTTTGATGCTGGTGAGCGTGTTGGGAATCGCGGACGCAAATGCCCGCGCCAAAGTGTATCCGGAAAAACCCATCCGGCTCATCGTGCCTTTCCCACCGGGTGGGCCCACCGATATCGTTGCTCGCCTTGTAGCCGCCGAAATGTCGAATGGATTGAAGCAAAGCGTCATCGTCGAGAATATACCGGGAGCGGGGGGCAATATAGGAACCCATAATGCCGTGCAGGCCAAGCCGGACGGCTACACTTTGCTGATGGGCACGTTGCAGAATATCGGAATCAATCCGCATTTATTCAAATTGGGGTATGACCCCCTGGTAGACCTCGTGGCGGTAAGTCCCGTTGTCATGAATCCCAACGTAATGCTCGCCAACGCCACGCTTCCCTTCGATGACCTGCAAGGATTCATTCGCTATGCCAAGGCGAATCCAGGCAAGGTGGCCTATGCGTCCTCCGGAAACGGGAGCTCCACCCACCTGTCGGGCGAGTTGCTGAATAGAATGGCGGGGCTTTCCTTATTGCACGTACCATACAAAGGCTCCGCTCCGGCGTTGGTTGATCTGATGGGCGGGCAGGTGCAGATTTCATTTGATAATGTGGTGTCGGCCTACCCTTACCTGAGCGGCGGGAAACTGAAGGCGATCGCCGTAACGACGCCGAAGCGGGTGCCGAGCTTGCCGGACGTTCCCACTATGGAAGAGTCCGGCCTGGTTGGCTTCGAAACCGCCGGCTGGTCGGGAATCTTCGCGCCGGCGCATACCCCCGATGCGATAGTTCAACAACTGAACGCGGAAATCCAGCGAGTATTGTCGTTGCCGCAAATATCCGAGAAGCTCGTTTCATCCGGCTCTTATCCCGAAACGGGAACGGCTGCCGAATACGCCGACTTTGTAAAGGCGGAAACGATACGGTGGGGAAAAGTAGTGAAAGACGCGAAAATCGTTGTTCAATAAATAGAGGCCTGCGGCCTGCCGGATTTATGGCGGGCCCCCCCGCCGCGCCACTACACGTATTAAAAACCATACAGCCTTGCCGGATTGGTGACCAGGATTTTTTCGCGTAGGCTTTCGTCCGGCGCCCAGGCCGCCAGTTGGTTTCTCAGCTTTCCGGTATCGACCATTCTATCGATGTGGACGTGCGGCCAATCGCTGCCCCATACCGCACGGGATGGGGCGGCCGATGCCAAGCCTTGCGCCCAGGGCACCACGTCGCGATATGCATCGAAATCCTCGCTGATGCGGTAGGCCCCCGACAGTTTTACCCACCAGCCGTAATCCTGGAGCATATGAAGCAGGGCCTGATAGCCGTTGCTGTGCAGGCCTTCGGCGACGGGCATGTGTCCCATATGGTCCACAACCCCTGGCACAGGCAGCTTTTTGAATTGCGGCATCAGATCGACCAATTGGCGCGCATCCATAAGGAACTGCATGTGCCAGCCCAGGTATTTGATCTTATGCGCTATGCGCTCCATGTCGCCGAATCCCACTCCTCCTTTGAACAGCACATTGATCCTGACGCCGCGCACCCCTGCCTCATGCATGCTTTCGAGTTCGGCCTCGCTGACATCCGGGCCGACCACTGCGACGCCTCTGAGGCGGTCAGGATGGCGGCGGAGTACGTCGAGCATGTAGCGGTTGTCGGTTCCATAAACGCTGATTTGCACAAGCACGCCTCTAGTCATTCCCTGCGCTTGCAACATTTGCAGGTAGTTGTTTTCGGCGGCGGGAACGGGGGTATAGCTGCGTTCCGCCACAAGCGGGAAACGCGAGGTATCGGGCGATATGACATGCGCGTGGCTGTCGCAGGAACCGTAGGGAAGATCGAAGCAGCTTGGCTCCTGATCTTGTATCGGTGGCAAGCAGGTTGGTGCGTCCATATTCATCAAGTATCGTAGTGCGGGCTGTCTTCGCTATTCAACAGTCCCCAGTCCCGCGCCCAGCTTAAACCGTCATCGGTCGCGTGCCGGGGAATGTACTCGCATCCTATCCATCCCCTGAAGTCGAGCGACTGGAGCAGTTCGAGCAGATAGCGGTAGTTGATTTCCCCTACCGTCGGTTCGTGCCGGCCTGGAACGCCTGCGATCTGGACATATGTGATTTCATCGATGTACTGCTGAATCAATGACGCGAGATTGCCCTGTTCCATTTGGGTATGGTACAGGTCCATCTGTCTGCCGGCCTTGCATTCCGCGAGGAAGCGATGCGTGTTCTGAATGCAGCCGAGCGAGCCATAGAGACGACACGGCGAGTCGGGAACAGCCAGATCGACAAGCTCACCATTGGGTTCACCGTGTCGGCAAGCATTCATCCATTTGTGCCCAGGGTTATTCAAGCGTGTCGAGAACGCTTTCCCAGCGTAGAGATCGTTCTATTGCAGCGAACGACCAACGAGCTCGTAGCCGCCATTGGGGAACAGCATGTGGACCTTGCCTTCATTCGCGCTCCGGCCCCGAAGGCCTCCAATGTTCAAGTGGAGGTGCTTCTGCATGAGCCTCTCGTCGCGGTATTGCCAAGCGCGCACAGGCTTGCCGCACATACCGCCATAAGCCTAAGAGAGCTGAACGGAGAGCCTTTTATTTTTTATCCGCGAAAAGTCGGAACGGGCATATACGACGAGGTTGTGCATGCCTGCCAGAGCTGTGGATTCACGCCTGAAGTCCGCCTGGAAGTGCCGGAAATGACGTCCGTCATTACCTTTGTGGCCGCCGGCATGGGGGTGTCGCTCGTCCCGGCCACAATGCGGCAATTGCGGGCGGAAGGCGTAACCTACGTGTCGATAGCGGATGAAGAAATTCCTCAAGCGCATCTCGCAATCGCCTTTAACCAGCGCGCGCTTTCCACGGCATTGAGCCGTTTCATTACCGGAGTCAGGGAGTTCGCCGCGAACACCCATTACCACGTATCGAATTGATCCATCACCTCGATCGAACTGGAAGTGACGTAGAGCGCGCGCAATCGTCGGCGCGATGACCTGGCCCTTCAAGGGCCCGACTGGGCGGCTGCGCGCTTGGCTCCGCCGCCGCGTGCCGCGGCGACGTGCAGGTTTGCGAAGCCGCTGTGCCGACGCATGCCGCTTCGGCGGCCCCGGGTTCAGCACTACCTGGCGACGGGCCGGCCAGACTGGCTGAGCCGGCCTTCTGCATGACGCTCACGAACCATGGTGCGCAGGTAGCTGTTCCCGAGCTTCATTAGCGTCGGATTTCCCAAGCATCGATTTGTGCGCACCGCCGAAGCGGCGCACCAGCTCGTCGCCGTGCTGGGTTATGTGCTGCTTCAACAGGGCCTGAGCGGCTTCTGTGTCTTTATTTTTACAGGCCTCGAGGATTTGCCGGTGTTCGCGCAGGACATCGGTCCATTCATTGGTATTCTGGATCCCCGACCCCGCCGGGGGCGACAGCAGGGCGGGCGCCACGATATTCAGCCGCATGCGCAAATGCCGCGCAAAGAGAAGATTCAGGTTTTCGATGGTATCCAATAGCCTCGTCTTGCCGCAGGCTGCGTATAGCGCGCGATGGAATCCCCAGTTGCCGTCGCCCCACCGTGTTTCGAATTCCGCTTTGGTCTCGTCCATGCCGGTGGCGGCCCGGCGCAGGCTTGCCTCCGCTTCATCGAGAATGGCGCCGGCGGCGGCCAAGTCGTCCTGTGTCAGACGCTCTATCGCGAACCCCAGCGCGAGCGGCTCCAGAGCGAGCCTCATTTCAAGAATTTCCTGGAAGTCCTCGGCGTTCAGCGAGGTGACCACCGTGCCTCTGCGCGGCCGTGTTTCAACCAGCCCATCGCCTTCCAGTTTCAAAAGCGCTTCGCGTATCGGCACCCGGCTGACCTGGAACCGGGCGGCCAAGTCGGCCTGCCGCAGCACTTCGCCATCCGCCAGCGCGCCGGCCAATATGGCTTGGCGCAAGCCTTCGGCAATGGCGTCCGCCAAAGTCTGCGAGCTGCGCGTCGATTGTTGAATGTATCCGCTAATGTCCATTTCAACTTTATAGCGCAAAGCCGCCCTGCGTGGGAATTGTTGTTGACGAGATGCCATTACCGGTTTATGCTGGCAAAAAATGTATACAATCGAACGTATTCAAAATAGGAAAGAGAATGGAGAAAAAAATTACTGTTGCGGTGGTCCAGGCGGCGCCGGTCGCCTTCGATCTGCCGGCGACCCTTGCCAAAGTAGCCGAGCAAACGGCGAAGGCTGCCAGTCAGGGCGCCCAGCTGGTCCTCTTTCCCGAGGCCTTCGTCGGCGCATATCCGCGAGGCTTGTCTTTCGGCGCCACCGTGGGCAACAGAAGCGCCAAGGGCAGGGATCAATATCGGCTGTATTGGGAAAACGCCATCGACATCCCGGGCGATGAAACGCGGCAGATGGCCGAAATCGCCGCCCAGAACGGCCTTTACCTCGTCGTCGGCGTCATCGAGCGCGAAGGGGGTACGCTTTATTGCACGGTGGTGTTCTTCGGTCCCGATGGCAGCTATCTGGGGAAGCACCGCAAACTGATGCCGACCGGATCCGAGCGGTTGATCTGGGGCTATGGGGATGGCTCCACCATGCCGGTCTTCGATACACCGCTGGGGAGGATAGGCGCGGTCATCTGCTGGGAAAACTATATGCCCCTGATGCGCGCCGCCCATTATGCGAAAGGGGTGCAGATCTACCTCGCCCCCACGGCCGACGGGCGCGAAACCTGGCTATCCACCGTCAGGCATATCGCGATGGAAGGGCGCTGCTTCGTGCTGTCGTGCAACCAGTTTGCCCGGCGGGTCGATTATCCCAAGGAGTACGCGACTGACTTTGGCGATGATCCCGATACGGTCATGTCGCGGGGCGGCAGCTGCATCATCAGCCCGCTGGGCGAGATCCTGGCCGGGCCCGACTATGAAGGCGAGGCAGTGCTTGTCGCGCAACTCGACCTTGGCGACATCGCCAGGGGCAAGTTTGATTTCGATGCGGTCGGCCATTATGCGCGCCCCGACGTTTTCACTTTACTCGTTAACGAACAGCCTGCATCGCCCGTGACTTTCCGTGGAAGCGCGGGCGCGGCGGCAAGCGCTTCCACGGAAGCATCTTCAAAACTCCCTCAGTCATAGACGACAACACGGATAAAGGATACGACTCATGAAAATACTGGTTCTTGGCGCCGGCGGCATCGGCGGCTTGTTTGGCGGGCGGCTGGCTCAGGCCGGAGCGGACATCACCTTCGTCGTACGTGAAAAGCGCAAGGCGCAGCTTGCCGACCAAGGCCTGCGGATCGAAAGTCCTTATGGCGATGCGACGCTGCATGTGAACGCAAAGCTGCAATCGGAATTGGAGCCCGTCTATGACTTGGTGCTGCTGACCTGCAAGGCTTACGACCTGCCAGCGGCGATCGAAACGATACGCCCAGCGATGTCTGCGGAAACCGCGGTGCTGCCGCTCTTGAATGGCCTGGCGCACATCGAGCTGCTGAACAACGAATTCGGTGCGCAAAATGTGATTCCGGGCAGCGCCCGCATTCAATTGACGCTTACACCGGACGGGGTCGTAAAACAGCTGAATGATTGGCAGACCATTACTTTCGGCGAGCAGGATGGGGCCGGCTCGGCGCGGGTCGCCGCGCTGAAAGCCTTGTTCGACAAGACGCCGATCGAAGCCAAGGTGTCGGCCAACATCATGCGTGAACTGTGGATGAAGCTGGTCCATTTGTCGACGGTGGCGGGCATGACCTGCCTGATGCGGGCGAACCTCGGCGAGATCATCCGCACTCCCGACGGAAGCGCGTTATTGAAAAATTTCTTGCAGCTCAATGCCGATATTGCCGCGCATGCCGGATACAAGCCGGACGACGCCTTCATGCGCAACTACAACGAGCTTTTTTCCCAGCGCGATTCGCTTTATGAAGCATCGATGGCCCGCGATCTAGAAAAGGGCGGCCCCGTCGAGTCCGAGCAAATCCTTGGTTTCATGCTGAGGAAATGCAGGGAAGCCGGGTTGCCGGACACCCTTCACGAGGTCGCCTACACCCACATAAAGGCCTACGAAGAACGCCGCGCTGCGGGAAGACTACGGGTATCGCAGGGCTAAAGGACCAGGATCGACTTATGGCCAAAATCAAAGTAGCCGTGATTCCGGGAGACGGGATCGGCAAGGAAGTGATGCCGGAAGGTATCCGCGTTCTGGAGGCGGCAGGCAAGCGCTTCGGCCTCGGCTTCGAATGGGATCATTTTCCGTGGAGCTGCGAGTATTACGCCAGGCATGGGCATATGATGCCGGCCGACGGGCTGCAGCAGATTCGCCACCACGACGCCATATATCTGGGCGCCGTCGGTTTCCCGGGGGTCCCGGACCATGTGTCGTTATGGGGCTTGCTGATTCCGATCCGCCGCGAGTTTCAGCAGTATGCGAACGTGCGGCCGGTGCGCCTCATGCCCGGAATCACATCGCCGCTTGCCGGCCGCAAAATCGGCGATATCGACTTCATGGTGGTTCGAGAAAATACGGAAGGGGAATATTCGTCGGCCGGAGAGCGGAAGTTCGAAGGGACCGATGCCGAGCAGGCCGTCCAGCAAAGCACATTCACGCGCAAGGGCGTCGACAGGATTCTGCGCTATGCGTTCGACATGGCGCAAAGCCGCCCCAAGAAGCACCTGACCTCGGCGACCAAATCAAATGGCATTTCGATCACCATGCCGTATTGGGATGAGCGCGTGGCCAACATGGCCCGACACTATCCGGATGTCAAAGTCGATCAATACCACATCGACATACTGACCGCCCACTTCGTTTTGAATCCGCAGCGGTTCGATGTGGTGGTGGGGTCCAACCTGTTCGGCGACATTCTGTCGGACTTGGGTCCCGCCATTGCGGGCACCATCGGGATCGCCCCGTCCGCGAACCTGAATCCAGAGCGGGACTTCCCATCCATGTTCGAACCGGTGCATGGGTCGGCGCCGGACATCTATGGCCAAGGCATCGCAAACCCTATCGGCCAGATCTGGTCGGGCGCAATGCTGCTCGATCACTTGGGCTACCGCGATGCGGGCGCGGCAATCGTCAGGGCCATCGAAACGGTGCTGCTGGATGGGCCGAGAACTCGGGATATCGGGGGAAGGTCGGGAACCGCCGAAGTCGGAAAGGCGATTGCGGAGGCCGTCGCTGCGTAAAGTCGGCGCGTGAACACGGCGAATCGAGGCGGCGAGGGGGGCGCACGCCGGCAGCCATCAATGCTCAAACATCAACTATCAAAGGAAAGACCATGGAGACAATACTCAAGAATCTGTGCGGCGCGGCTGTACTCGCTTTGTGCAGCATTACAGCAGCCTCGGCCGCCACTGAATCGTATCCCAATAAAACGATTACGCTTATCGTTCCGTTCGCTCCCGGAGGCCCGGCGGACATCATGGGACGGACGATTGCCAAGAACCTGGCCGATGACTTGGGGCAAGCGATCGTCGTAGTGAACAAGGCGGGCGCGGGCGGCAACATCGGGACCGATGCGTTGGCGAAGTCCAACCCGGACGGCTACACACTGGGCATCAGCCTGATCAGCAGCCTGGCCATAGCGCCCAGTCTCTATTCCAAGCTGCCTTACGACGTCAAGCGGGACATTGCGCCGATTTCCATGGTCGGCATAGCCACGCCCGCCATCCTGGCTCACCCTTCAGCTCCCTTCAATACCTTCGACGAGATGATCCGGTATGCGAAGGCCCACCCCGGGACGCTGAATTACTCTACGCCGGGCGTTGGGACGGCACCGCATCTTGCCGCTGAATATCTCAGTTCTCTCGCAGGCATCGACCTCGTGCATGTGCCGTACAAGGGTACGGCGCCGGCATCTCAGGACTTATTGGCCGGCGTCATTCCCATGGGCTTTGAAAGCTCCCTGGTCACGGCATCGAAGTTCGTCGACAGCGGCAAGCTGAAAGCGATTGCGGTTCTAACCAAGGACAGGTCGGACTTGCTTCCCAAGGTGCCCACTGTTTCCGAACTGGGATATCCCGGCTTCGATGCCGCGAACTGGTTCTGCCTGGTCGCGCCCGCCAATACGCCTCCGCAGATAATCGAAAAGCTGAACCGGCTGACGGCGGCCGCCTTGAAAACGCCCGAGATCGTTGCCAAGTTCGCGGAAATCGGCGTGGTTGCGCAATCCATGTCGCCCGCTGAATTGGCGGCTTATATCGACAAGGAAACGAAGCACTGGCGGGAAATCATCGTGGCGAACAATATCAAGGCGGAATAGCACGGCCGGCGCCGCCGATGCCCGGCCCAGGCGTCACGCGCACGCCTGGGCCGCATCGGCCGGGGTCCTGAGCACGATCAGCGCATCGAGCGCGACGGCCCCTTCGCCTTGGGGCAGGGCGACAAAGGGATTGACATCTATGGATGCTATCCGGTCGCGCGCCTTATGGGCCAGGCGGGAAAGCGCGGACAGCGCATGGGCGATGGCATCGATGTCCGCCGGCGGCTGGCCGCGCGCACCTTGAAGCAGCGCCAGTGCGCGGGTTTCCTCTATCATGCTGCGCGCTTCTTGCTCATCGAAGGGCGCGAGGCGAAAGCTCACGTCTTTCAATACTTCCACAAAAATCCCTCCCAGGCCGAACATGATCACCGGCCCGAACACCGGGTCGACATGCGCTCCCATGATGCATTCCGTACCGCCCTTGACCATGGGTGCGAGCAAAACGCCGTCTACCCTGGCGTCGGCGGCATGGCGCGCGACGCTGGACAGTATGTCGTCATAGGCTTGCGCCGCTGCCTGCGCTCCGGCGATATTCAGCCTGACGCCGCCGGCATCGCTCTTGTGCAGGATATCGGCCGAAAGGACTTTCATGGCAACAGGGCGCCCCATGCTTGCCGCATGGCAGGCCGCCTCTTCTCTCGAATGGGCCACCTTGCCGGGAAGCACGGGAATGCCCGCCGCGGACAAGATTTGCAGGGATTGCATTTCATTGAGCGCGCCTTTTCCAGTGGGCAGTTCAATCGTGGCCATGGTTGCCGGGCGCCGGTCGGCTCGCGGTCGCTGGAGCGCCGCGGCGATGCTGCGGATCGCGGCGCTGGGGTCGGAAAAAACCATTGCGCCGAGCTGTTCGAGTTCTCTGCGTCTGTCGTCGGGCAGCAATGCGCACACGGCAAGAGGGCGGGAGTCGGGGTGTTTTCTTGCCGTGTCCGCCAGCTCGCGCATATGCGGCCACATTGCCTCGGATGAGCCCGCCGCCGCGAGAAAGACGGCCAGCGCGCCGTAGCGCTTGGTGTCGAGCATGTCGGTGATGGTATCGCGCAGAATGGCCGGATCGGTGATGGCCTGGCCTGTCACGTCGACGGGATTGCACGCACTGGCGAAAGGGATACGCTCCAGCAGCATGCGCTGGCTGTGATCCGGCAGGACAGGCAGCGCAAGGCCGCAGTCGTCGGCCTCATCCGCCATCAGCGCGCCTACGCCGCCGGAAATCGAGACGATGCCTACGCTGGCCTGCGCAGGCCGTTGGCCCCATACGCTCAGGGCATGGCCGATATTGAAGAAGTCCTCGATCGTCCTGGCGCGAATGGCGCCGTATTGCCGGAACAGCGTGTCATAGACGGCATCGTCGCCTGCAAGCGCTGCCGTATGGGAAGCCGCCGCCCTTGCGCCGGACGCCGTTCGCCCGATCTTCGTGATGACCACCGGCTTGCCCGCGCGGGCGGCGGCATCGAGCGCGGTCTTGAGCTTGTCGCCGTCTTTGCAGCCCTCCATGTAAGCCATGATGATGCGCGTTTCCGGGTCATCGGCCAGCCATGCGATGCAGTCGGCTACCGTGACGTCGCTTTCATTGCCGGTGCTGGCCCAGAAAGAAAGACCCAGCCCGCGCAGCCTTGCCATGCTGTACGCATAGGCGCCGAAAGCGCCGCTTTGGCTGATCATGCCGATATGCCCCGGCAGCGCCTCGCCCGTCAAGGCCGCGGGTGTGAATGTGGCGTAGACCCGCTTGCGCATATTCATGAAGCCCAGGCAATTCGGGCCCAGCAGCCGTATGCCGCGGTCCTTGGCGATGCGCTCTAGCCGCGATTGCTCGGCGCGGCCCTCGGGTCCGGTTTCCGCGAAGCCGGATGTCAGCAGGACGGCGCTCTTGAGCTGGCCGGGGCGCGCGCTCTCGAGGGCCTTGCACACATGAAGCGCGGGCACGGCGAGAATGGCCAGGTCGATGTCCTGTTCGATACCGCCCAGGGATGCATGGCATGCCAGCCCCTGTATCTCATCGGCCTTGGGGTTGACAGGCAGGATGCAGCCTTCGTATCCATACCGCTTCAAGAGTTGGACGGGGGTGGCGCCCACTTTTCCCGGCGTGTTGGAAGCGCCCACGATGGCGATGCTTGCGGGCGAGAATAGCGTTTGCAG
>Ga0180220_1000880_pt1 | contig 26561 bp, 23 predicted proteins | sample eDN5th37CBELigBY_FD_151335 | JGI IMG/M metagenome (GOLD analysis project Ga0180220, IMG submission 151335) | Enriched backyard soil microbial communities from Emeryville, California, USA - eDNA 5th pass 37_C BE-Lig BY (version 2) (version 2) | ecosystem: Environmental > Terrestrial > Soil >...
GATGGAAGGCGTCAGCATCGGCCCCGAAGAGAAAAAGATGGGGATCAAGGGCTCTTCGACCTGCCAGCTTATTTTGGAGGATGTGAAGGTCCCCGCCGAAAACCTGCTCTGGGAAGTCGGCAAAGGCCATCTGATCGCATTCAACATTTTGAACATCGGACGTTTCAAACTGGCTGCAGGGTGCGTCGGCGCAGCAAAAGACACGATCGAGCTTGCTGCCGAATATGCCAATGAACGGACCCAGTTCGGTCGCAAAATTTCCTCTTTCCCGCTCATCGGCAAAAAACTCGCAGACATGAATACAAAAGCTTACGTGCTCGAAAGCATGGTTTACCGGACGGCCGGTTTGTTCGACGTCGGGCTTGCCGAAGTGGATCACGCCAGTCCGCAGGTCGGCTATCAATCCGCCAAAGCCATCGCAGAGTACCAGCTCGAATGCTCCATCAACAAAGTGTTCGGCTCCGAGGTGCTTGATTTTATCGTCGATGAAGGCGTACAAATCCATGGCGGCTACGGTTTTACCCAAGAATACCGGGTGGAGCGCAATTATCGCGATTCGCGCATCAACCGGATTTTCGAAGGCACGAACGAAATCAACCGGCTGCTCATTCCCGGTGCGCTCGTAAAAAAAGCCATGAAAGGCGAATTGCCGCTGATGCAAAAAGCGATGGCGCTGCAAAACGAGCTGATGGAGCCGATCCCGAACCAGATTTTCGACGGCACGCTTGAGCAGGAAGCCCATTTACTGAAAATGTCGAAGAAGATCTTCCTGATGTGCGGCGCGCAAGCCGTCCAAAAATACCAAATGAAGCTGGAGGAACAGCAGGAAATTCTCAGCAATCTGGCGGACATGATGATTTCGGTCTTTGCCATGGAAAGCGCGCTGCTTCGCACCCAAAAGATCATCGACCGTTCGGGCGAGGACAAAGCGAAGCTGGCGATTCAGATGACGATGGTATTCATTCATGACGAATTCGCGAAGATCGAACAGTGGGCGAAGGAGGCGCTGGCCGCGATGGAATCCGGGGATACGCTGCGCACGCAGCTGTCCGTGCTGAAAAAGCTGGTCCGCAAATCGCCGATCGATTCCATCGGCATCAAACGCGAAATCGCCGCGAGAGTCATCGATGCCGGAGCCTATGTTTTGTAAAGGCGGAATCCGCATCGGAGCGGGCCGAATCGAATGTTGGAACTGTTAATTATGTGAGATGGGGTGACCTGGATGACAAATAATCCATGGTTGGATCAATATCCTGAAGAGGTCCCGCACAGTTACGATTATCCGAAACAAAACCTTGCCAAGTTTTTGGTCGATTCAGCCGAAGCCTATCCCCGGCAAATTGCGCTGGATTTTCTGGGGAAGAAAATAAGCTATGCCAATTTGCTTCAATCGGTTTACCGGTTTGCGAACGCCCTGCAGCGTCTGGGCGTCCGCAAAGGGGACCGGATCGCGATTATGCTGCCCAACTGTCCGCAGGGAGTGATTGCCTATTACGGCACACTCCTTGTCGGCGGTATTGCGGTCATGACGAATCCGCTGTATGTCCCGCGCGAAATTGAACACCAGCTGACGGATTCCGGCGCGAAAATCATCGTCACAATGGATGCGCTAGTGGAGCGGGTTCATAAAGCGATGGAACGCAGGCCGCTGCAATATACGATCGTAACTTCGATGAAGGATTACCTGCCGTTTCCGAAAAACGTGCTGTATCCCATCAAAGCGAAAAAAGACGGCATGGCCGCCAAGGTCGAATACGACGAGCATGTGCTGTCGTTCGTCTCTCTATTGAAAAACTCCGTTGATACGCCTGTGGAAGTTCCCGTCGATCCTGAACAAGATTTGGCTTTGATCCAATACACCGGCGGTACGACCGGGTTTGCCAAAGGCGTCATGCTCACGCATATGAACCTCGTATCCAATACGATCCAGGCGCAGCTGTGGTCTTATCGCACTGAAATGGCTCACGAAAAATATCTCGCCGTGCTGCCTTTTTTCCATGTCTTCGGTTTGACCGTGCTGCTCAACCAGGCGATGTACATTGCCGGCACGCTCATTTTAATCCCGCGCTTTCAAGTCGGCGACGTCCTGAAAACGATCCACAAGAAAAAACCGACCGTCTTCCCGGGAGCGCCGACGATGTATATCGCAGTGATCCATCATCCCGAGGCCGGCAGCTTCGACCTTTCATCCATCCAAATTTGCGTCAGCGGCGCCGCGCCGTTACCGCTTGAGGTACAAGAGCGATTTGAAAAGATGACCGGGGGCAAGCTGATCGAAGGATACGGCTTGACCGAAGCTTCGCCGGTAACCCACGCCAACAACATTTGGGAAAAACGGAAAAACGGCTCGATAGGCATTCCGTTCCCGGACACGCTCGCGAAGATCGTCCATCCCGAGACGGGGGAAGAAATGCCGGTCGGAGATATCGGCGAGCTCGTCGTCAAAGGCCCGCAGGTCATGAAAGGCTATTGGAACCGGCCGGAGGAGACCGAACGCACGCTGCGGGAAGGATGGCTTTACACCGGCGATTTGGCACGAATGGACGATGAAGGGTTTTTCTATATTCTTGATCGGCGCAAAGATTTGATCATCGCAGGCGGGTACAACATTTATCCGCGCGAGGTGGAGGAAGTGCTGTTCGAGCATCCCGACGTGGAGGAGGCCGTCGTCGCTGGCGTGAAAGACCCGTACCGCGGTGAAAATGTAAAGGCTTACATCGTGCTGCGCAAAGGTTCGAGCGTGACGGAACAGGAGCTGAAAAGCTGGTGCAAGGAACGCCTGGCGGTTTACAAGGTTCCGAAAATTTATGAATTCCGCGATTCGCTGCCCAAGACGCTGGTCGGCAAAGTGCTTCGCCGCAAGCTCATTGAAGAGGAAAACGAAAAGCTCGTCAACCAATCCCGAGTGGATTTGTAAGCATCCATTCGACGATTGGTTTGGGGCGAAGAATAGCGAGTCGGGCAATATTCAACTGCAAGGGAGGAACGGCACATGGAGCACGCATCCGGCGGTAAACTTCCCGATCTGGAACGTCTGGAGCGGGCGGCGAAAAATACGTTTTGGGATTTTATCGGCTGCAAAATCGTTGACGTGAGCGAAAATAAAGTCGTCGTCGCCTTTGATATCGAACCGCATCATTTAAACCTGATCGGGATTTTGCATGGAGGAATGCATGCATCGGCCATCGATTCCGCCATGGGAATCGTCGTGATGCTCGCGCGGCCCGGAGCCAGCGTTGTAACCGTCGGTTTGAACATGAACTACGTGGCGCCATCGTCCGAAGGACGGGTGCTTGTCACGGCGGAGTTGATCCACAGCTCGCGCAAGCTGATCACCGCTCAGGCGTTCGCGCGCAAAGAAAATGGCGATTTGCTCGCATTCGGCACGGGAACCTTCCGGGTGCTTGATAAACCCATGCCAGCGGATCGTTGAACGTAAGGAGGCATCGTATGTCTATAAAAGAGGATCTGCAGCAGCTTGCGGACCGGATGAACGCAAAGTCGGAGCCTATTGCATCGCTTTACGCGGTATATCAGTTCAACATTGGCGACGCCGACCCGATCCAGGTCGCTTTCGACAATGCTAAAGTACAGGTGCTTGAAAAGGCAACGGAAACGGCTGATTGCACATTAACGTTATCGGAGAAAAATTTCCGGAAACTGCTCGCGGACGATTTAAATGCGACGATGGCATTTATGACCGGCTCGCTAAAAATCGACGGCAAGTTGGGATTGGCGCTTAAGCTGCAGGAGGTATTGAAGCAGTATGCTGTTTGAATGAGCATGATATTCTAAGCAGAGGCATGATACTTCGGTTAATTAATCATATTAATAAAATGATATAAAGCAAGCCCATTTTCCTGAGAAAAGCTCGAGAAAATGGGCTTGAAATTTGTCGAGTTATTATTCATGACATTAACTATTAATAAGGTGAATATCGATAAAATCATATAAATAACGACATGAATTAATAAATTTCGACCGCATCGGACGGCAGCGAACGAACGCGTTCCAAATATGCCGTCACATGCCGATCGTCCCGGTCCGGATATTCGAATCCGAAATGGCTGGAGACGAAAAGCGCGCTGTCGCGGAACAACCGGCATATCGTAAACAAGGCTTCCCACGTTTCCTCATAACTCCGGCAGGAATATGTAGACATGAATGCATCCCAGTTTGGTTTGGACATGCATTTTTCGAGGTATTTGCCGTTTTTCCCGATGCTGAGCGAAAAATCGGTTTGAATTCCGACCTGCCATTCAAGCATTTTGACCAGCATCGGTCTCACGACTTGATGCAAATGATCCTGGGCATACAGCATTTCTTGTCTCCAAAGCCCCTTGGCAACGTAAGTGGATACCCACCAAAATTCATTGCAGCAATCCGCGAAAAATTCGGGTGATGGGGGTTTTACCCGGTAGTCCTCGTCGCTGGGCGGCGGGAGCTTCGGCAATCCCCCGTCTTTATCGAGCAAAACAACGGTCAATTTATCCTCCCGAAGATATTTTTCCTGATCGGTGACAGGAATAAGCGTCAGGTCAATTCGGTTACCGTCCTGAAAAAGCATTAAATAGGCGAACCTTCCAAGAGACTCCGACGGGAACATGGCCATATTTTCCGGCGTCTGCATGATGATGCGTTCCCCGAACACGTCCACCCAATCGGAATCCCGAAGAAAAGAGTCCAATTCGGTGACGAGATACACGATGTCATAGTCCTGGAACGGGTCCGCCGGCGCGTTCGGATTGGTGCGCGAACCATTCATGCAAACGGCCCGGACCCGCTCATCCCGCCGGGCCACATGCAAGATTAAATCCATCATTTGCTCGTGTGATCGCATCTTATTTTCCTTTCCTTGTTAATTGGGCGAGTATATCCCACTGTTCCTCCGTCACTTGACGAAGATCGTTAAATTGTCCCGCTCCCTGGAGCCATTCACCGCCGTCGATCGTAATGACTTCGCCATTGATGTACGCTGCAAAGTCGGAGATGAGGAATGCGGCCAAATTCGCAAGCTCTTCCGGATTTCCGACGCGGCCAAGGGGGACTCGATCCAGCATTTTCGCTTCAAGTTCAGGAGTAGGAGATAGCCGGGACCATGCGCCTTCCGTAGGAAAAGGTCCCGGCGCGATAGCGACCTGGCGAATGCCGTATTTGGCCCATTCGACGGCCAGCGAGCGGGTAAGGGCCAATACGCCGGCTTTGGCGGCCGCGGAAGGGACGACGTATCCGGAACCGCTGGAGGCATAGGTCGTAACGATGTTCAGCATCGTTCCGGGACGCTTGCTCTCGATCCAACGTCTGCCTGTCTCAAGCGTCGTATAGAAAGTGCCGTGCAGCACGATGTTAAGTACCGCATCGACGGCTCGCGGGGAAAGACGCTCGGTGGGGCTGATAAAATTCCCTGCCGCGTTATTGACAAGGATGTCGATTCCTCCGTAATGTTTCTCGACGGCATCCAGCAATGCGCTAATCTGTGCGGGGTCCCGAACATCGCATGACTTGTAAAAAACTTCATGACCGCCTGCAGTCAGCTCGGCGGCTGTTTCCTTTAAAACTTCTTCCCGGCGCCCGGTGATCGCCAACCTGGCTCCAAGCTTCACGAACTTTTCGCCCATGGCCCGGCCGAGCCCTGTCCCGCCCCCTGTAACCAAAACGGCTTTGCCCTTCAGCAAATCTTGCGAAAACGGCTCCATGCTTAAGTCCTCCTTGATTTAGATTTCGAATCGCTCCCGGCGTAAGCAAGGAAATGAGATCTTTTCAAGCAGGGAACAGGAAAGTAAAATAGGAGCAAGCATGAAATATCTTCCTTTTCCCTTACATATCACCATTGTACTTCATGCCACCTCACTTCGAAAGGAATGAATCGATGTCCGGATTGCGAAACAAATGGGGGATATTGCAGGTCGTCAATATGGGGACCCTGATATCGACGCTTGATGTTGGCATCGTGAACGTATCGCTGCCGATCATGGCGCGGCAATTTTCGGTAACGCTTGCACAGGTCCAGTGGGTTGCGACGGCGTATCTGCTGACCATGGTCGTATTGCTTCCTTTCTTTGGAAAAATATCCGATCGTATGGAGCGAAGAAAAGTATACAGTTACGGGTTCTTGATATTCGGAATCGGCTCATTGTGCATCGCAATGTCGCATAATTTTATTCTCCTCTTGTTATCCAGATGCCTGCAGGGTGTTGGCGCCACCATGATCATGGCGAACAGCCAGGCGATGGTCAGGCATGCGTTTCCCGATCACGAACGGGGGAAGGCGCTTGGCTACAACGCCATCGTCATCTCCGTCGGAACGTTGTCCGGACCGGCACTTGGCGGCCTGCTGCTGGAAGTGATGGACTGGACATGGCTATTCTGGATCAACGTGCCGATTTCGCTTGCTGCTTGCTGGCTCGGTTTCCGCTGGTTTCCTCGCGGCGGGCGCGCCCCTTCCAAAAGCCCTTTTGACTATGTCGGAACCCTTTTGCTCGGGGGCGGGGTTTGCTTGCTCATGCTGGCAGCTGAAGGGGCCAAGGACGGCGCCTATACCCTGAGCATGTGGGTGGAGGGAGGGATTGGCATACTATTGCTATGCGTCCTTGCCGTTCAAGCGCAAAAAATCGATTACGGCATCATTGATCCCGGATTGTTCAGGCATCGGAAAGTATGGCTGGGGAATGCCTCTTCGCTCATCGTGAATCTGGCGCAAACAGCGACGCTAATCCCGGTTACGTTTTATTTGCAAAGCGAAATCGGCTTTTCCGCTTCGGCGACCGGAGCGATGTTGATGCTGCAGCCGTTGATTATGGGCATTGTGGCTCCTTTTGCAGGTTGGTTCAGGGACAGATACGGCGGGAACTTTCCGATCAACGCCGGGGCGGCGCTCTGTTCAGCCTCAATGCTCTTCGTCATGTTCATGCCGACGGTTTCGGCTTGGAGCATCGGGCTTCACCTCGCCGTTTTCGGCATTGGAACGGGATTGTTCCATGCAACGAACAACGCCGAGGTCATGAGCGCGGCTCCGGCCGAAAAAAGCAGCTTGGCAGGCAGCCTGCTGGCGCTCGTCCGTTATCTCGGCCAGATCGTCGGCATCGGACTAGCGACGGTTCTTGTCGGTACCATGGGAAGCCAGGCACAGGTTCAAGAGAGCTACGGAGTGCCGATCCGGATCCTCTTCGGAATTTGCTGCCTGTTATGCCTGGCCGTAGCCATTGCCGGAAGGTATCTTCCGAAGGAAAAACCGAAAAGCCCGAATCTCACCGCCTCTTAACAACATGCATAACGGTAAGTGCACATAAAAAGCTGCACTTCTCAGCGGTATCTTCTGAGAAAGTGCAGCTTTTGCGTATGCCGTTTATCCCGCAACGTTCCGCCTAATAATAAACTTCTTTCAGAAGGTCAAAACGCAGTCATATAAATCTAGCGATCGGCATAACTATCAATTACATGTTTTTAAAGAAAGTTAGATAGAGAGGCTCCTGAAGCTTGCAAGTCCAATCATTTCAACTGCCAGAGCGCAGGCACGTTCGTCGGCTCCCATCCAACGAGCGACGTGTGCGCTTGGCGGCATTCATACGTCTGTCCATTGTAAGTCACGAGGGTTCCAGGCGTGTAAGCAACGTTTGGAGCCCATGGAGCGATCGAAGGCCCTTGAGCAGTCGTCGCCGTAACCGCATTGCTGTTGGCGGACTCGTTGCCCGCGGCATCCACTGCGCGAACGGTGAACGTATAGGCCGTATCGGCATTCAGGCCGGAAACGGTGTAGCTCAGCGTCGATCCGGATACCGTTCCCGCGAGCGCGCTTCCTTTGTAAATGTGGTACCCGGTTACCCCGACATTATCGGTGGCCGCACTCCAGGACAAGGAAACCGAAGAGGAAGTCGGCGTTCCATTTACCTGAAGTCCCGTTGGTGCGGTTGGGGCCTCGGTGTCTGCCGGAGGAAGAGGGGCAGTCTTGAACGTTACCGGATTGCTGGCCGCCGAAGTATTGCCTGCGGCGTCAACGGCCTTTACGGTAAATGTATAGGAAGTATTAGCTGCGAGTCCTGTGACGTTATAGCTGGTGGCAGAGGCGCTTGTTGTCGTTATAAGCGTGGAACCGTTGTATACTTTGTAGCCCGTTACGCCGACGTTATCGGAGGCGGCCCCCCAGGAAAGCGTGGCTCCGGAGCTGGTAACGTTGGAAACCGCGAGATTGGCAGGCGCGCTTGGAGGCGTCGTATCGACGGGATTGCCGCCGCCGCCAAAGTCGGCGTCAATGACATTGTAGAAAGCATTGGCCGTGTCCGCGATTTCCCATACCGCAAGAATGACTTGATAACCGGTTCTGTTCGGCACCGTGCATGTGTCCGAATAGGTGCCCGGAGGCTGGGTTCCGCCATAGCTGACGGAGCAGAACGGAGTCAGATCGAAGGAATCGCGCGTCAATGGGGCGTTAGGATTCCAGTTTTGCTTGGTAATGTAATATTTCCAGCTTGCCGTTGCATGTGGGGCTGACAAATGCCAAGTAAAGGTGTTCGTACCCGGGGACATGCTGACTTTCGTCCAACGCGTGGCGGACTGCTGGTCCAATTCCGGAAATGCGCCGTTTGCGCTGGCGATTTTGCCGTCTTCAGGCCCCGCTGCCGGAAATCCTTTTTTGGCTTCAAGGCTTTGAGGCTCGTACTGAATCGCCCCGCAGTTTTTATTTGCGCCCGTTTTGCATAGATATCCGCGGCTGCCGGGCGATTCGACGTAGCCGTGTGCGGAAGCGCGGTCGGCGATCAGAAGCATAAGGGCAGTCATCACGAAGAACATCCCGCCGGCAATCAGCCATTTCATAAACCTGTGGTTCGGTAATCGAAGCGTTGTCATAGAAATTCTCCTCCCAAAATTTTTTTTGCGGACGAAAACGGCAAGAAGCAAATGAAACATGGAATGTGAACGGGTCTGGCTTCGGAACACCTCCTTTTAATGAATCATGAAGAGAAATACTGACAGCGCCAACTCTTGGATGTTGATTTATATAAACTCAAGTAAATGAGTCTATATCGTATAATTAAAGCGGTTACATTTTGGCGATGATAAAACGGATTAAATGATCGATTGAATATACGTGTTTGCGTCAATTATATAGAAGGGAGCGGTGGAATCTCATTTTTGCGAACAAACCTTTTCATACCTGAATAATTGCTGCTGTAGGCGAGGAATATGAGGTAGTCGAAAAATATCCGTATTTATGATGATTAATGTCGTAAAAGTTAAATTTGCCAATAAATAGTATTTGTAATATTAAAATAAACCATATTTTGGGGATCTACAATGATATAAAACTACGATTTCGGATACAATTTGACGATTTTAAATGTTCGTGATAGCAAATCTTCTTAATTCGAAATACGTACTTTCCATATACCCGGCATTAATAAGTTACGTAAAAATGATTATGTAAACTATATTTATCTTGTGTTCCGAAATACAACACATGGCTTCGAATGCATCGATCGCCACGGCGTGTTGTTCAGGCGTTGTCCCGTGCTCCGTGCAGCATATCCCGGTAATCGACATGCGACGACAATCGCCGTTTCCATGCCGGATTTTGCGCTGTCTCGTGCGTGCAACTTGTTCATCCAGTGATTTCAGGCTATAATATACCAGTGTATTTATTAGACCGAAGTCAAGAATCAATAGCGAAAGAGAGCGGAAAAGCATGGGTCGTAAGTGGAATAATATCAAAGAGAAGAAAGCGTCGAAAGACGCAAATACAAGCCGGGTCTACGCCAAATTCGGGCGGGAGATTTATGTCGTCGCCAAGCAGGGCGAGCCCGATCCCGAATCCAACCGCGCGCTGAAGGTTGTTCTGGAACGCGCCAAAACGTACAATGTGCCGAAAGCGATCATTGATCGCGCGCTTGAAAAGGCAAGAGGAAACTCCGATGAAGTTTATGACGAGCTTCGTTATGAAGGCTTCGGACCGAACGGTTCGATGGTCATCGTCGACGCTCTGACCAACAACGTTAACCGCACGGCGTCCGAAGTCCGTGCCGCATTCAGCAAAAACGGCGGCAACCTCGGCGTAAGCGGCTCCGTTGCGTATATGTTCGATCAAACCGCAGTGATCGGCGTCGAAGGCAAGTCGGAAGAAGAAGTGCTTGAGCTGCTGATGGAAGCGGACGTCGACGTGCGCGACATCGTGGCTGAAGACGAAGCGGTCATCGTGTACGCCGAACCGGACCAATTCCAAGCGGTTCAAGAAGCTTTTAGAGCTGCGGGCATTACGGAGTTTACCGTGGCCGAAATCACGATGCTGGCTCAGAATCATTTGGCGCTTCCGGCAGACGTTGTGCCGCAATTCGAAAAAATGATCGATGCGCTCGAGGATCTGGACGACGTGCAGCACGTGTATCATAATGTCGAATTCGAAGACTAAATTCATCATTCGAATTCATGCGCCGATCGGCGTTTGTTCGCGAATAAAAAGGCCTGCAGCGGTTATCGCTGCGGGTCTTTTTGATAATATCAGAAAGTATAAACGACGGAGCCATTGCACCCTGATATTGCAAGAAAAACTTCATTTAAGCGCGGTCTGTCTACTTAGAAAGTACGTCGATGGATGTTTTTCTTATAATATCAGAAAGTGTAAACGACGGAGCCATTGCATCCTAATATTGCAAGAAAAACTTCATTTAAGCGCGGTCTGTCAACTGAGAAAGTACGTCGATGGATGTTTTTCTTATAATATCAGAAAGTGTAAACGACGGAGCCATTGCACCCTGATATTGCAAGAAAAACTTCATTTAAGCGCGGTCTGTCTACTGAGAAAGTACGTCGATGGACGTTTTTCTTATAATATCAGAAAGTATAAACGACGGAGCCATTGCACCCTGATATTGCAAGAAAAACTTCATTTAAGCGCGGTCTGTCTACTGAGAAAGTACGTCGATGGGCGTTTTTCTTATAATATCAGAAAATATAAACTCCAGAGCCATCATAACGGTTGAGGGTAAGCGAAATTTGTATTTTCGCTCGAATTTTTGCATCTTTGCGCAAAGCAAATTATGATATGATCTAACGAGAGGATTTTTTGGCTCCAAAAAGACATAGAGAGGAGAGGGAGCTTTGGCAAAACTAAAAGATATTGCAGAGCGCGTCGGCGTATCCATTTCGACGGTTTCCCGCGCAATCAGCAACGATACGAGCAGGCCGGTCAACGAGGAAACCAAGCGGAAAATCCGCGAAGCGGCGCAGGAACTCGGGTACCCGCTTCAGGAAGAAACGAAATCCGGCATGCCGGAAAGCGCTTCTCATAAACGGATCGCCTGCGTCGTGCCGCAGCAGTTGATCGAAAATCATCCTTATTTCAGCGAGGTGCTCGCAGGCTTCCATGACCGGATGAACGAGCTTGGCCATCCACCGGCGATCGTGCGGACGCTGGACGAGGTAAGCGATGCCGAGCAAATCAGGAATCTTGTCAAGGAAAACGGAATCCGAGGCGTCGTCATTATCAGCTGGTATGATCAGCCGCTCATCGAACAGCTTGAAAAAGAACGAGTCGCCGTGCTCGGTGTCAGCTTGAACGATGAGCGGCTCACGGTGCCGGTCGTCGACTGCGACCGCATTTTTTCGGCAAGAGCCGCGGTTCGCCATCTTATTGACCAAGGACACCGCCGCATCGGTTTTATCGGTGGCCCTGCCTATTCGCGGAAAATGGACAACGACGAACGTTTTATCGGCTATAAATTCGCGATGATGGAAGCTGGCCTATCCATGCCGGAGGATTGGATCATCAACACCAATTGGACCGTGGATTTAAGCTACAGCATGCTTACCGAGATGCTTGCAAGCCGGCCGAAAAGCGAATGGCCGACGGCCATTTTCTGCGCGAGCGACATGCTGGCCATTCCCGCGATGCGCGCCGTCGTGGAGCAAAAAGCGCAGATCCCGCAAGATATCGCTTTTGTCGGGATGGACGATATCTCGTTTGCCCAATACACGAATCCGCCGCTGACCTCCGTGCATGTTCCTAAATACGAGATTGGGAAAGCCGCGGCCCAGTTCATGATGGATTATTTGGACGGCGATTATCCGGCGCTTCCGAAAGTCCTTTTGCCATGCCGTCTCATGATCCGGGAGTCCTCGAATTACGTCAGACCGCAAGAGTAGAAAAAGCCGCAATACAAATGTTGCCTGAAGGAGAGCCTGATACGAAACCGTGTCAGGTTTTTTGGCGTTCGCTACCGTTCGATTCCAAATCGGACGCCAAACATCCCTCCAAAAGAGTCCAAAATAATGTTTGACAATCCAAATATGGCTATATTATGATGAAAAAAATCAAAAGGGGTTGGCTGGAAAACCAAATTTGCGTGCTCCCCTTGTTCAAAAACCTGTATTTTCACGTTTTATTGATTGCGCTTACATACTATGTGATATAAGCGATATTTTCCGAAGATGCGGTTGATGTTTGCTTTTTCTTCCGAAACTATCGTTTGAATAACATCCAAAAATTTCTCCAAATATTGTTGGTTATCTGCCAAAAATGATAACATCGCTGTTTTGAACCCATTACATAGAACTGCATGCAAGTTGCACCATTGCCTCTGCTTTGTGGCTGAAAGGAGGAAATTGATTCATCGTGAACTTCCTGTCATTCGGAATGTGATGTTGTATCGAAGTCCTAAATCTAGGGGGGGATCCGTGTGGCGAATGCCAAAGTTTCTGCCATGACTGGCGCGGTGCCGGAAACGAAAAAGGAATCCAGGCTGAAATGGAGCCGGATCGCCCGGAACTGGCAGCTGTATCTGCTTATTTTGCCGGTCGTTGCTTATTATGTTCTGTTTCATTACGTGCCGATGTACGGCATCCAAATCGCTTTCAAGGATTTTATCGCCACGAAAGGGATTACGGGGAGTCCGTGGGTGGGCACCGAACATTTCGAGCGTTTTTTTCACAGCTACTTTTTCTGGCGGCTGATCAAAAACACGCTGGGCCTCGGGCTGTACAGCCTGGCCTTGGGTTTTCCGATTCCCATCCTGCTTGCGCTCCTGATGAATGAAGCCAAATCGGCCAAGTTCAAAAAGTTCGTCCAAACCGTGACTTATGCTCCGCATTTTTTGTCCACGGTCGTCGTCGTCGGCATGATGATGATTTTCCTGTCGCCGCGATACGGGATGGTCAACCATTTGATTACCGCCTTCGGAGGGCGCCCGATCGATTTTATGGCGGAACCGGGTTGGTTCAAAACGCTGTACGTTCTGTCTGACGTCTGGCAGACGATGGGCTGGAGCTCGATCATTTATTTGGCCGCGCTGGCCGGCGTGGACCATCAGCTGCACGAAGCGGCCCGCGTCGACGGTGCCGGCAGATTGCGGCGGATCTGGCATATCAACTTGCCTGGCATCCGCCCGACGATCGTCATTCTGCTCATTCTGAATATCGGCAGCATTATGGGGATCGGCTTCGAAAAGGTGCTCCTCATGCAAAACAATCTCAACATGGAAACCTCGGACATCATTGCGACCTACGTCTACCGGGCCGGGATCCAGGGTGCCGAATACAGCTTTTCCGCCGCGATCGGATTGTTTAATTCCGTCGTGAACTTCATTCTATTGATTTCCGTCAATTGGGTCACCAAACGGATGGGCGAAACGAGTTTATGGTAGGGAGGAAACGGCATGCTATTGGAATCCCGCGGAGACCGCGTATTTAATGCATTGGTTTACATCATTCTCGGTTTGGTTGCCGTCATCGTGCTGTACCCGCTCATTTTTGTCCTCAGCGCCTCCTTCAGCGATCCGCAAACGGTTTTGCGCGGGGAAATGCTGCTGTGGCCGAATGGCTTTAACCTGAACTCCTATTCGAAAATTTTTCAAAACCAGGACATCTTGTCCGGTTACTCGAACACGCTGCTGTACACGACCATCGGCACCCTGATCAACCTCGTGATGACCGTATTGGGTGCCTATCCGCTGTCCCGCAAGGATTTTGTGGGCAAAAATGCGGTCATGGCGCTGCTGGTGTTCACGATGTTTTTCGGAGGCGGACTGATCCCGACCTACTTGCTGATCAAAGATCTGGGCATGCTGAACACCTTTTGGGTCATGGTCATTCCGAACGCCGTATCCATCTGGAACATCATCATCATGCGCACCTTTTTCCAGCAGTCCATTCCGTATGAGCTGCAGGAGGCGGCGACGATCGACGGCTGCTCCAACATCCAGATTTTGACCCGCATCATTTTGCCGTTATCAATGCCGATTATCGCCGTGATGATCCTTTTTTACGCGGTGGGACACTGGAATGCGTTTTTTAATGCCCTGCTGTATCTGTCGGATAAGGAAAAGTTCCCGCTCCAGCTGATCCTGCGCGAAATACTCATTCAGGGCCAAACGAACGACATGGTCAAAATGTCCACCGAATCGGCGATCAAACAGCAGCGCGAAGTGGAAGGCATCAAATATGCCGTGCTGGTCGTCGCGAACATTCCGGTGCTCGTCCTGTATCCGTTCCTGCAAAGGTATTTCGTGAAAGGCGTCATGATCGGTGCCATCAAAGGGTAGTCCTTGGTAAGCCCTTGAATGGATAAATGATAAGGCTAAAGGGAGGAAGGTAAAGATGAACAGAAGCAAAAGGGGGAACATGCTGCTGGCCTGCCTGGTTTCCGTCACGTTGCTCGCAGGATGCAGTTCGGGTAAATCTGCCGATTCCGGCGGCGGAAAAACGAAGGATGCGGGAGATGCCCAAATCAACCAAACGGGTTTTCCCATTGTCAATGACAGCATCACCGTAAAGGGCTTTGCCGCCAAATTTTTCGCGAACGCGGATTGGAACAATATCAGGCTGTGGCAGGACTACGAAAAGAAAACCAACATCCATGTCCAGTGGGACACGGTCCACACCGAAACGTTGAAGGAAAAACGGAATTTGCTCCTCGCCGGCAACGACTATCCCGAAATGTTTTATGCGTCGGCGTTTTCGAGGTCGGATCTGCTGAAATACGGCAAACAAGGCGCTTTTATCCCTTTAAATGATCTGATCGACAAATACGCCCCCAATTTTAAAGCCGTGATGGAAAAATATCCGGTCATCGCCAAGGGCATCACGATGCCGGACGGGAACATTTACGGGCTGCCGACCATTTACGACCCCGAGTTCAAATCCGTTTTGTACGGCACGCCGTGGGTGAAGCAGGAGTGGCTGGATAAGCTTGGCCTGAAGCAGCCGGAGACGCTGGACGATTTTTACAACATGCTGAAGGCTTTCAAGGAAAAGGATCCGAACGGCAACGGCCAAAAGGACGAAATTGCCTGGGGCGCGGTCGGCACGGCCGGCATCGTCAATTATTTGCGCGGCTCGTTCGGGCTGAACAATCACGGCACCTCGAACATCAACGTCGATACCGATCCGGAAACGGGCAACATCCGCTTTATTCCGACCGACGATCGTTATAAAGAACTGCTTCAGTTCGTAAACAAGCTGTACAAAGACGAGCTGCTCGAACAGGATATCGTTTCGGTCAAAAGCACCGAGGTCGATGCCAAAGGCATGCAGGGCGTGCTCGGCGTGTCCGACAGCGTCGATCCGGTAGCGATCTACAATCAAAAAGGTTACGTCGGATTGTCCGTGCTTAAAGGGCCGCATGGCGACCAGCAGTACAACGCTTACGGTTCTCCGCTCGGCAACATCGGCATGTTCGTGCTGACCGACAAAGCGAAACATCCGGAAGCGATGATGCGCTGGATGGACTATTTCTACAGCGATGAAGGCATCAAGCTGTTTTTCATGGGCTGGAAGGACGAAACGTATACCGAAGACGCGAACGGCAACGTCGATTACACGGACGAAATCAAAAACAACCCGAAAGGCCTCAATCTGGACCAGGCGGTTGGGCAGTACTTGATTTGGCCGGGCGGATATTATCCGGGATTCGTGAAACAGGAGTATTTCAAAGGGGCGGAGGGGCTTCCTACTTCGGTCGAAAACGCCAAAAAAGCCGAACCTCACGTGCTGCCGCAAGATCAGGTCTGGCCGCCGTTCAACTTTACGCAAGAGGAGCAAAGCGAGTTGACGACGATTCAGACGGACATCGAAACCTACGTCACCGAAATGCGGGATAAGTTCATCACCGGCAAGGAGTCGTTCGACAATTGGGATCAATACGTCGCGGCTTTGAAAAAAATGGGCGTCGAACGTTATGTATCGATTTATCAGTCGGCATCCGAACGTTACGCCAAATAGAACCGCATCAAAAAGAAACAAACAACGTTAGAAAATCCGCACACGCAGGAGTCTCGAATTCTACCGTAGGCAACCCTGTCAGGATTTCCATTATACAAAGGGTAGGGGAGAACAAACATGAACAAACTGACAGCCGTATTAGTTGGAGCAGGAGCAAGGGGAGGAGCATACGCGCGGTACGCGCTCGATTATCCGCATGAGCTGGAGGTCGTTGCCGTGGCCGAGGCCGATCCGGTGCGCAGGGCCAAATTCGCGGAGGACCATCACATTCCGCCGGAGCGATGCTACGAAACATGGGAGCTGCTGCTGAAAGAGCCGCGCTTGGCCGACATCGCCATCATTTGCACGCAGGACCGGATGCACCATGGTCCGACGATGCAGGCCTTAAAGCAGAAGTATCACGTGCTTTTGGAAAAACCGATGTCGCCTTCGCCGGAGGAGTGCCTCGACATGGAGCGAATGGCCGGCGAACAAGGACGTTTGCTGACGATTTGCCACGTGCTGCGCTACACGCCGTTCTGGAGCACGATCAAAAAGGTGATCGACGAAGGCCGGATCGGGGAAATCGTCTCCATCCAATTAAACGAAAACGTCGGCTATTGGCATATCGCTCACAGCTTCGTTCGGGGCAACTGGAACAATTCCGATAAATCGAGCCCGATGATCCTGCAGAAGTCCTGCCATGACATGGATGTGCTTTCCTGGCTTATGGACCGTCCTTGCGTTCGGGTCAGTTCCTTCGGTTCATTGAAGTATTTCCATGAAGGAAGCGCACCGGAAGGATCGGCTGATCGCTGCCTGACCTGTTCCGTGGAGCCCAACTGCCCTTACTCCGCGCCGCGGTTTTACTTAAGCAACGAATTCCGCGGCTGGGCAAGGCATTTTACGCCCGAGCTGACGCGGGATAGCATCGTGAAAGGATTGCAGGAAACGGATTATGGCCGCTGCGTGTTCCGGAGCGACAACAACGTCGTCGACCATCAGGTCGTCAATTTGGAATTCGAGGGGGGCGCCACGGCGATGTTCAGCATGTGCGGTTTCACGTTCGAACAGGAACGCCGCATTCAAATCATGGGCACCAAAGGCGAATTGCGCGGGGAAGAGGACAAAATCACGCTATACGATTTTCTTACGCATCAGAAGACGACCATCGAAATTCCCGTTCAAACCAGCGGCCATGGCGGCGGCGACAGCGGCATCGTCCGCAGCTTCATCAATCAGGTGCGGGATGCGCGCGGCCAAGAGGGATTGACGTCGGCATCCGTCTCGGTACGCAGCCATATGATCGCGTTTGCGGCGGAAGAATCCCGTTTGAATGGCGGCCAGGTCATCGAATTAAACGATTTTATGCAAAAATGGCAGCCGGCGAACGTCGATCCCAATTAAATATGACGTCCTAATTCATCAATAGGATGGCAAAAAGCTCTGGTTTCGCCTGCGTTTGGGGACGAAAACAGAGCTTTTTTCATGGATCGGTTGACTATTTGTAACGGGAATTTTGCGGACTAAAGCCTTTCTTCGAGCACGTTCATCGATGCGATATGATCTTTCGTTTCTTGCGTCCCGATACGGTACAGCAGCTGATAAATATCCTTCAGGTCGCGCTCGAAATAATCGTTATCCCGGTCATAATGCTCCGGAATGCCCGGATAATGCATGCGGTAATAGGTTTCCATGTCGAAATGGTACATGGAATCGAAAAGTCCGCGAAGCTCCGTAATTTCTTCGGGCGTCGCTTCGATCACGAATTCGTATGAAGAATCGCCTTCGGACTCCATGATCGTTCGGGATTGCACCGATACGTAGTATCTTCTCTTGTCCAAATCAAACACTCCTGACGAATTAAGTTAAACCCTTGATTTCGAAATACCACCAGACCAGCGCGCCCAGGACGATCAGCACGGGTATTGCCAAATACAAAATGACAATGGGATTGGCCAGCAGCGGGTGCCTGGCGACCGTAGGATGGATATGATCGCGTTCGTGGTGCTGCTGTTTGCGCATGATGGATATGGACATATATAACGAAACGGCGCAGACGATGACGGCAATGACGGCCAGCACGGTATACATCATCGATTCCCTTCTCTCCTTTCGGTGTTTGAAAAATGTATCGGAAAGCGTATGTCGTTATCGGAATCATCGTTTCGATTCGCGGCAAAATCAAGCGAAACTTCATGCGAAGAATGTGTTATTATCGTGTACTTTATCGATAAAATTATTCATTTTATACCGTAATCAGAAAGGAAAGCCGAATGATTGAAAAGATGCTTCACTTCATTTTTCTGAATTAGTAAACGGCAATGAAATGCGAATCAGGGTGACCAAAATAAAAATAGGACGTATTAAATATTGATTATTTTAATTATATGACGTATTATACAAACAGAAATCATCGAGACGGAGAGGAGGCAACCATCATTAAACTGACCCCACGGCAACAGGAAATTCTCGATATCGTAAAAAAACACGCGCCCGTGACAAGCGAGCAGATCGCCGAAATGCTTCATTTAACCAGGCCAACGATCCGGTCGGATTTGTCGATTCTGGTCTGTCTCGACTATATTGCCGCCAAACCGAAGGTCGGATATTTTCCCGGAACGAAAAAAACGGCCGCCGAAGAAAACAAGGCCTCGCTGTTGGATCTGAAAGTAGGGGATATCCATGGCGTCCCGGTCATCGTCAGGGAAACGACGACCATTCACGATGCAGCGGTAACCTTATTTCTGGAAAATGTGGGTCACCTCATCGTTACCGATGAAGACGGTAAGCTTGTCGGCATCGTGTCCCGCAAAGACATGCTGAAAGTGACGCTCGGAAATGCCGCGGCTGCCGCCATGCCCGTCAGCTTTATCATGACCCGGAGGGCCAACGTGGTGACCGTGTCTCCGGAGGATACCGTTCTTGATGCGGCCCGCAAGATCATTACGCACCAAATCGACAGCCTGCCGGTCGTCGTTCCAGCGGAATCCGGCGGAGACGGAGAGGTTCGCGTGGTTGGGCGGATTTCCAAAACGAATATTATACGGAAGATGCTTGAGATATTAGCACCGGAATAGTGGGAGGAATGGGATGAAACAGGCGTCAACCCGTGTTATAGCCATTTGCTCGGATGCGATCGGCGAAACTGCGGAGGCAGTGGCCATGGCAACCCTTCGGCAGTTTGAGCTGACGAACACGGAAATTAAACGAATCATGAATGTACGGCATGAAGATGAAATTACCCGGTTGATGGAGGAAGTGGCCGGACGCGGCGGACTCGTCATTTACACGATCGTTCAGCCCGAGCTAAGGGAGGCCATGAAGGAGGAGTCGATTCGTCTCAATGTCCGCACCGTCGATATTATGGGACCGATGATGCAGGCCGTGATCGATACGTTTAACGATACTCCGAAACGGCTTCCCGGGCTTCTTCACCGGTTGGACGAAGATTATTTCCGCCGCATCGAAGCCGTGGAGTTCGCAGTCAACAACGATGACGGCAAAGATGTCGGGGCGATCCTGAAAGCAGACATTATTCTGCTCGGCGTATCCCGGGTTTCAAAGACGCCGCTGTCGATTTTTCTGGCGCACAAAGGGAAAAAGGTCGTCAATTATCCCGTCGTGCCAGAGTTGACCCCTCCGGCGCAGCTGCGCGAGGTCGAAAGCGGCAAAATTTTCGGACTTAATATCGATGCCAAGCAGTTGGTCAAAATCCGGTCCGAACGCCTCAAATCACTTGGCCTCCCGCTGGAAGCCCATTACGCCTCCCTGGAACGCGTAGAAGCGGAACTCAAGTACGCGCAGTCGCTGTACGAAACGCTCGGATGTCCGGTCATCGACGTGACGGACAAAGCGATCGAAGAAACGGCAGGACTTATTATGCAGTATTTCTAATTTTAGATTTTTATAAATGGAATCAATATATGAAGAAAACGGATAGATGGAGGGAAAAAACAAATGGAACATCAAATAGCTTTGGAGCTCGTCCGCATCACCGAAAAAGCCGCGCTCGAGGCTGCCCGCTGGACAGGTAGAGGAGATAAAAACAGCGCAGATGAGGCTGCCACCACGGCGATTCGGAGTCATTTGAACTCCGTAGCTATTGATGGCACCGTCGTCATCGGAGAAGGAGAAATGGACGAAGCTCCCATGTTGTACATCGGCGAAACGGTAGGAAACCGCCGCGGACCGAAAATCGACATTGCGGTCGATCCGATCGAAGGGACCGAAACGGTGGCAAACGGATTGAATGATGCCATATCGGTTTTGGCTGCGGCGCCGGAAGGCAATCTGCTTCATGCTCCCGACATTTATATGGAGAAATTGGCCGTAGGACCGCAGCTGGCAGGCCATCTTTCACTAAACGATCCGATCGAAACGACGCTGGCGAAAGCGGCAGGCATCTTGAACAAAGCGATGTCCGAGATGACCGTCTCGATTCTGGATCGCGAACGCCATCATGATTTAATCGGCGCGCTTCGGAAAGCGGGAGTCCGCATCAAGCTTTTGAAGCATGGAGACGTCATGGGGGCGCTCGAGGCCGCAACCGATAGCGACGTGGACATGTACATCGGCTCCGGAGGCGCCCCCGAAGGCGTGCTTGCGGCTGCGGCTCTCAAAAGCTTGGGAGGGGAAATGCAAGGCCGACTCCTGCCGGACGGTCCAGAAGAAATAGCGCGCGTGAAAAAAATGGGACTGTCGGATCCGGGCCAACTGCTTGGCATGGATGACCTCGTCGGAACCGAAAACGTCATTTTCGTGGCGACAGGCATTACGGGTGGTGACTTCCTGAACGGAGTTCGTTACATGCCGAATCAAAAAGCCGAAACCCATTCCGTCATAATGAATTCGGGAAGCCAAATGGTCAGCTTCCTGCGGACGATTCATAAGCTGCCTTTAACCGGAGAAATTTTGACGCACGCCGCAATATAACGGTACTCCTCATCATCAACACAAACAAAGGATAGGCGAATTTTGCCTATCCTTGTTTCATGTTTCAAGGTTTTATTGGTTTTCTCGGAGCACTGCAACATCTTTAAGCGCTAACCGGATTTTCCCAGAAACGGTCGTTCCATGGATCATATCCGCAAACTCCCCTTCGGGAAGTTTCAGCAAATTATTTAAAGAAATGGATGGGCTCACTCCCTCGCCATTCCGCAAAGCCTATAAAAATTCTTAAAGAATAAACCTGTAGACTAGAATCGAAATGATAACGTTTTGAAAATGGTTCAAATGATACTTGATAATTTCATATCATAATAATAAAATATTATTATGTACTATCATTGTTGGCCATTGACCAGCTATTAGCGCCGCATGACTTTCCATTTTAAATCCGTTGATTGGCATTTTATTGGCGCGTGCGCGTCATCACTTCGGTCGAACAATATTACATTAAATCTTGGATTTCACTAAAATACGGAATAAGGAGCCATGACCATGACACAACCAACGATTCAACCCATCGCAACGACAAATGCCCCAGGAGCGATCGGTCCTTACTCGCAGGCCGTTCGCATGGGCAACATCCTGTTCGCTTCCGGACAGCTTGGCATCGATCCCGCAACTGGCGAAATGCCGGGAACGGTCGAAGAACAAACCCATCAATCGCTGAAAAACGCGAAAGCGATCCTGGAAGCCGCAGGCACGGATTTGTCCCATGTGGTCAAAACGACGGTGTTCCTGAACGACATGAACGATTTTGCGAAAGTGAACGAAATCTATGCCAGCTATTTCGCGCAGCCGTTCCCGGCCCGCAGTGCCGTTCAAGTGGCCAAGTTGCCGAAGGACGGTCTCGTGGAAATCGAAGTTATCGCCATGATTCCGTAAGGACGGACAAGCAGCTCATGAAAATGGGCTGCTTTTTTATAGTTCATTCCCCCAAAATTTCTCCGGAAGTTATACAACTTTTGAATGAGGAAAAAAGTTGTATTCTAACGGGCCTACCTATCCGGAACGGGTGAAAGGCGTATATGAAGAGTTCAAAGGAATTTACGATAAACTGAAAACTGCTTGCGGAAAAAAATGACTATGATACGGCGTGTTTTTTGGTTCATATAAACGGGCGATTTAAATGGATATATTCGATTGCGGCAGCCAATCTGCAAATCTTAAGAGCTCGGGATGGAGCTGACGGAGATATTCCAAATCCGCCTTATAACCTTCCTTGATAAAAAAACGGGTGGCTTTGATTCCGTCATGTTCGTGTTTCGGCTCAGGGGCCGATAGCGGATAAACCGCAGCGACGCCAAAAAAAACGGCTTATATGCTCAGCAAGCTGTTGGACCGTCAGCTCGTCGCCGGCGATTTCCAGCGATTGTCCGATAAACCGATCCGGCTGCTCGAAAGCTATCCGCGCAAATCCGCCGATATCTTGAACGGCAATCATTTGCACTTTGGTATCGGGTTCCCCTTTATAAGGAAGAAAAATTTGGCCATTTGCCTTTTGGAGCGTGAATTTAAAGTTTTCCATGAACATGACTGGGCGAAGGATGGTTGCCGGCAAATTCAACTCACGGATATACCGCTCGATTCTTCCCTTGTTTTCAAACGAGGTGATCCCGGTTTTCCGATCGGCTCCTGCCGCCGAGCTGTAAACCAAATGAGATATTCCCGCTGCCTTGGCGCATTCGGCTACGCGTTTCCCTTGAAGTTCTTCCTTTTCGGGATGGTCCAAATCCAGCGCTTGAACGCTAAATACCCCATAGACGCCGTTCATGGCCCTAATCAATGCATCCGGATCATCCAAATCCCCTTTCACAATTTCGATCCCCAGTTTCTTGAGCGATTGCGAAGCGGGGTGCTTGGGATCCCGCACCATTACCCGAACCTTCCATCCGTTTGCCGCCAGCTGTCTTGCCGTCGCGCCTCCTTGTTGTCCCGTGGCCCCGATGACCAAAATCACTTGAGAAGACATTCATTTCCCTCCTAGTACATGAGTGTAAGCGATAATCCGCTGTTGATAGTGTAATGGCGATGAAATATGATTTAAAGAAGGCAATTTTTTTAAATATAATTTCAGGAAGTAAACTTACTATCTTTTTTATAGGAGAAAAGCATGGACATCCATACGGAAGAAGAACAGTGTCTTCATAACATCCAGCAGGCCATAGAGGTATTGGGAGGAAAGTGGTCCTTTTTAGTACTGGGCCAATTGTTTTGCCATGACGTCCAGCGTTTTAACCAGCTGCGGAGAGCTTTGAAACAGATCAGCACCAAATCTTTGAGGGATACGCTGCGTCATTTGGAGGAAAACGGAATCGTGAGGCGAACCGTACTTCCTACCGTACCCGTTACCGTAGAATATTCCCTGACCGATAGAGGAATGGATTTTAAAACCATCATTTCCGAAATGCGGAGATGGGGCGAAAAATGGGGCTGTTTCAAAAGCGAATAATTCCTTGCAGATTCAAAGGCTAAAGCAGGGAGAAGGAGGGACGGGATGACCACCCGGATATTTTTTTCAACGAATTCATTAGGCAGCATCGCGGCTGAACAAATTCAGTCCATGCTTGACCGGTTTCAACTTGGCGAGCTTGTTTCGTCGGAACGTACTGTCGAAGGAGTCATGAAGCAGACGATGTTTATTACGGCGACTTCAGGGGAATTCGTACTCAAAGGCAATCCAATATATGAGGGGCAATGGCGCGAGGAGCAATTTTTTGTCGATCATCTGCATAAAAAAACCGGGGCTCCCGTTCCTTTCCCGTACAGGATCGATGAGCGGAGCGATATTTTTGGCTGGAGCTACGCCCTCATGCCGCGTCTTGCCGGCGTACACTTTAATGATCCAAGCATTCAAACCGAATTATCAGACACGGAGCAGATGACGATAGCTTCGCGTTTGGCCGAAACCCTAGGCCAGCTGCATCAGTGGAAAGAGGAACGATTCGGCGAATACGATCCGTGCCATCGCTGCATTAGGCCGTTTCCAGGGACTTACGAAGCATGGCTTTATCGAACCGTACGATTTTGGCTGGACGATGCAACAAAGTATTCGGTAATCCGTCCTGAAGATAGACGCTGGGTGGATCATGTGTTGGAGGATTCGGAACGATCGTTTCGATCTTTAAGGGAGCCGTCATTCGTCATGGGGGATTTCAAACCCGAGAACGTTCTCATGGAGCGTCGCGGCAGTAAATGGCGAGTCAGCGGCGTTATCGATTTTACCACCTCCTATTTTGGGGACAGAATGGCCGATTTATCTAAAATAGTTTTGCACTATCTTGATTCAGGGCAGGAAGAACAAGCCAAACGGTTCATTTCAGAATACGTGAGACTAACGAATGCCGATGAAGCAGACGCTCAGAGACTGAAGGTCCACTTGCTTCATCAAAGAGTGCTGGACTGGGGATGTGCCTATGCCACCCGAAGCGTGACCTGGGACAAGCGGCTTTCATTTTCGGAATGGGCAAATCGTTTTGTTCAGTTTGCTTCGGGCATCCAGTGAAAAATTCCCTTTGTTTGCGCGAAACAGCCTGATCGATCCATCGTTTAGGCTGTTTCGCTGCGTTTAAGGCATCCAAGCGGAAAATAATAGAAAAATAAATTTTAATCGTTTTTTCGAGCTGCAGCGTCTTACATATGTGAGCGAATTTGAAAGGCTTCCATCTCATACCGGAATAAAGAGAGAAGGGGGGCGGTTGTGGGTGGAAAACACGATGAACAAAATCAATATCGCAAGTCGGGGAGATATGGACGAAGAAACCTTTTTCGAAGCACTGGCCGGCGAGCAACGCAAGCTGTATTCGATCGCTCTCAGCTATATGCGAAACGAGACGGACGCGCTGGAAATCGTGCAGGAGGCGGCGTGCCGGGCATGGATGAAGCGCAAGAAACTGAAAAACGAGCAGGCTTTTGCCCCATGGCTGATCCGAATTACGATCAACTGCTGCATGGACGAGCTGCGCCGCAAAAAACGCGTTGTGCCAACGGAAACGATCCAAGAGGAAGCCGTTCAGGAGATGAAAAGCAGCGACAAAATTGATCTGGAGCGGGCCATGGCCAAAATGAAAAAGAAATACCGCCATGTCGTGATGCTGAAATATTACCAGGACATGACGACAGCCGACATCGCCAAAGTGCTGCAAAGGCCTGAAGGCACGATCAAAAGCTGGCTCCGCGAAGGATTAAAACAGCTTCGTAAATATCTGTAAGGACAGGAGGCGAATCGTACATGTTGGAAAAGGAACAGCGCATTCTGGCACAGGATTCGGACGACATGGGCAGAAGAGTCGATGACCTTCCCGAGATGAAGCTTTCCACTGCGGTACGCCGCGGCATCATGAAAGGGAGGAACCGGGAAATGCGAAGACGCAAACTATTTTACGGAATCGGGGCCATCGCCGCGACGGCGGCAGCGATACTCATCACCGTTTCATCGCTAGGAGCATCCCCAAAGGAAAAGCAATACGAACTCGTGCAAACGACTAGCAGCAAGCAACCGGCAGATTTGGAATCGTTCCGGCCGATTGCCGCTCAAGATCAAGGCATCGCCGCCGCATTCGAACAAGGCCTCATCAAGCGGATCGATCAAAGCGTGGAGAAAAACGGCTTCCGCATCGATATTGCAGGCGCTTTTACGGATGGACGAAAAGCATACATCATGTACAGCGCGATTAATCAAACAGACCACTCCGCTTATCCGCTTGTCGAGTCTCTTGATTTCGGGGGAGTCGAAGCATCGCACTTTCGGGCGGAGTCGAAACATGCCATGGGCAGCAATATGCTGATGCCGGGGCAAGCAGGTTTTTACGTCTATACGGCAAATCTCCTGCCTTCTGCTCCGTATCAGGGAGACGCGACATTAGGCGTTCGCATTTGGGACGTGACAACCAATGATTACCGGGACAAGATCAAATTTACGATTCCGCTCGAACCGAATATGTTCAAAAACGAGGAACGCATCTATCACCCGGGCAGCACGCTGATCGTCGACGGGCAAAAAATCAACGTACGCCAGGTGCAGTTTACGCCGCTGAACACCTACGTGGATTTGGAATACGATAAAGGCATAGATAAACAGATTTTTAAACTGCTGAATCCGGTCTTGATCGGGAAAAGCGGGGACAAAATCCAAAAAGCGTATTACCCGGAAACGATGTTTTCCGACGATACGAAAGTCACGCTCGTGTTTAAATCCAACGAATTTGACCAACTTGACCGCACTGAACTAAAGGTTGCCGGCATTGCCGCTTTGGATAAAGAGAAGATGAAAATCGTTGTCGATTTAAATAAGAAACAGATCCTGAAAGCGCCGGACGATCATATTCAAATCATCGAGCCGGACGAGCCGGCAGGAGCGGGAGAGATTTTGTTTCATTTCAAGCTGGAGAAAGCCCAGGCCGCCGAAAGCTTTGGGATCTGGCTGGAAGACA